>TARA_B100000686_G_scaffold97817_1_pt1 | contig 10848 bp, 11 predicted proteins | sample TARA_B100000686 | Tara Oceans TARA_B100000686 (sample SAMEA2622733) | marine metagenome | biome: marine biome (ENVO:00000447); feature: marine epipelagic mixed layer (ENVO:xxxxxxxxx); material: "saline water (ENVO:00002010), including plankton (ENVO:xxxxxxxx)" | depth 150 m
ACCCTGTGATTGCAAAATATTTTGGAAATATTGCTCCAGTTTCGACTGGCGTTGTTGTAAAGGGGTTAGCTAGAAAAGAACTTGATGTGGAAATAGATGTATTTGCATGCTCATCTTCCGGGAAGCAACATCAAAGATATTTTGAATCTAAACCCAATTATCTGCCTGAATTAGACTTCCCATTGAGTAAAGTCGTGAAAGCCGGTAAATCGATATTCTTGCAGGGTCAAACTGGATTATCATTGGAAAATGGGAAGTTGATTGGTAAAGGTGATCCTAAGTTGCAGGCTGAAGTGGCTATGCAAAATGTAAAATCATTATTGGCTCGAGTTAATTCTAATGTGAAAGATATATGTAAAATAATAACTTATGTTAAAGACCAAGATACAAGAGATATTGTTTATCCAGTAATAGCTAAACATCTAGATGACGTTTATCCAGCTTCAACAGGCTTAGTTATTGAATCTTTAGCAAGCGAAGAGTTGGATTTTGAAATAGATGTTTTTGCTGTAGAAAGTTAAAATTTAGCTTATTGCATCAATTATTTGTTGTGCATGGCCTTCGGGTTTTACTTTACCCCATATTTTTGCAACACAACCTTTTTCATCTATGAGAAAAGTCATTCTTTTCATTCCAATAGTCACTTTACCGTACATGTTTTTTTCACCCCATGCCCCGTAATTTGTAGCTACTGTATTATCTTCATCAGCTAAAAGTTCGAAGTTTAGGTCGAATTTGTTAATGAATTTATCATGGGATTCCAAATTGTCTGGGCTGATACCTAATATTTTAGTTCCTTTAGCTGAGATTTCGTCTGATCTATCTCGGAACTCGCATGCTTCGATGGTGCATCCAGGAGTGTCATCTTTTGGGTAAAAGAATATGACTACCTTTTGTCCTTTTAGGGAATCTAAGTTAACTATTTGTCCACTTGAACTAGGTAAAGAAAATTGTGGGGCGGTTTCACCTACTGTTAATTTCATATGGAATCCTTGTGAAGTTTATTGAATTTATTTTAATATGCAATATAGCTTTGTGTCTATGTGGATTAAAGTTGTGCGTTTGTGATCAGGTGAATCAAATTCAACTGCTTTTCATATAATGGATATGAGTTCAGAGATGCGTTAAACCGCCGTTGACTTATATGATGTCAAATTAGAAACTTAAAAGTGTCGAACAATAAACAATCAAACAAAATAAGTTTAAAGACTAGGAGTGTAAATTGAAAATAACTTTAGATCAAGCAGAAAAAATAATATCTTTTGCAAAATCGAAGATTGCTGAACTCGATGTGAAAATGAGTGTGACAGTCACGGATGATAGGGGTGATTTAATTGCAATGATTCGCTCTGACGGGGCTTCGTGGAGAACTCCGACTATTTCTAAAGGTAAAGCTGTTGCAGCTGCTTGTTTTGGATTGTCAACAAAAGAACTTGAAGGCCGTGCTGGGTCTCCAATTTTTCAGGCGTTTACTGTTGCTGAAAATGGAATGTTTATAATGGGTCAGGGAGCTTTGCCTGTCTATCAAGAAGGGCAGTTGATTGGTGCTGTTGGAGCAAGTGGTGGAACACCTGTTGAAGATGAAGAAGTTGTTGCATATGGTATCTCAGAAGCTGGATTGTCATACGAATAATTTCGATAAATTTATTTGTTCTTTTCAATCATTTCGCGGATGTTATTTGCATTAGGGATTTTACCTTCGGTCCGCCATATGGGAATATTGTTACTTAATAATATAAAAGTGGGTACGGACCGTACTTTGTATTTGTTCCATAGGTATTTCCCTGCGTTTGACCGAACATCAATGCGTAATAATTTGCAAGTACTATTTAATTTGGTTTCAAGCCTGCTCACGGCAGGTTTCGCCGCTGTGCATGCTAGTCACCAATCTGAATAAACATATATCAAAAGGGCTTGATTTTTTTCAGAATGTGAATTGAAATCATGAATGGTTTCAATGTTGTTATTTTTTGTAGATGTTAAAAAAAGTAACCCACCGATAAGGAATATCGATATTATGGTGCTAGTAACTGCCCATTTGTATCCGAATTGCTTTCCTATGAGCAAACTAACAATTATTGATAATAGTACGCACACTATTATCAAAGAATTTTGATTGATCAAGTTGAACATGTGGGAATTTCTTAGATGTATATAATGTTAAATTCGTTAATTTCTTATTTAAATTATTCTTATTCTTCTTCAACCACGACGGCCGTACCATATGCTAGAATTTCACTGGCTGCTGCGGATACCATAGAAGTCATGAATCGTAGATTGATAACGGCATTTGCATCCATGTCTTCTGCTTTTGAAATCATTCGTGATAATGCTTCTTCCCTTGATTGACCCAGCAATTGTGTATATTCCGTTATTTCTCCACCTACCAGATTTTTAAAAGCTGCGATTATATCTCTTCCAACATTCTTTGCTCTAACCGTACTGCCACTGACAACTCCTATAACCTTTGTTACTTTGTAACCTTCAATGGTGGGTGTGGTAACTATTTTCAATTTTCCACCTCGTTTAATTTACTATCAGATTTGTTTTTAATATTTTCGCGTATCATTCCTGCGAATATTGTGATTATACCAAGGGCTACAAGCGAGATTGCAATTTTATATATCAAATGAACATCTTCAGATAAAAACAATGCGATAACAGCATAATACAGACCTATTGCTATTAAAATGGTAAGCCCTATAAGTGTAGCTATTGCCCCAATTTTGGTGATTTTCAATTCTCACCCCTATATGTGTATCCTCTGTGAATAAAGGATCAATATTTATGCTTTAACAGGAATTAATTTTACAGTAACCAAATCAAGAAGTCATATATTCAAATATTGATAATGATATTTTTGCTAGTTTGTTATCTATATCAGGTTCGTCTGTAATATCCTTTCCCATTATTGCCACCGCATAGGCACCTTTAGGTCCCCATACTGTTCCCACATCACATCTGACACTATAGACTCCGCCAGTTTTGTGAGCTATTTGTATGTCTTTAGGTATGTAATGGGGGATTATAGATTTTAATTTTTGACTTTTCAAAATTGATAAAACTTCATTTGTCGAAGATTTGGATAAAATGTTCCCTACGGTTAACATTTTTAATAGTTCAACCATTTCGAATGGAGTAGATACGTTCGATTTATTTTCGTCTAATGCTGAACAGTCAACCGGTGGGATATAGTTTCCGTCTATTATTCTAGCAAGGTCTTGATAATCAGCTTTTTTAGGTGGCTCGATACCTGCCAAGCTAGATAATAAGTTGTCACAGGACATAGGAGTAACGGTTTTCAAAAGATTATTTTCTTTCATGAAAGAATTAATATTATCTTTGCCGATCATGTTGTACAGAATATCTGTCGCAGTGTTATCGCTGATGATTATCATTAACATAGCTAAGTCGTAAAGTGTAGGTTCTATACCTGGGTTAAGTTCTCTTAGTACTCCAGACCCTCCTGTTTTTAAATCACTTGATAACGTAACTCTTTGTTGCATATCTATCTTGCCCAAGTCGACGTGTTTATAAAGCGTAATTAATAAAGGTATTTTAAATACGCTGGCCATAAAAAACGTCGAGTTTTCATTGAGGTAAATGCTTTTATCATTTTCAAAATTTAACGCTGCAATTCCAATTTGACCGTTGATTTGCGAAACTAGAGATTCGATTTGAGTCAAGTTGTGATTATTTGATTTGGTTATGCTGCCCAAAATTTCCACCAAGGAGATCTATCAGATATTTTATTTATATCGGATTCGAGTTTAGGAATTATCTTGTAAAGTTCGTTGATTTGATTCATTTGAGATTCAATCTGTGTTTTTTGGGATTCTATTTGTTGATCTTTCAGGTCGAATTGTTTTTTCAACAATTCCATATCCAGGATGTTATTCGGCGGATTACTTTCGTTTGCTTCATTTTTAAATTTGGTTGAATCGTGAGATGTAGAATTTATATCATCATTTACATCAATCAGGTAAATGAAACCTTGTGGAGTTTTACCTTTAGTAGCTTGGATTTGGCCTTTAGATATCCTTCGACGAATAGTTTTTTCGGATACCCCGAGAATTTCAGCAGCTTGTTTTATTTTTATTCTAGACAATTTATCGATACCCCTTTCGAAGTTTTGCTAAATTTATAGTATTCAGTATTACCATTGGGGGTGATAAAAAAAAACTATTTTTATGGTTAACAATTAAGAATAGATAAAATGTTACTTTGATGAATTCTGTTATTTGCAAATGACAGAAAACTCTATTAAAATGACAATAATAAATAAAAAAATGGCATAACGGAGACTTAAAAATGGGTAGGCGGCCAATAGATGCATACACAAGGTCACGAATTGGAATCTTGCGAGGAGAAGGTAGGAAACTGGATGAAATTTGGGACAAAGTGAAAGATGATAACACGGGATTGCCTGAACGTCGTACCGTGGCTCGATATATAAAAATGTTTGATGGAAATATTTCAGAAGAAACAAATTGGGACTGGTTAATCGACACTAACGTAAATGCGATATCAAATCCAGAATTTTTGTTGGAATGTAAACATGCTTGGGATATTAAATTAATAACCGATACCGGTATTGGTCAGTTTAGTGAAAGAATCGCAAAGTGGTGTTGGTTGATAAACAAAGCTTATGGGAGATTTTCTTACAATGACCTATTTAGTATCGCGTCATCTTATGCTCATGAAGAGCGAATAGCGAGCATTGAAAACTTTAATAAGAAAACCGACGCTTCTTTGGTTAATGTTAATCTCAAAATTAACAGTGTACTTAATTTTTTAAATGGTATGTTGATTTATAAACCGTGGAAAAGTAATCGCAGGCGATTAGAATTAGTAGAAGCAGTAAATTTGCAAAATATTCAATTTCCTGACGTGTCTGCAGAATGGGCTGTTTTTGCTCATTGTATAGGAGTGAATAACAGTTTATTTAATTGGAAATCACCTAATAAAATAGTACCTTTCCCTCCACCTGTTTTTGGAAACAAAACCGAATGGTATAAAAAATTAAAACGGATGATTGATAGGTAATCTAGTTAAAGAAATATACTATTGTTATAGGTGATAATCGGAATGACACTCATCGAATTCAGAGACGTGGTTCTTAGTTTTGGATGCTCAGCTAAATAGTGAATCATTTCAAATATAAAACGTTTAAATCCCAAGGTTCAATTTCTATACCAATCGAACCTTGATTAATTTCATTTAGATTGGCATTTCCAAGTTTGTCTTGAATATCTCTATATTTCCAATTTGGTGTGATGACAGTTTTAGCCTTTCTTCGTTCGATGTTGAAAAGAAATACCAAATGCCCACCTTTTTTAGATTTTCTTACTAATCTAATTAATTTATCGCCTTCTATTTTCAATGGTGTTTGAATTTTATTTTCGTTAATTATACCTAGGATTAAATCTTTAGATCCAACATCTCCAAAACCTTCAGAAAAGGTAGTTGAATACCAAGTAAAACGTTTATCATCAGTCTGTATACCGATTGGATTCTTTCCGTAATGAGCGATTACTTTAGTTTTACCTTTTGGTTCAAGTACCGCATATCCAAATGATGAAGTGAATTGAATTTCCCCATATTTTGTTTCCAGAAAATGATTTTCCGCCTCTAATTCTTCATTTGTAGTTCTAGATAAATCGTTGATTCTAACTCCAAATGTTTCGCTGAAATGTTCTGGAGGTTTATAGCTAGATAATCCGTTGTTTGCATAAAGACCGAAATTTCCTTCTGCAACTAAAGCGGTAGTCAAATTTTGCTTTAATGTTTCAGAGATGCGATTAGCGACTTTATTCGTCATAAGGGCTAAATTTGGCATTATCACCAATTTATAATGTGTCCAATCCATATTTGGAGTGACGATGTCAACAGGAATTCCATTTTCCCAGAGTGTTCTATAAGTACCTCGTAAATCATTAAGGAATCTATCTCCTTCATCATTATATGAAAACAGTTCGTGTGATTGCTGATGATTTACTAAAGCAACTTCAGAATTAGGTATAGATAATGGTAGGTGGCTTTCTAAGCCATCTATTTGACGAATCGCATTTTCTACAGCTTCGAACCTTGTTGTAGGATTCCCATCTAAGCTAATAAGATTGTATCCTGGTGATTCAAACGATACGTAATCTGGTCGATATTGCCAAAACATTGCACCAGATGCACCGTGGGCTAATGTCATCCATAATAGGGTAAGCAACTCTTTGGGATCAGTTTGTTTTTTCCAAGTGACTCCGCCTTTAGACATTCCTGAATATATTTCTTCATTCCACCATCGTCCGTTTTTACCTAAGCATCTAGCCCAATCAAAAACAAAAGCACGTTCTGCTAATTTATATGGGTTATTTGAAGTCAATAGGTTATTTGATGCCATAGACATGCCCCAGCTATCTGCGTATTGAGCACATATTTCATCCCAAGGACGAGGTTGAGAACCATGCGTTCTAGTTTCATGAATTGGATCTAGTTTCCTTGTTTCATCAATCATCCATTTCAATTGTTCTGCTAGATTTTCATAATGGAATTGTCTGTAAAGTAACATTTCCATCACATTGTTATTCGATCTAGGAACATCTACATGATCCCAATCCTGATATTTTCGCAGCGTTCTATCATTGTATTCATTTAATGTGAATTTTGATTTTAGCCAATTGAAATATTTTTTAATTGAATTATCGCAATAACATGGGGATTGATTTCCCTGCTCAGACCACATTGAAGGTAAAGCAATACCATCCCAAAGTCCCCATACGTGTAAAGCGGGGTGGTTTTTATACCGATTAATTACATGCTTTAATAAATCACCACCATGTTTTTTCCAAGCTGGATGGTCATAGCAATGAATGACTCCTCCTTGTGGATAAGCAGGATGAGCATGGGGCATTATTCTTTCACCGAAATTATTTATTGTATTCATGTCGGGGTATTTTTTAATCAACCATTCGGGACAGGCGCCATGAGTTGCAAGCATAATATCTAACCAAACGGATAAACCATTTTTATGAGCTAAATCGAAAAATAAATCATAATCTGCCATTTCGTATTTGCCTGGTGCAGGTTCCATCCAATTCCAATATGATGCACTTCTAATAATAGTAAACCCCGATTCTTTTATTCTTTTAAAATCTTTTTCCCAGACATCTTGATGTGGTGAGCCACCGCGGTAATATTCGACTCCAATTGGGAAAGGTTTTGATGGGTGAGGGAACAAATTTTCTTTACCAGACATGATTAATCCTCAAGAATATATAATTAAACGACTTTAGCATAATTAATGTATTATTACGTAAAAGATAAACTGAATTTACACGTTTATTGAGAATTTGGAGGAAAAATGAGTAGTAAATCTAATCAAAAACCTAGAGGGGCTTTATTGTCATTACCAACTTTTAAAGATTCTGATTTTAACCTTTTGTTAGATAGACAGCGTATTCATATTAAATGGTTGTTAGAAAATGGATTTACAAAAGATGTGGGAACGCTAGCTATTGCTGGAGGGATGGGAGAGGGATATTTTTTAGAAGATGAAGAATGGAAAAGTTTGGTAGATACATTGGCATCTGAAGCAGATAGTTCAGTACCAACGTGTGTAGGAGTTTATGAAATGAGTGCTAGGGCTGCTGCAAAAAAAGCTCAATATGCAGCTGGCGTTGGTATCGATTTTATACAACTTACTCCACCACATTATCTCTTACCAAATGAAGATGAAATTTTCGCTCATTACAAATATGTTAACGATTCTGCTGAAATTGGGATAATTGCTTACAATACTCCTTGGGCAATGCCGAATCCGGGATATGAATTTTCCAGATCATTATTTGAGAGGTTTTCAGATTTAGAAAACATCGTTGGTATCAAATGGTCAGGATTTAACGTGAAACATGTTTTGCAAATGATTCGACTTTTTAAAGAACGGTTTAATTTTTTGGACAATAATCGTATTTTTAGTCATGGGGCGAGAATGGGTTCGGTGGGGTTTACAGAATTTTATGGAAATGTTGCTCCTAGGCTAACTATAAAGCTATGGGATTTATATAAGAACAAGCTATATAACGAATTAGACCAATTTGAACTTGAATTGGAATTCGACCCTGAAATGAAACTGATGGATTCTACCAAGTCTCCGTCTAGGTTTATGGGAGAGGGGACTGCATCTAATATGATTTTGTCATCGATGGGAATGGATATAGGTCCTCCATTTCCATCTCAATTAAGAATAGAAGGAGAAACCCTTAATTCCTACAGGGAGTTTGTGCAAAAGAGTGGACTTTTAAAATGGGTTGATTGGGACCAAAATATCTTTAATTAAGGTTTTTTGATTATTGTTTTTTTTACCTTGTGCCTTCAAGGTATTTTTGTGGATTACCAACCGTTAATTTTTCTATGCCGGTATCCGATGCACCCAATTTTTTCAAATAGGGTAGGACCTTTCTAGTAATGAATAAATAATTATCGGGATTATAAGCTTCTCTGGCAGATCTATATTCTTTCGAATGCAATCCAATGGTTGAATCCCAATCATGTGCCAGCATTATACGGTGATTCCAACCTTGGTCTATGAGTGATTTCACGATTTTGGTTCTTTCTTTCCATCCAGGGGTTCCTAAACCTCCACCTGGGTGCCTATCCATGCCTAACCAAACTCCTTGGTTCAATAAGCCTGTAAGATATTTAATATCGGTTGTATCGTTGCTATGACCAATACATACAAGATTCATATCTAAATTTTCTTCTTTAAAAATCCTTACTTGTTCTTCGCCTATACGTTCTGGTGCCCAAGTATGGGTCATGATTGGAACACCTGTTGATTTTGATGCTCTGGCTGCTGCTCTTAATACTAACTCTTCTTCAGGCTTTACTCCTCCTTTGTCACTGGCTACTTTGATTATAGAAGCTTTGATATCTGTCCCTTCTATTCCTTCCTCAATTTCACGTATGTATAAATCTGCGATTTTATCAGGATTTAAACCATCAAAAAAACGAGGCACATCAAGCCATGTTCCAGTACAAGTTATTATATTGACGCCGGATCGTTTAGAAACTTCTTGTTGAAGAGTGATGTCACGACCTTGATCGTGAGGAGCTACATCCATTATCGTATCCAAACCTTCTTTTTTAGCTTCAGAAAGATCATTTACAGCGCGTTCCAATGTAGCGGTTCTGTCAAGGAATTCAGGGAAGGTGAATGGCGAGCCACCGAATCCATTACAAATATGTTCATGGCTTAACGTGAAACCAAGTTTTGAACTTTCTACAGAACCTAGTACTGTATTTATATTTGCCATATTAAAAAATCCTATCCGGGTTAAAAATTAATTTAAGCTTGTTAAGTGGTCTTGGTGAATTGATTTCTTCTTTCGATATCATCTTGAGATAAATATGGTTCAATCTTGTTGGTAAATTCATTTAGAGTTTGTAATTCATTTTGATTGGTAGTGTCTATGACAAATTTGTTGCTTATTTGCGAATTTGAATATTCGCTTTCAAATTTTTCAAGCAATATTTCAATATCAGATGATTTGATGACTTGATTTGGATGAGGATTATTCTGCATTCTTTCTCTGATTGCTTCAACAGATGCTTTTATTAACACCAAAACGAAATCTGGAGCATATTGAAGGAGAGCACGCTCAACTGTTTTTGTTAAAATTGTTCTTGGAGCTGGTTGCCCTTCACCACCATATCCAAAGTACATTGGACCATAAACTGCATCTTCCAAATGCATCCCTATGGCCAAATAATCTGGATAGAACCCTTGTTTTTCTTCTTCTCCTTTTTTGAAGGCCCCAGGCTGGATATGGTAATAGATGTTATGCCTTTGCATTTGCTCCTTCATTTTAGGATTTAAATCTAATAATTCATTTTGTTCTTTGCCTGTTGCAAAAGAGTCTGTATCTATTGGCCAATGTCCGGTGACGTGTGGTATTTTCCAGTGGTCATGAAATAGTCCGAAATCAGCACCCATGTTATTTTGACCCCATTCAAAAATATTTTGTGCTAATGTGGTTGTGCCACTATATTCACAGCCGAGTAAAAGAATTTTCATGATTGCCTCTAAATTATTTCTAGATAGTAATTATTATTAAAGTTACGAAGTTAATATTAATACATTTACTCCATATTCTTCATCTACAATAACCTGATAGTATTCTATTTCGTCAATAGATTGGAATATATAAATTTATATAGGTAGGGTGAAGGTGAAGGTGGTTCCTTTACCTTGTACACTGCTCACTGAAATATTACCACCGTGCGCTTCTATTAGACTTTTTACTATTGCCAATCCCAAACCAGTGCCTCCCGAAGTTCTAGATCTAGATTCATCCACTCTGTAAAATCTATCGAATATGTATTTTTGGTCTTGCTCACTAATTCCATTACCTGAATCAATCACGGAAACCAAGCAATAGTTATCGTCATCAGAAATACATATTTCAATAGTATTTGTAGGTGCTTGTTTTAAAGCATTTACAATTAAGTTGGATAGTACCTGCTTTATTCGATGTTGATCTATAAACACTTTAGGCTGAAGTGTTTCTTTTAAAATTATTTTGCTCCCTGACTCTTCGGCTATAGGAGTCAGGTCTTCTATGACTTCGTTTATTAATGTTACTAAATTTATATATTGCTTTTTTAAATCTAATTGTTTTGATTCAGCTAAAGAGAGTAATCGTAAATCTTCTACAATTCTATTAAGTGTTTTTGTTTGGTTCAGAGCTCGAATCAATTCTTTTTGATTTGTTTCTATTACACCTTCCGTCATTCCTTCTATGGTTGCTTGTATAACTGCTAAAGGAGTTCGTAGTTCATGAGCAATATCGGCAAATA
>TARA_B100000686_G_scaffold348522_1_pt1 | contig 10843 bp, 11 predicted proteins | sample TARA_B100000686 | Tara Oceans TARA_B100000686 (sample SAMEA2622733) | marine metagenome | biome: marine biome (ENVO:00000447); feature: marine epipelagic mixed layer (ENVO:xxxxxxxxx); material: "saline water (ENVO:00002010), including plankton (ENVO:xxxxxxxx)" | depth 150 m
CTCAAATCGAGCAAGAGATCGGCAGTCACTCACTAATTCTCGCTCGCCCTGAAGCACATGCAACAACATCGCTGTCTGACCATCTTTAAAAGTGGTGAATTCCTGAGCTTTGGCAACCGGTATCGTAGTGTTACGAGGGATAATTTTTTCTACTAGTTCACCCATCGTCTCTATACCGAGCGATAAAGGAGTAATATCTAACAGCAAAAAATCATCTACAGATTTATTACCGATTAGCACATCCGCTTGAATGCCTGCACCAATAGCAACAACCTTATCTGGATCAATATCTGTCAATGGCGTCTTACCAAAAAATGTTCCGACGGCCTCACGAATGAGCGGCATCCGCGTAGATCCACCAACCATAATTATATTATCTATCTCCTTTATTTCTAATGTCGCATCTCGTAATACTCGACGACAGGTCAATATCGTCCTACTTACCAGTTTTTCTGTTATACGCGCGAAAATTTCGCTAGATATCGTCCCTACCCAACCCAAAATCTCTATATTTACTTCATCTATAAGGCTTAGCTGATGCTTTACAAAATTCGCATAACGAACAAGTTTTGCTTCATCTGATAGAGATAATGAGCTGAAGCACGCCTGCGACTTAATCCAGTCTATAATTGCTTGGTCAAAATCATCCCCTCCCAAAGCGGTATCCCCACCTGTGGCGAGCACTTCGAATACACCTTTTTTCAAACTCAAAAGAGATACGTCGAAAGTACCACCGCCGAGATCAAAAACAATTATGTTTCCCTGATCTTCTGAATCCAAACCATAGGCAACTGCCGCCGCAGTTGGTTCATTTAACAACCGCAATACATTTAAACCAATGAGTTTTGCTGCATCCTTAGTTTGTTGGCGTTGAGCATCATTAAAATAAGCAGGGACCGTGATTACCGCCCCTTCTAGTTTTTCTTTTAATAAATGTTCCGCCTGAAAAACCAGGGCCTGCAAAATATCAGCTGAAATTTGAGTCGGATCCTTTATACCTCCTTCAGTTATAAAGAATGGTGTGTTATCTCCCCGCTCGGGGTCAAATTCGTAATGTTTAAATTGGGCGGTGGAGGATATTTCTAAAAGCGAGCGGCCAAGGAGCCTCTTGGCTGAACTGATGGTATTTTTAGGATCCGTGGTCAACCGAGCTTTCGCCTCGCTCCCCACGACAGGTTGACCGGAAGAAGAGTATGTAACTACCGAAGGCAGCAAATAGTTGCCTGACTCGTCCGGCAATACTTCCACCCCTGTTCCCCGGTTTACGGAAATTAGGGAATTAGTAGTACCAAGATCTATACCTACGGCGATTCGATTCGGCCCAGATACTCGTTTTTCTCCTGGTTCTGAAATTTGCAACAATGCCATATTTATTGTCAGTACCCGAGCCTTTGTTCTTCGCAATCCTCAATTTCCGCGAGAAATTTTTCGAGAAATTGCAATTCGTGAAATATCTTTTTTGCGTTATTGAACTCGCCCACTTCAACATCAACTGCAAAGCTATTCTGTCGCTCTAATAGCTTAACTCTCGTGCCCTCCTTAAGCCGTTCTAATTGAGGCAAAGCTGAAACATCTTTCGGCAACTCATCTAAGGATTCTCTTAATTGCATTTGTTCCATCAACAAGTCCAGACCTAAATCTTTTTGAGCAACGGACTCCGCATCAATTTCATGCAATTTCAAGATATACGCAGCTCGCTTAAGAGGCGATTTAAGCGTAGAGTAAGCTTCGTTTAAATAACTTGTCATCTGCACAGCACGCAATCTATCCTGCTCTTTAGCTGATACAAATTTGTCTGGATGCACCTCTGTTTGGAGCGCATGGTATTCTTCCGTGAGTGAATCCATATCTAAATCGAACGATTCAGACAATTTAAATAGCTGAAAATAATTCTGATTGAGTTGCTGCACAGTAAGATTGGCTGCGTTTTTTATCGATCGGTGAAGATGGCTAATAATGTTCAGGCTTATACGTTAAAACTCTCCCCGCAACCGCACTCACCTGTAGCGTTGGGGTTCTTAAACTCAAATCCTTCATTAATACCCTGCTTTACAAAATCCATTTCAGTGCCATCTATATATACTAGACTCTTAGGATCAACAATTATTTTAATCCCCTGATCTTCGAATACTAGATCATCAGTTTGCAACTCATCAACAAACTCCAACACATAGGCCATGCCTGAGCAACCCGTCGTAGTGACACCTACACGAATACCCATACCATGTCCACGGGACTCAAGCTGATCCGAAACATGTCTTGCTGCATTTTCTGTTATAGATATTGTCATGGAATAAAATGACTTCGCTTATTCAAGCTCTCCGTCACGCTTAGACTTTATATCAGCAACAGCCGCTTTGATTGCGTCTTCTGCTAACACGGAACAATGAATCTTAACAGGCGGAAGCCCTAGTTCATCTGCAATATCTTTATTCTTTATTTCTGTCGCTTCGGTTAGAGACCGACCTTTTACCCACTCAGTCAACAAAGAGCTCGATGCAATAGCCGAACCACAACCGTAAGTTTTAAATTTAGCGTCTTCTATAACACCTTTGTCATCAACTTTTATTTGTAACCGCATTACATCACCGCATGCCGGCGCACCTACCATACCCGTACCAACATTCGCATCTTCATCATCAAATTTCCCAACATTTCTAGGATTTTCATAGTGGTCTAATACTTTGTCTGAATAAGCCATTTTTTTCCTCTTCTATCCAGTTGGATTTCGCATCTATATCAAATTAACTCACTAATGTGCAGCCCACTGCACCTGATCTAGATCTACTCCGTCTTTATACATATCCCACAACGGAGAGAGCTCGCGTAACTTCGCTACCGCCTCATGAATCTTTTCAACCGCATAATCGATTTCTTCTTCAGTTGTAAATCGACCCACAGTGATCCGCAGCGAGCTATGCGCCAACTCGTCACTCAAACCTAAAGCTCGCAATACATAAGAAGGCTCTAGGCTTGCAGATGTGCAGGCAGAACCGGAAGATAAGGCAAGATCTCTCAAAGCCATCATCAACGATTCTCCTTCAACAAAATTAAAAGAAATATTTAGATTCCCTGCAACCCTATGCTCAACATCTCCATTGACATATACCTCTTCAATGTTTTTCAAACCATCAAGCAATCGGTTACGTAGAGCAAGCACTCGCTCATGCTCTTCGTGCATTTCTTCGCGAGCAATACGATAAGCCTCTCCCATTCCAACAATTTGATGAGTTGCTAATGTACCAGAACGCATTCCTCTTTCATGACCACCGCCATGAACCTGAGGTTCAATCCTTACCCGAGGTTTTCGACGGACATAAAGGGCCCCGACCCCCTTCGGGCCATAGATCTTGTGAGCGGTAAGGGACATCAAATCCACCTGCATAGCTCCCAAGTCAATGTCGAGCTTACCCGCACTCTGAGCCGCATCTACGTGAAAAATAACCTTCTTCTCTCGCGTTATTTTGCCAATTGCCTCGATATCGTTAACCACACCAATTTCGTTATTCACATGCATTAGAGAAACAAGAATAGTGTCTTCACGAATAACATCAGCCACAGCTTGAGGAGAAATCAACCCCTTTTCATCAGGCTCCAAGTAGGTAACCTCATAACCTTCACGCTCCAATTGGCGACAACTATCCAGCACAGCTTTGTGCTCAATTTTAGAAGTAACCAGGTGTTTGCCTTTTTTATTGTAAAAATGTGCCACACCTTTAATTGCGAGGTTATCCGCTTCAGTCGCACCTGAAGTCCATACTATCTCCCGCGGATCAGCATTGATTAAATCAGCAACTTGTCGTCGCGCAGTTTCTACCGCCTCTTCTGCTTTCCAGCCCAATAAATGAGAACGACTAGCAGGATTACCATAATTACCTTCGAGGGTTAAACACTCCATCAATTTCCTCGATACACGCGGGTCAACTGGTGTTGTAGATGAATAGTCCAAATAAATAGGAAATCTCATTCTTTTTTCTACCTTAATTCTTTATAAACTGCTTGCTGACAACAGCAACTCGTTCTCTTGAGTATCTGCCATGAAAAGCTGCTTTCGATCTTGATTTTCTGCTATACGCTTAACTTCCCTATTTGTAATCAAATCTTCCAGGCTTATCCCTTCTAGATACGTATGAATTTGCTCACTTAGCTCTGTCCAAAGATAATGAGTTAAACAAATTTCCCCGCCCTGGCAGTTACCTAATCCTCGGCACTTTGTAGTATCTACAGATTCGTTTACTGCATCGATTATCTCGGCGACATAAATCAAGTTTGATTGACGCTCGAGCTTATAGCCCCCACCAGGACCACGCACACTGTTAACCAAAGAATATTTTCTCAGCTTGGAAAACAACTGCTCTAAATAAGGTAGTGAAATAGCCTGGCGTCGCGAAATATCCGCTAGACTGACGGGGCCCTGGTTCTTATGAAGCGCTAGGTCCAGCATAGCTGTTACTGCATAGCGGCCTTTGGTAGTCAAACGCATAAATTAATCTGAATAGAACCCTAATTGAGGTATGAATTATCGAATACCCAAGCAATTTAGTCAAGTATAAGCACAGAGCAAAATTATAGCGCCTAGCTAGATTAGCTTTTAAAATTCAGTTATTTAGTATTGATTGCAAACTAGAATATTGCTTATGCTGCCATCTAGCGATGCGCGAACTTCCACCCGAATACAAGGGGTTCTTGACTAAAAAATCTTGGAACTGATGTTGTTGCTCAATAATGTCCAACAGTTTCCAAAACGTTCGTTTATACTTTATCTAGATCCCGGCCAAAATTCATAGCTTATTACTTATTGCTTGAAGTATTAAAGTAAGTTTCGGGAACATTAGATGTTAGTTCTGATTAATTATTTCTTGAATTTTAATACCAATAAATGAAACCAGATTTACATTGCCATAGCTATTTCTCCGACGGCAAACATCCGCCCGATTTCCTATTAAAAAGAGCAGCGGAAAATAATGTTACACACTTAGCTATTACAGATCACGATTGCACTACAGCATTTGAAAAACCAATTGTTTCTGATTATGGCGTGAAACTAATAGCGGGTGTTGAAATATCATGCGAATGGAACAACCAAGAGATTCACCTAGTAGGCCTGGGAATTGATTATAAAAATCCCGCATTACAGAGCTTATTGGGCAACCAGCAAACATTGCGTAGATCACGCGTGACATTAATGGCTGATTTGTTACACCAAAACGGAGTAGACGGCTTACTCCAATATCTTAAAAAGCTACCGTGCACAGTTTACACTCGCAGCCATGTAGCCGACTTTCTGATTCAATACGGTAAAGTTAAAAATAAACAAAAAGCGTTTAAGCAATTTCTTGGTAGAAAGGGCAAAGCCTATGTCACTTTTCAATGGCAATCTCTGGAAAAAGTCATTGAAACGATTAAACGGGCGTCAGGTCTCACTGTCCTGGCCCATCCAGGTAGATACTTTCTAAATAATAGGAAATTGGAAGAGTTAGTTACCCACTTTGCGGAAATGGGGGGAAATGCGATGGAAGTTAGTTATGGGGGTATTACTCCATTGATGCAAAACCGACTAGAGAAACTCGCAGAAGCTTCGTCTTTGTATATCTCGATGGGATCGGATTTTCACGACGCCGAAGCCCATTGGACCGATATAGGAAAATATCCGTCTCCCAGTTCTACCGCCAAAAATAATGCCATCTGGAATCATCCCAGATGCTATTTCCGCTAATAATTATTGATTACTTGCGTTTTAAGCAAGCTAGCTATTAAATATAGTGCTAGCCAACATTTGGCCGCTTCAAAAGTATTCTAACAACCATTTCAGAGGAATAATTATGGCTCTAGTTAATTTCAGTACCATCAAAGCACTGAGAGCAAGCAAAGATAGGGAAGAAGTGTTCAAAGAAGTGTTGTTGCTGGTTTTGGCAAGGGCCACTCGCGTTGACTCAAACGTGGAGTCTATTGAAGTGAGTCATGTTCAAAAAGCTTTGAAAGAAATCGCAGGAGCAGAGTTCTCTGAAGGCGATATCCTGACGGCAGCTTCATCTGAGATTTATGAAAGTCAGTCACTAGAACGCACACTCACAAATGCAACTCGCCAACTCGATCAAGAGGACAGAGCCAAGATTCTCTATTGCCTTTCTGACTTAATACGTGCTGATGGTGTTATCCGCTCCAACGAGTTGGATTTTTTTGATCAAGCGGCAATCGCACTGAAAGCTACGCCCTCGGAAATTGCTGGATTACGAGTAACAGCTAATTAACCAAAGCTGTCTTAAAAATTTGCATTCTGTTTTACCTTAAACCGGACGGACCGCTTGCCGGTCTCCTTAAACTCGACCGCTATCTAAGATCGCATAGCCTTGTGTGTCACCAAACAAACTTGCAGTAGCGCCTAGAAAAAGATTTAACTGTTTTTGCCGTCGGTTTGTCACCTCTCCCTCGGGGCTAAAAAATGCTGGTGCCGGTGGTTAAACTGCGCCGCGAAGATACAAGATATCTCTGGCAGTTTTATTAGGTCTCACCGAAATTTGGATCACTACTATCTGCAAAGCCAAAGATCCACTCGACCTTTTATTACTTAGGCTTTAGCACAACCTAAAGACTGCTTAAGCTAGCACACTTAGCAACGCCCACGAGGTCTCGAGGATTTTTAATTTTAAGCTTTTGCATATATGCAAACCTAATTTGTTAAGTCCCTATTCACATTTCAAGTATTAAAATTCTCTAAAATTCACCCATTTTTAGGATAACCGACTTACCAAATAGGAGATTAGTGATGGAAGGGTTACGCAATTTAGTCTTCGTCGCGCTTCTCGCAGTTGCACAATCCGCATCTGCATCAACTGGTTCGGCTAATGTGAGCAGCGCATGCGCTACATTAGAATTTATGGCAAAGATGGTCACTTTGAATGCCATGCTACCCCACTATCTAGACGATATTTATGAACTAGAAGGCATGGAATACCAGTTAATGGAAATGAATAGCCTAGTTTGTCAACCTGCCGTATTAACAGGTTATACCCGGGGTAATAGCACTTACGCTAATGGATACTCGGTCTCTGCTGACCTTTACTATGATCCATGGTATTTCCCTAACGGACAGCTGTTTTTCCAGGCACCGGCTGAAAACACCACAATCTATTACCCGAACGGCCGAATAATGGCCTATCACTGGATGCATGGTAACCAACCTATATTTTGGCCCAATGGCGAGTTGGCCACGGAATATTTTCGTACCTATGATGTCACTTGGTATTACCCTGACGGGAATATTATTACATATGATGCCGGGTATTCCGGTGGCGCTTGGTTTTACCCGTTTTCTCGACTAGACGGGCGAGTCGGGCAAGAAGCAATTTCCCGCTATTGGGGCCTTGAGAATGAAGATTTCACTTTCTTAAATTTCACTTCAGAAGGTTATTTATTTACTACCAAAGAAAGAATCCGCCGCAGGCTAATCTTCGATGATTACGACCTGCTCGATGTTCCAGGGGTGTTGTTACTCGTTACTAGATTATATCAGTTCAATGATACCGCCAAACAGTTTACACCGGCCGACATAAATATAACCGGGGCGCCCTATTGAATTTCGGATATCACCTTATGCGGATTTAAGGCTACTTAGTTCGCACTTTCCTAGTAACTATACTGGGCAGAACGATTTTCCAGCTCTACAGTATCAATTTCACCACTTTGGCATAACCGCACGTCGCTCTTCCTAAGCACATGAACTTTGTCCGTTCGACGACTCAAATTTTGTGAGTCCTGTCCAAGACCATTCAGTATAAATGAAATGCTTTCATGATCTGGGAGTGGCCCTAGCACAGCACCAAAATCACACATCGCGGCATATAAATTATTTTCGAATTCTCGAACATCTCTATTCCAGTTTTGAATAAAGCGATGTTCTGCAAGTTCGGCCTGCTCCATTACCTCAGCTGCTCTTGCAATAGCTTCTTCTTTCAGAGGCTCTAGACCGGCAAGTAAGTCATCAATTCGATTGCCCATTGCCAAATCTGCGTCCCTATTACCTTCCTCTCTAGACTCGGTTCGCATTTCCTCTTCAATTTTATTGAGTTGATCAACGCCCTCTTGAAGACGCACTCGCATAGAGTCTAATTCAACCAACATCTTCTCATAAGCCGGCTCGTCTATAGTTTCCAGCGCGCGTAATGTCCTAACAGCGTTAGAAGCCCGTTGGATCGCTTCACTTATGACTAACGAGTAATCGACCTTAGCTATGCGATCCATCATATCTTTGTAAAACTCAGAAGCTTCTTCATAGTTTGACCCTTCTAAAAAAACTACTGGAGAATTAAATCTATTTACCATTCGCTCAAAGGGGTTAATACCTGCTTGCATTGATTGCATCGCGGCATTAAGCGAAGCAAGATTGAGGCGATTTCGTTGATTGGCAAGGGGTGTTCTAATCTCTATTAATACCCCTTGCCGATACAAATAGGTAGCGTTGACACCACCAAGACTCATTCCAAATAAGCCACTGCTTTGATTTAAGTCAAGAGCATCTTTTAAAACACCCGTAAATATATCGATGTTGCCTTGAAGCTCATGCAAATCGACGTTCTGCGCAACAACCGATTTACCAGTTAAAGCAATGACTAGAGCTGTTAAAAAGCTTTTCATCAGTAGAGCCTATCGAATTTCGCCTTGGTAACTAATAAATTGAGCAATCTGTTGAAGCGAACGAATTGTGGCAAAATCATTGTCTACCAACTCCTGATAACCTACACGCATGTCTTCCAAATCCTGTAACCGCTGTCGCTCAAAATAGGCATAAATCACCTCGAGATTTTCTATCGTGGTTTGTTGGGCCTGTTCCATGACAACCTGCAAAAGTTCAATGTTATTGCCTTCCTGGCTATCCTCAATTCGCTGCACTAAAGCATCCATAGCCTCCTTCTGGCCTTGCTCAAAAGCAAGCATTCGAGCATCGAGATAGGCGTTTTGCGCACCAAGGGCGTCGAAAGAGATTGAAAAACCTTCTTCGTTGGAAACAACATTGACGTTTAAAAGCAACACAGCAAGCATCGCTAGAGAAACTGCTGTCGAGATCCATTGCCAACCACTCCAGAATCCGCGACCTTCATTAATTACGGAATGCTCGCGGCGGAATAATTCCATTCCTCTGTCCCAATGCGGGACCTGCTGGTCCTGCCACTGACTCAAATCACTTTGCGAACGCAACAGTACTTCAAGCTCATTACTACAATACTCACAAGAATTGAAATGAACCTCTATTTCTTCTCTAGCAACAGGTGCCAAATCATCTGCAAAATATTCCTGAATTAGATATTCGGTTTTAGGGCAAGGCATAATGTTCCTCCGAAACGGCTTTCAATTTCTTAAGCGCCGCATAGAATCGTGTCTTAACGGTATTTGCTGAAACGTCTTGCATAATCGCGATTTCTTCAAAGGTTAACGATTGAAAAACTTTAAGTTCTACTACTAATCTTTGCTCGATCGAAAGTTTCCCCAGAATTCTGGCTATTTGATTATTCTGCTGTAGCTCTCCAATAGCTTTTTCTGGCTCAAAGCTCGATGCCCCGTGAACAGCCTCAAGGGCATCTATTTCTTCTTGCATCTCAATTTGAGTCCGAGATGGTAAAAAACGATTCCGCCTGCTCAAATCGATCGCCTTATTATGAGCAATACGGAATATCCAAGTACTAAATTTTGCATCTCCTCGGAAACGATGCAGGTTACGATAAAGACCTAGAAAAACTTCCTGCGTTAAATCCATAGCATCGGAACTATTACCCATTAAACGCAAGCCTTGATTATAGATTTTGCCTTCATAGCGCTTAACCAGCTTCTCCCAGGCATTGGCAGATCCATTAATTGCCGCAGCAACCAGCTCTTGGTCTTCATCGATCAGACTCATGATGTTCCCGCCCTGCGGACAAACTAACTAGGCCCTTGCATAAACTTACAAGCGACAACAGCATACTGTTTTTAGGAGATTAGTCGCAAGAAAACTAAATAAAGTTTGAGTTACCGGTTGCGAACTAGAAAAAGAAACCGATTAAATATTTGCGTATCGATATGTACTTGTAAATTTCCAATACGTAAGAGAGTTAAGAAGGTGGGTTTTTAAAAATTTGAGCCTCGTACGGCTCCGCAGGCTCCCATAACCTTGTTACAGAAGCGCCCAAGAGATAGACCTAACGCGTCTGCATCGACCGTACGTGGCTCAAAACTGGCTATAACGAGTGAATCCAATTTCATTCATTTATTTGCCAACCTCCATGTGCACTACACCACTGAGAAGAAGAAATGAAGTGGCTCCCTGTTCCAATCCAAGCAAACTGGAACTGGTATTATCGTAACATAACTGATTCCTAAATGCTAATCATTCGTATTTAGATTTACAAAAGTTCGACGCGTTATCGCTAAATGTTCTTCGATACAACTTACAAATCTATCCCAATCGCACGTATCACCTAATGTGTAGCCAATAAATCGCTTGCATTTAGTGTTACTTTTGTTAAGAATGAGAATCATTCTTAACACGGCCAACCAGCCAACCTAGCATGTAAAATATTTGCGGTATATTTTGGGTAGAACCATATGAAAAACAAACCAGTCACAAGAAGATCATTCTTACAAAAGGTCGCCAGTGCGGCTGTCGCCTCCTCTGCGTCTTTCCTAGCCTTAGTCTCATCGAGTCATGCTGGCCCAATTTTCAAACAGGAAGGCACGGATGCTCAGGCTAGTTCGGATTCTGATGCAAGCGATCAGTCTGGACGCGCTAATAGCAGCGATTCAGATTCAACTGATAGATCGGGCGGAGAAGGAACAGATAGTTCCGATCAATCTGCTCGCTCTAGCACTG
>TARA_B100000686_G_scaffold350298_1_pt1 | contig 10842 bp, 21 predicted proteins | sample TARA_B100000686 | Tara Oceans TARA_B100000686 (sample SAMEA2622733) | marine metagenome | biome: marine biome (ENVO:00000447); feature: marine epipelagic mixed layer (ENVO:xxxxxxxxx); material: "saline water (ENVO:00002010), including plankton (ENVO:xxxxxxxx)" | depth 150 m
AATGTGCAGGATGAAGTAACAAAAAAATTGGCTTAAAATTATGGATAAACAAAATATAAGAATTCATTTAAGAGCATACGATAATAAAATTTTAGATTTATCGACTATAGAAATAGTTAATACAGCTAAGAGAACAGGAGCTCAAGTTAGAGGTCCTATACCTTTACCAACAAAAAAAGAAGTTTTTACGGTATTAAGATCTCCTCATATAAACAAAAAAAGCAGAGAACAATTTGAAACTAGAACACATAAACGAATGATAGATATATTAGAACCAACACCACAAACAGTAGAGGCTTTAATGAAATTAGACTTAGCCTCTGGAGTAGATATTGAAATTAAACTTTAGGAATATTTTATGGGTATAGGGTTAATAGGTAAAAAATTAGGAATGAGTAGAGAATTTTTTGATACAGGTACAATTGTTCCAGTAACAGTTTTATTTGTAGAAAAAGGTCGTATCATAGATATTATTACAAAGGAAAAAAGAGGTTACGATGCGATTCAGGTAGGATTTGGAAAAATTAAACCATCAAAACTTTCCAAACAAATGAAAGGATTTTTTGCTAAAAAAGGAACAGAACCCAAAAGGATTTTAAGAGAGTTTAGAGTAGATAATATTTCGGAGTTTAAAGAAGGTAATGAAATAGGTCTAGAAGTTTTTAAAGATCAAAAATTTGTTGATATAACATCAAAAACTATTGGAAAAGGATTTGCTGGTGGAATGAAAAGGCATAATTTTTCAGGTTTGCGTGCCTCACATGGAGTATCTGTTTCGCACAGGGCACATGGATCTACAGGACAAAATCAAGATCCTGGAAAAGTTTTTAAAGGAAAAAAAATGGCCGGACATATGGGAGATAAATTTAGAACCATTCAAAATCTTGAAATTATTAAGTCAGACATCGAAAATAATTTAATTTACATAAAGGGATCAATTCCAGGATCAAAAAATTCAATAATATTAATACAAAAAAATAAAAAAAATATTAACAGAATTACTACATTAGAGAAAAGCAAAAAGACTTTCAGTGAGTCATCTCAGGAAATTAAAAAATCAAAAAGCAGCAAAACTCCAGCCAAAACTTCTACAGCAGGAAAAACGGAAACTAAACCAAAAGAAAAAACTGACAGTAAAAAGGAAGTAAAAAAATAATGAAATTAAAAGTTATTAATATTGATGGTAAAAAAGTTAACGATATAGAGATATCGGATAAAATTTTTTCACTTAAACCTAACCAAAAATTGATCCAGTTATTAATTGATTGGCAAATAAATCACTTTAAAGCTAGAACAGCAAAAACTAAACAAAGAGGTGAGATAAAAGGTTCTACCGCAAAGATTTATGCTCAAAAAGGGACTGGTGGAGCAAGACACAGTAGTAGAAAAGCTCCAATATTTGTTGGTGGTGGCGTAGCTCATGGTCCCAAAGGAGCAGTTTATAAAGTGAATAAAATAAATAAAAAGGTCAGAAAAATGGGAATGTTTCATGTTTTGTCACAAAAAAATAAAGTAAATTCACTTTTTGTTGTTGAGGATTTTAAGGATGAGATTAGAAAAACTAAAATTTTTAATAATTTTTTAAATAAATATAAATTACAAAATTCATTAATAATTCCAGATAAAAATTCAAAATCTAAAATAATTAAATCGGCAAGAAATATTTCAAACTTAAAAATTATTGATCAAGAAGGGACCAACGCTTATGATCTTCTTAAGTATAAAAATGTTATATTCACAACATCATCAATAAAATCTTTTCAAGAAAGAGTCTCAGAATGAAAAAATTTCACTATCTAGATACAATAGTTTCTCCAAATATAACTGAAAAATCTACATCTTTGTCACAATTTAATAAAATTGTTTTTAAGGTAAATAAAAATGCAACAAAAAAGTCTATTAAAAAAAGTGTCGAAAAAATATTCAAAGTAAATGTTATCAAAGTTAATACAATAAATTTAAAAGGCAAAAGTAAAATGGTTAGGAATAAAAAAATATTTAAGTCAGATTATAAAAAAGCAATCATTACTTTGAAAAAAGGTCAAAGTATAGATTTATCTACTGGAGTATAGAAAAATGTCATTAAAATTATTTAAATCATATACGAAATCTACCAGAGGAACAGTTTTGGTAAATAAAGAAAATTTATGGAAAGGAAAATCTGTAAAAACTTTAACGATTGGAAAAAAATCTACAGGTGGTAGAAATAATTTAGGAAGAATTACTTCAAGACGTAGAGGTGCCGGTCATAAAAATAAATACAGAATAATTGATTTTTATAGAAAAAAAGATGACATGAAGGCCAAGATTGAAAGAATAGAATATGATCCTAACAGATCGGCATATTTAGCTTTAATAAAATACGAAGACGGATTGCTTAACTACATTATTTCTCCTGATGGTATAAAAGTTGGAGACGAAGTTATTTCTGGAAGAAACAAAAAAATTAATCCAGGTAATTGTATGCCTTTATCAGATATTCCTGCAGGTACTAATATTCATAATATTGAGTTACATCCTAATGGTGGAGGAAAATTGGCAAGATCGGCTGGGGCCTCAGCTCAAATTTCAGGTGTAGATGAGAATTATTGTATATTAAAATTGGCATCTGGTGAAATTAGAAAAGTGATAAATACAGCCAGGGCTTCTATAGGAACTGTATCAAATACAGATCACCAAAATATTAAAATTGGAAAAGCTGGCAGAAACAGATGGAAAGGAAAAAGGCCTTCAGTTCGAGGAGTTGCCATGAATCCAGTGGATCATCCTCACGGAGGTGGTGAAGGAAAAACATCAGGAGGAAGGAGTCCTGTTACACCATGGGGAAAATCAACAAAAGGACTAAAAACTAGAAAAAACAAGAGAACTAACAAGTTTATAATTTCAAGGAAGAAAAAAAGGAAATAATATATGTCAAGATCGATATGGAAAGGTCCGTTTGTAGATCCAAGTTTATTAAAAAAAATTGAAAAACTTAAGGGAAAAACAAATTCGGCTCCTATAAAAACCTGGTCAAGAAAATCAACTATAATTCCTGAATTTGTAGGACATAGTTTATTAATACACAATGGAATAAAGTTTATTCCTATAAGAATTTCAGAAGAAATGGTTGGACATAAATTAGGTGAGTTTGCTCCTACAAGACAATTTTCTGGGCATACTCCCGCTGACAAAAAAGCTGCTGAAGAAGCTGCTTCAACTAGTGTAGCTGCTCCAAAAGCTGGAACTGCAACACCAGCAGCAACAAAACCTAAAACTGGATCGGAAAATGAAAAAAAATAGTAACTTAATCAAAGCAATAAATAAAAACGTAAGATCTAGTCCAAGAAAAATAAATTTATTGCTTAAAAATATAAGAGGAAAAAAAGCTGACGTAGCAATTAGAGATTTATCTTTTGCTAGGCAGCGTATAGCATCAGAAATAAAAAAAACTGTTCAATCAGCTGTAGCTAATGCTGAAAATAATAATCAATACGATATTGATAATTTATATATAAAAGAAGCTTATGTGGGTAAATCAATTGTATTAAAAAGATTTAGAGCTAGGGCCAAAGGAAGAGCTTCTGCTATTAAAAAACCATATTCAAATTTAACGATTATATTATCTGAAAAAGATTTTAAAAAAGAGGAGTCACATGGGACAAAAAGTTAATCCAATAGGTTTAAGAGTGGGCATCAATAGAGACTGGGACTCTATTTGGTTTGCAAAAAAACGTGATTATGGAAGATTTTTAATTGAAGATTATAAAATTAGAGAATATATAAAAAAAAATGTTGTTAATTCTGGAGTATCTCAAGTTAAAATAGAAAGAACATCTAGAAAATGTATTGTAACTATTTATACATCTAGACCTGGTTTTGTTATTGGAAAAAAAGGGTCAGATGTTGATAAAATTAAGAAAAACTTAGCTAAAATTACAAGTAGCGACGTTAGCTTAAATATTAAAGAAGTAAAAAAGCCTGAGCTGAATGCTTACTTAGTTGCAGAAAATATAGCTCAACAACTTGTAAAAAGAATAGCCTATAGAAAAACTATGAAACGGGCAATTCAATCAGCCCTTAGACTAGGTGCTAAAGGAATTAGAGTTTGTCTGGCCGGAAGATTAGCGGGTAATGAAATAGCAAGAACTGAATGGCTAAGAGAAGGTAGTGTGCCATTACACACAATTAGAGCTGATGTTGATTATGCTGAGGCTGAAGCTTTAACTACATATGGAATTATAGGTGTAAAGGTTTGGATTTATAAAGGAGAAATTTTTTCAACAAATAAAAATAAAAATAACGAGGAAAAACAAAATGTTACAGCCAGCAAGAACAAAGCATAGAAAAGCTCATAAAGGACGAATACATGGACATGCAAGCAGGGGAGAATTGCTTAATTACGGTTCATATGGCCTCAAAGCTATGCAGCCCGAAAGAATAGTATCCAAACAAATAGAAGCAGCTAGAGTTGCTTTGACTAGATATATGAAAAGAACAGGAAAGGTATGGTTAAGAATTTTTCCTAATATCCCAGTATCAAAGAAACCAACTGAAGTTAGAATGGGAAAAGGAAAAGGTGCTCCAGAGTACTGGGTATGTAGAGTTAAACCAGGACGAATTATTTTTGAAGTGGATGGTATAGATGAAGCTACTGCTAGAATAGCTTTGTACAAAGCTTCAGCAAAATTGCCTATAAAAACAAAATTTGTAAAAAGATTTTAATTTATGAAAAATAAGGAAATAAAAAAAATGACGAATGATGAATTAGAAATTAAGTTAAATAAATTAAAAAAAGATTTATTTAATATGAGATTTAAAAGAGCAAATAGTCCTCTTGAAAATACCTCAAAATTTTCAGAAACTAAAAGAGATATTGCTAAAATTTTAACAAAGATAAATCAGAAAAATTAACTTTATGAGCAAGAAAGAATTAAAAGGGAAAGTAGTAAAAGACAGGAACAACAAAACAGTTGTCGTATTAGTTAAAAGGAGATATTCGCATCCATTTTTTGGAAAAGTTATTACAAGTACTAAAAAATACCATGCTCATGACGAAGGAAATAAATTTAAAGTAGGAGATGATGTTAAGATAATTGAATCTAAGCCTTTTTCTAAGTTAAAAAGGTGGAAAGTTGTTGAAAATTAAATGATACAAGTTCAAACAGAATTGAGTGTGGCAGATAATACAGGTGCTAGAATAGTAGAATGTATAAAAGTAATAGGTGGTTCTAAACGTAGATACGCTTCAATAGGAGATATAATAGTGGTTAGTGTTAAGGATGCTATTCCAGATGGTAAAGTTAAAAAGGGAACCGTTTACAAAGCAATAGTAGTTAGAACAAAATATTCAATTCATAGAAATGATGGAAGTAAAGTTAAATTTGATAATAATGCAGCTGTATTAATTGATGAAAAAGGTGAGCCAGTAGGAACAAGAATATTTGGCCCTGTTACGAGGGAATTAAGATCTAAAGGTCAAACAAAGATTATTTCACTAGCACCCGAGGTATTGTAGATATGATAAAAAAGGGAATACAAGTAGAGGTAATTTGTGGAAAGGATAAAGGAAAAAAAGGAGAAGTTATAGAAATTTTTAGAAGCAAAAATAAAGCTAAGGTTAAGGGTATTAATATTATTAAAAAACATGAAAAAACAACAAAGGAAAAGAAAGGCGGAATAATTTCGAAGGAAAATTTTATACACCTTTCAAATTTAAAAACTTTAAATACTGAAAATAAAAATAATAAAGATAAAAAGAAATAATAATGACACCAAGATTAAAAGATAAATATGAGAAAGAGATAATTGGAGATTTAATGAAAAAATTTTCAATGAAAAATAAACATATGGTTCCAAAATTTGTTAAAGTAGTTTTAAATATGGGTCTTGGTTTAGACGCTAACGATAAGAAAATTTTACAAAATTGTATTGAAGATATGTCATTAATTAGCGGTCAAAAACCTATTGTAACAAAATTTAAAAAATCTATATCTAATTTTAAAACAAGGAAAGGCTACTCATCAGGTGTAAAAGTTACATTAAGAAGTAACAAAATGTACGAATTTATTGATAGATTAGTAAATATTGCTTTACCTAGAATCAAAGATTTTAGAGGGTTAAATGCATCAGGTATAGACAAATTTGGAAACTTTAGTTTTGGTATTAAAGAGCACATAATTTTCCCCGAAATTAATTTTGATAAAGTTGACCGAATTCGTGGCATGGATATTACCCTTGTTACTAATGGTGGCGATAAAAAAACTACTTTTGCTTTAATGGAAGCAATGAATTTTCCATTTATTAAAACGCAAAATAAGGAAAGGATTAATTAATATATTATGGCTAAAACTAGCGCAATACAAAGAAACTTGAAAAGAATTAGAATGGCTAAAAAATTTCATAAAAAGAGATTAAATCTTAAAAAAATAATTAGTAATAGAAAGCTTCCACTAGAAGAAAGATTTGCTGCTCAATTGAAATTATCAAAGATACCAAAAAATTCAGCGAGAACAAGAATAAGAAATAGATGTGAAATTACTGGTAGACCTCATGGAGTATATAGAAAACTTAGAATATCTAGAATTGCTTTAAGAGATCTTGCTTCTAACGGAAAAATACCAGGAATGACAAAATCTAGTTGGTAGATAAAAATGGAGAGATATAAAATATAATGAGCTTCGCAGATCCTATAGGTGACATGATTACAAGAATAAGAAATGCTCAACTAAGAGCATTGTATAATGTAAAGATTCCTAGCTCTAAATTTCGAGCTAAAATTTTAGATGTATTAAAACAGGAAGGTTACATCACTGATTATAAAATTTCATCAGATGAAAAAAATAAAAACTCTTTAATAGTAGACTTAAAATATCATAACGGTGAACCTGTAATTAAAGAAATTAAAAGAGTATCAAAGCCAGGAAGAAGAATATATGCAAAAGCAAATAGCATATCTAAAGTTCAAAACGGCTTAGGATTAGCTATCGTTTCTACATCAATAGGAATTATGTCTGATAATGATGCAAGAATGAAAAATGTTGGTGGCGAAATAATTTGTAAGGTGTTTTAAATACTATGTCTAAACTTGGAAAAAAACCTATACCTATACCTAAAGACACTAAGGTTAAAGTTGAAAATGGAAAATTAATTTTAACTGGTCCAAAAGGCTCTAAAGAGCTATCAATAAATGATAAAATTTTTAGTACAAGTGTATCTAAAGATAACAATTTAATAATAAAACTTATAAATAAAAATGAGAAATCAACAGTAATGTGGGGAACTACTAGAAGTATTATTAATAATGCTCTTATCGGAGTTACAACGGGACATGAAAAAATTCTTGAGCTTACAGGAGTTGGTTTTAGAGCTAATTTAAAGGGAAATATATTAAATTTACAGTTAGGATTTAGTCATGACGTATCATATGAAGTACCAGAAGGTATAAAATTATCAGTAGAAAAAAACACTGTAATAAAAATAAGTGCAGTTAATAAAGAGTTAGTTGGAAAGGTAGCTGCTGAGATTAAAATGTTAAAACCTGTTGAACCATATAAAGGAAAAGGAATTAAAGAGAAGGGACAATACATTTTAAGAAAAGAAGGTAAAAAGAAATAAAATGCAAACCAATATTTATTTTAAAAGAGCTCAAAGAATAAGAAAGAAACTGAAAAAAGTTAATAAAGATAGATTAAGATTAACTATATTTAGATCATCAAAAAATATCAGCGCTCAAATTATAGACGATAAAAATCACAAAACAGTAGTTTCTGCATCATCATTAAAGGAAAAAGATAAAAAAAAGAATAAAACAGACTTGTCCATCCAAGTTGCTGAGACACTAAGCAAAAAAGCAATAGAGAAAAATATTAAAAAGGTTTATTTTGACAGAGGCAGATATAAGTATCACGGTAGAATTAAAACATTTGCTGAGGCGCTAAGAAAAAACGGATTAATTTTTTAATTTGATATATGGAAAAAGTTGAATTTAAAGACAAATTAGTATCGGTAAACAGAATTACCAAAGTAGTAAAAGGTGGACGTAGGTTTACATTTTCTGCTTTAGTAGTAGTAGGAAATTTAGCTGGATCAGTAGGAGTTGGATACGCAAAAGCTAAACAAGTACCTGATGCAATTAAAAAAGCTACTCAAAATGCTAAAAAAAACTTATTTAAAATTTTTTTAAGAGACGGTAGAACGCTTCATCATGATGTACTTGCAAAAGATGGAGCTGGTAAAGTTTTATTGAGATCTGCACCATCTGGTACAGGTATAATCGCCGGAGGCCCAATTAGAGCAACATGTGAAGTAGCAGGAATTAAAGATGTTGTGGGTAAATCTATGGGTTCATCAAATCCAATTAATGTTTTGAGAGCTTGTATTAAAGGTTTAAAAAATCAAAAATCTCCAAAATATATTGCAAGCATAAGAGGTAAAAAAATTTCTGAAATTACAAAAAAAAGACACGGATAATAATAATGAAATTAAATACATTTAAATCAAAACTCTCAAAAAAGAAAAAAAGGTTAGGCAGAGGAATTGGTTCAACAAAAGGAAAGACATCAGGCAGGGGTCACAAAGGTCAAAAATCAAGATCTGGTGTAGCTATTAAAAGCTTCGAGGGAGGTCAAATGCCTTTATACAGAAGATTACCTAAAAGAGGTTTTAAAAAAATAAAAAATAAAAAAATAGCTAAAATTAATTTATCAAAATTACAAGAAATTTTTAATAGAAAAAAGTTTTTACCTAACGCAAAGATAAATTTACCAACTTTGCAGAAATCAAACTTAATAAATAATAAATATAATAAACTTAAATTATTAGGTGGTGGTGATATAAAGGAAAAGCTTGATATAGAAGTTGATTTTATTTCAAAATCAGCTAAAGAAAAAATAGAAAAATTTGGCGGCAAAGTAACCTTAATAAAATAAAATTATGGCTAATGAGGATTTGAAATCAGGATTCTTTTCTAAAGGAAATGATCTAAGAAACAGGATTCTTTTTACAATATTACTTCTATGTGTATATAGATTTGGAACCTATGTACCTCTGACAGGTATAGATTCACAAGCTTTACAATCTTTAATGGAAGATAATCAAAGGGGTCTACTAGGAATGTTTAATATTTTTTCTGGTGGAGCAGTTAGTAGAATGGCCATATTTACTCTTGGCATAATGCCATATATTTCTTCTTCGATTATTGTTTCTTTGCTTACCGGTGTATCCGAAACGTTTAAAAATCTAAAAAATCAAGGTGAGGTTGGAAGAAAAAAAATTACTCAATATACAAGATATGGAACCGTTTTACTTGCTACAGTACAAGGGTATGGAGTTGCTGTTGGATTAGAAAATTCTGGTGCAGTCGTTTCAGATCCTGGTCTTTATTTTAAATTAACAACAATTATTTCTTTAGTTACTGGAACAATGTTTTTAATGTGGCTTGGAGAACAAATTACCCAAAGAGGAATTGGAAATGGAATATCTCTTATAATTTTTTCTGGTATTGTAGCTGAGATTCCTCGAGCATTGGCTTCCACATTTGAATTGGGTAGAACTGGAGCTTTATCAGCATCACTTATATTATTTATATTTGTCTTAGTCATAGCTACAGTTATGTTTATAGTTTTTGTGGAAAGGGCTATAAGAAAAATATTAATTAATTATCCCAAAAGACAAATGGGTACGAAAATATATGGAGGAGAGTCTTCACACTTACCATTAAAAATTAATACAGCCGGGGTTATTCCTGCTATATTTGCATCGGCTTTACTTTTATTACCTATAACTTTTTCAAATTTTGGATTTTCAGAATCTGATTCATTCATAGATTTTTCTTCATTATTTTCTCAAGGTAAACCTCTTTATATGTTACTTTACGCATCAGGAATAATTTTCTTCGCATTTTTTTATACTTCAATAGTTTTTAACCCAAAAGAAACTGCAGAAAATTTAAGAAAACACGGTGGATATGTTCCAGGTATACGACCTGGCGATCAAACTGCGAATTTTATTGAAGATATATTAAATAGACTAACGACAATTGGAGCATTGTATTTAACTCTAGTTTGCTTGATGCCAGAATTTTTAATTTCAAAATACCCCATACCATTTTATTTAGGCGGAACCTCAATATTAATCGTTGTTGTTGTTGCAATGGATACAGTAACTCAAGTACAAACCAGATTAATGACTCAGCAATACGAGTCATTAATTAAAAAAACTAGATTCGGAAAATAAAGTGAATATAATATTGTTTGGTCCTCCTGGTGCAGGAAAAGGCACACAATCAAATAATCTAGTAAAAGATTTTAACTTATTCAAAGTTTCAACTGGTGAACTTTTGAGAAAAGAAATTAATGATGGCACAAATCTAGGTAACGAAATTAAATCTACGATTGACAAGGGCTCCTTAGTCTCTGACAATATTATCAATGACTTAATTGAAAATATTATCCTAGATAAGAAAATTAATAATAGATTACTATTTGACGGTTACCCCAGAAATTTAAACCAAGCCAAAAACCTAAGCAAGGTATTGAATAAAAATAATCAAAAACTATCCTGCGTTTTAAGTTTAACAGTAAACAAAGATTCTCTTATTAAGAGAGTATTGGGTAGACAAACATGCTCTAAATGCGGAAAAATATTTAATGAATTTTATGAACCTGCCACATCAGATAATCACAATTGTGGTCAAAAATTTTTACATAAGAGATCTGATGACAATGAAAAAGCAATTACTAATAGATTTGAAACATATTCCAGAGATACCTTGCCAATCCTAGATTTTTATAAAGAGCAAAATTTGCTTCACCAAATTAATGGAAATGCTAAAATTGATGATATTTATAAGGAAATAAGAGC
>TARA_B100000686_G_scaffold355289_1_pt1 | contig 10836 bp, 8 predicted proteins | sample TARA_B100000686 | Tara Oceans TARA_B100000686 (sample SAMEA2622733) | marine metagenome | biome: marine biome (ENVO:00000447); feature: marine epipelagic mixed layer (ENVO:xxxxxxxxx); material: "saline water (ENVO:00002010), including plankton (ENVO:xxxxxxxx)" | depth 150 m
TTGTTTATGGCTTGCGCAAAGCTTTGTGTTGTGAATTCGCATTCGTTGGCTGCTGAATCGCTCATACCTTGAAAGAATTCTGCAATGATTGCCCCTGAATTTCCCCTAGCACTATCCAGTAGTGTGTCAGCTACATCCGCAAGAAATGTCCCAATGTGTGTTTTATCAGTGAGTGATAGGGTCGCGAGCACTGGTTCAAGTGACATGCTGAGGTTCGTACCGGTATCGGCATCCGCTACCGGAAAAACATTAATGCTGTTAAGAGTTTCTTGTTCGAGCATTACTCGATGTATGCCAGACTCCAACGCCTTTGCCAACTCAGTAGTGTTAAGTTGAAGCAGAGTTGAAGACACGATTAACGATTAGACCCTATTTACTCTCGAGGTAGAAGGAATCGTGTTCCCATATGCTCTAATACTACTCCATCTGGAGTAATTTCCCGTAAAATGGGACCCTCCGCAAGTGTCATACCTTCTGTGTATTTCGACATATTCAGAAAAATAAAACGTTCGTCTTCTTCACTACTATAGACATGGATATCTAAGTGCAGATCACCCAATCGAAGAATACCTTTAGCCCTTAATTCATTGAACGTTGGTAATCCGTCGGCAACTTGCCCTCTGTTTGGCTGACTCTGATTTACGGGCATCGGAGGGATTGCCTTTGGGGCGTTCACCTCATTGTTAAGCACTGTGGCATTTGTTTCCTCTGAACTGAGCTCTGGTTCTGCGATCTTGGGAGATGATGTGCTTACATCCTTTTTGTCCATAAAAATCTGTTGAGAGCTATTCGGGGTATCTTCAACGGCCTCTTTGCGCATTAGTATTACGACCAACAAAAGCCCTATGATTACTATAAGTAGTAACCCAATAATCCATCCTCCCTTCGAACTTTTGTCTCTCGCTAGCTTCTCTGGAATGCTCGCTATGCTTGGTGCGTCTTGACGCTGTCGCTCGGTTTCCGATTTTTTTAATGCGTCCAGAATTAAAGACATAATATTTAGCGATGTTACTATTTTGTAGGTGAAAGGCGCGGTGTGCTATCGCCCGCGAGCAAGGAATTGATAATAATTTGCGTATTTCTGCCAGCAAGACCGTCTGCTTCTAGACGATATTTACGCTGGAATGCAATTAACTGACGTCCAAGTTCGGCATCAAAAACATCGGTGTCTTCTGCGGTCGGCTGATACTCTTTGTCGATAATAGAGAGACTTTCTCGAAGCCATCGAACATTTTCGTTACGCATACCTGGTCCAATTGACTCGTCCCTTCCGTTAGCAGGTCGCCAGATAAGCATAAATTGGCCATACCAGTAATCTGATAAATCAGTGAGTAACACATCGACTGATCCGACCTTTTGTGCAAGCTGTGCATATTCCTCATCTAAACTAATTAGGGTAATTCCGTGTTGCAAACCATTGTCCGCAATCAAAGTAAGGATAACGGGACGGTCTAGCTGCCTTATCGTTGCCCATGTGCCACGTTGAAAATAGCAACGTAAACCAGCTTCTTCCGCTTGCGCGCATGCTGTTCCAGCTGTGGAGTCATAATCGACATTCCAAAGTTTAAATAGTGTTTCAAAGCTTATCTGGTCATCGTAATCTACAAATATCTGGGAAAAATTGGTTTTTTTAGGAGCACTGACCGCTTCCTGCATATGATCAATATTTGTACTAGCTTCAATGCGCTCTTTGGCTATCTCGGATGTTTTGCTCACTGTCTCCACTAAAATTGGAGCTTGTTTATTGCTGTTCATCCAAAAAAGGGCCGCTGTAAGAACTATTCCAGATAAAGTTACTATGGGAATTAACCACTTAACGAATGATGGTCTTACGGCTTGGCCAGATATTTCCGAGGCAGCTTTTCGCACTAAGCGCTTGTTAATTGTTCGAGATTCCTGACTATAAGCACCGAGTAAAGATCGGTCACAAATCACATTGATCAGACGCGGTACACCTCCGGATAGTCGGAATACTTCGCGTTTAGCAGCTGGTTCAAATATTTCCTGGAGGGCCCCGGCCACTCTGAGTCTATGGTCTATGTACTTAAGCGCTTCTTCATTAGACAGTGGCTCGAGGTGGTAACGACCGGTTACGCGCTGCGCTAACTGCCTCATGTTCTCCTTTGCGAGTTTGTCTCTCAGCTCTGGTTGTGCGATTAAAATTATTTGTAGGAGTTTGCGTTTAGCTGTTTCGAGATTGGTAAGCAGTCGCAACTGTTCTAATACTCCCTCTGATAACTTTTGTGCCTCGTCAACCAAAAGTATTGTTCGTCTGCCTTGAGAATGTGCATTTAGCAGGTGTTTATTGAGGGCATCAACTAAAGCTTTTGCGCTGTATTGTTGTTTTGGTAAATTCGCGCCAAGTTCTTCACAAATTGTGATTAGGAACTCAAGTGCGGTCAGTTGCGGATTTAAAATAAGGGCGATATCAACCTCGGAAGGCAGTTGTCCGAGAAGAGTTCGCACGAGCATTGTTTTTCCTGTGCCAACCTCACCAGTTAGCTGTATGAAACCCCCGCTATCCGTCACTCCATATACGAGATGGGCTAAACCCTCTCCATGTCGTTCGCTCATGAACAGGTAACGCGGATCCGGCGTTATAGTGAACGGCTTTTCGTTGAGGCCAAAGAAACTCGTGTACATGATTGGTTAAAAATTTGTCCTATAGGGATTTTACATTATTTCTTCTGAATCAATGCTGCGGGCTCTGCTTAAGGAGGTATGTCCAAAACGAGCGCGAATTTTATCAACAGTTTGTTCAAGGTTAGCTTTATTCGCCAATATGTCTGTTGAGAATAGATCGGTCTGTATGTCTGGAGCAAGTTGGCTGCAGCCCACACCCAAAAGACGCAGTTCAGTATCGGGATATGTCGTAAGCCATTTATCAAGGAGATTCAGTGCTGCTGTGTATACGGACTTAGTCAGGTTATTTGGAGGAAGAAGCGAGCATTGCCTAGTAGACGTCGAGAAATCTGCTTTTCTAACCTTAATATGAACAGTTCCCGCCACCAGTTGTTCCGCACGCAGCCGGCTTGAGGTTTGTTCTGCGAGCTTCAACAATTCTCTATACATTATTGGTCGATCGAACACGTCAGAGTCGAAAGTTACTTCTGCGCTGATTGACTTTCTTTCTCGATTAGGTCGCACTGACCGCTTATCAATACCCGCGGCTTTTTCTTGCGCTTGTTTTGTGAACCGGCCGAATATTGGCTCGAGATGACCTTTTGATGTCTGCCTCAGATCACCGACCGTAAATACTTTAATACGCTGCAATCGCGCCAATGTTTCAGGTCCGATTCCAGGAATAACCTGAACGGGTAGAGGGTCTAGAACTTCTTGCATGTTGTGATTACTGATAAAAAAAATACCATCTGGCTTATCAAGATCGGAGGCTATCTTTGCAACTAATTTGTTAGGGGCAATACCGATGGATGCTGTGAGACCTGTTTGCTGGAATATGGAGTCCTTTATTTTTGTCGCAATATTAATTTCATCGCCAAAGAGTCGTATGCTGTTACTCACGTCGAGAAAGGCTTCGTCCAGTGAAAGTTTTTCGATAATTGGTGTGAATTCAAGAAATATTGAAAATATTTGTTTTGACACTGCTGCATAATCTGACATACGTGTGTTGATTTGGACTAAATTAGGACATTTCCGCATTGCTTCTTTCATTGGCATAGCAGATCGAATACCAAATTTGCGAGCCTCATAACTGGCAGCGGCAACTACGCCTCGTTTATTTCCTCCAACAACAACAGGTTTACCTCTTAGTGATGGATTATCTCTTTGTTCCACAGATGCATAGAAAGCGTCCATATCCACATGCAAGATATTTGTTGCATTGGTCACCGATTTCGTCCCACGATGAGCTTAGCTAGCATTCTAAGAGGGTCTGCTTCTTTACCAAAGATATTTAGCTTCTCGTGTGCCGATTCACTCAACCGCTGGCAAATATTGATACTTTCATCCATTCCAAAAAGGGCTGGCCATGTTGCTTTGTCTTTATCCTGATCTGAACCGGCAGGCTTTCCAATAGTAGAAGTGTTCCCATCGACGTCGAGAATGTCATCTCGAATTTGAAATGCAAGTCCAATATCTAGTGAAAAACCGTTAATAGCTGAGAGATGAGTTGAGTCAATTCTGTCAGCAATGCATCCCGCTGCCATTATTGATGCACTAATCAAAGCCCCTGTTTTCAACAGATACATTTCGGTAATTTCTTCGACCAAAAGACTCCTACCTTCAGATTTCAGATCCATTGCTTGACCTCCTGTCATTCCGAGGGAACCACATGCCTTTGAGATCAATGAAGTGAGTGAACGTACTTCTTGATTGTTAAGATGCTGCTCGCCACTAATTAACTGAAATGCTAAAGGTTGGAGGGCATCGGCTGCCAGAATGGCTATTGCTTCCCCATATTTAATGTGAACAGTTGGTTGGCCCCGACGTAGGTCATCATTATCCATTGCGGGCAGATCGTCATGTACGAGAGAAAACGCATGAATGAACTCGATTGCCGCTGCGGGCGCATCTAGCTTGATTGGATCAATCCCAAGGCACTCTCCGGACGCATACACTAGCAATGGCCGGATTCGTTTACCACTTGATAGGGTGGCATACCGCATAGCTTCGTGTAATTCTTCGGGAGGCTTACTGGCCGGAGGTAATACTTGCGCCATATAGGTTTCGATACGGCGGACATAATCAGGTATACGTGCTTTGAAATCTTTAACTTCAGGGTGAATCTGGATCATGCTCCCAAGCGTACACTAAAGCGAATCAAGCTGCGTGGTCGCAGTTAAACTATAATTTCACTACGGATACATTGTGGGAAATGTGGAAAAAATATGCGAGTTAGCGCACAAGCACAACCAAACATTGCCTTAGTGAAATATTGGGGTAAGCGCGATGGTGGGGGTAACCTGCCCGCGACTGGTTCATTGTCAGTTACGCTTGAAAGTCTTTGGACTAGAATGATCCTACAAAGTAGTAAACATAGAAAAGACTCCCTAACAGTAAATGGCGTTAGTGCGCCAGAAATGTTGCCGCGAGTTAGTCGGTGCCTAGATTCCGTTTTAGGTAGTAATCGCGAACGAATTCATGTGGTAAGTGACAGTAATTTTCCGATTGAGGCTGGTCTAGCATCCTCAGCTTCTGCTTTTTCTGCACTAGTCATCGCAGCCAATAGGTTAACAGGCAAGAACTTGAGTTTTTCAGCATTGTCTCGTTTTGCTGGAGAAGCCTCTGGCTCTGCTGCCCGATCAATGTGCGGTGGTTTTGTCGAGTTAGTTGCGGATAGCGATAACGTACATATTCAGCAAATTGCCGATGCTGAGGAGTGGCCCCTTGAAGTAATAGTAGCTATAACTGCAGAAGGTAAGAAGCCAGTTGGTTCTGGAGAAGCCATGATTAGGAGTGCTAAAACTTCACCATTCTATTCAAGTTGGCTAAATCGGCAGGATCATGACCTAAAGTTGGCTAGGACTTCAATTTTGACACGCGATTTTGAAGCACTTGCATTTGTCTCGGAGCGAAATTGCTTAAAAATGCACTCGGTCATGTGGAGCAGTAGGCCACCAATTGTTTATTGGAATAGTGGCACGCTCGACTGTCTGCAGACTGTTAGGTCGTTACAGGCTAAGGGGCATGGGGTTTTTTTTACGATTGATGCCGGACCACAGGTAAAAGCTATTTGCTTGCCGGAGTCACGGCAGGCAGTACATGATGCCTTAGTTGCAACGAACGGAGTTATCAAGGCTATCAGATCCAAAATCGGTCCTCCCGCAAGGTTGATCTTGTAGTGAAATCGAGATCATTTAAAGCACCAGGGAAGGCACTGCTGTGTGGCGAGTATGCCGTTCTGCGTGGAGCACCGGCCATGTGCGTAGCGCTAAATTGTAGAGCACAGGTTACCGTCTCCAAGAGGACCGAAACAGTCAGTATTGTCAGTACGCTAGGGTTTGCCGAGGGCTCGTGGAGATTCAAAATAATAGATGAAAGTGTGGCATGGTTAGATCAGCCTCCTGAAGGAGTAAGGTCATTACTGGATGCCGCGTGCAAAAAGACCCGCTTAACCTCATGCTGCCCCGCTGCGCTCACAATAGACACATTAGCTTTTTATAGTCCTAGAGATAAGAAAAAATTGGGGTTGGGTTCAAGCTCAGCTACGACAGTTGCACTAGTTGCTGCACTGCAGAAACAAAGTTTTGATATTGAGAATATTTGGGCCAATTCAAAAATGGTGCATAAAGCATTTCAGAATGGTAGGGGTAGTGGTATTGACATAGCTACCAGCTGCTTTGGAGGCCTCATCACTTATACAAGCTGCGATACTGCGCCCCCCACCAAAACCACTTGGCCAACCGGACTTTATTACCAGTTTTTCTACAGCGGGATTGAAGCAGATACTATCGCGGCTATTGATAGAGCTGCAGGCGTCAGCGAAAAATCATGGAATATGCTGATTGAGCACGCCCGGGACGCGGCGATAGCTTGGGGTTCCGGAAATGTTGAAGAAATATTGGACGCCATGGAACAGTATACGGTTAGTTTAAGGAAATTAGACTTGCTGTATGGACTTAATATTTTTGGGGCAGGGCATCAGGACTTGGTTGATTTAGCTAAAACCACATCGCTGATTTACAAGCCTTGTGGCTCGGGAGGTGGTGATATTGGAGTTGCCCTTTCAAAAACAAAAAAAGATATTCAGGATTTTAGCCAATATGCTCGCATGAAAGGCTTTATGCCACTTGATCTTGAAATAGATAATAATGGCGTGATACCAACTATCGGAGAAAAAGTGTGACGAGGTCGCTCCTCAGTGGGTTTTATAAATTATCAGTTGAGCAGCGTATCGAGTTGTTAATAAGTAACGGCTTTCTGGTTGAAGAAGATGCCAACACTCTCCGTGATGGGTCTCCACTTCTATTAAGAAATGTGGCAGACAAAATGGTGGAAAATGTAGTTGGCGTTTTTGGGCTTCCGTTTGCGATTGCACCGAATCTTGTTGTGAATGGTAGAGACTACCTTGTTCCAATGGTCCTGGAGGAGCCATCGGTGGTGGCGGGGCTTAGTAGCGCGGCAAAGTTGGTTCAAGCTAGTGGTGGCTTTCAGGTGACATCTACTACTTCGATTATGATTGGCCAAGTGCAAATAATGAATATCGCAGCTGCTGATGAAGCGATGCAGATGCTGCAAGAGTCAAAAGATGAAATTCTGAAGATCGCTAACGAAGAGCACCTTAGGCTTAAGAAACGAGGGGGTGGAGCGAAAGATTTCGAACTATTTAAGTATCAGCAGCCGGATAAGAGCTGGATGGTAATAATGCATTTGCTGGTTGATACCAAAGATGCAATGGGTGCTAATATTGTTAATTCTATGTGTGAGCGAATTGCATCTCATATTGAGACAATTTGCGGGGGAGAGGTGTTACTCCGAATTCTATCCAACCTCGTAGATAAAGCACTTGTCAGCGCTACTGCGAATATCAGACTTTGTACTCTGGGCCCAGACGAATGTAGTTCGGTTGCCGTGCGTGACAATATCGTTCTTGCTAATGATTTCGCTAATATTGATCCACATAGGGCGGCAACTCACAACAAAGGCATTATGAATGGCATTGATGCAGTGGCTATAGCTACCGGTAATGATTGGCGCGCAATCGAAGCCGGAATTCATGCTTTTGCGGCTAAGGATGGTATCTACCGTTCACTGACTCGCTGGTTCGTTGCAGAAAATGGAGATCTAGCAGGCCAGCTAACTATTCCCTTGAAAGTTGGAATCGTCGGGGGCTCCCTGCGCGCAAACCCCGGAGCAGTACTTGGCTTGAAAATAACCGGAGTTAAATCGGCAATTGAACTTGCAGAACTCATGGCAGCTGTAGGACTTGCACAGAATTTTTCAGCTTTGAGGGCACTGGTATCAACCGGTATACAGCATGGCCATATGGGCCTGCATGCGCGCAGTGTGGCAGCAAGTGCAAATGTGTCGAGCCAAGATTTCGATGAGGTTGTGCAACAATTGATAAAAAGCGGTGAAATTAAAAGCCGGAAGGCAACAGAAATCGCCGAACAGATATCCTGTAAACGAAAAGAAAGAAAATATCTTGATTGCTGGCAAGGTAAAGGGCATGGCAAGGTGATCCTATTTGGCGAGCATGCTGCTGTTTATGATCGACATGCTCTTGCTTTGCCATTGAAAGATGCGGTTGCCGTTCAACTTAGCGAAGGTAGCGGTGGCATGACCCTAACGATACCGGATTGGAAAATTGACAATACTTGGGGGACGTGTGAAACAGGCCCAGAAGGGCTAAGTGAGGTGGTTAATTTTGTAATAAAGGAATTGGGTCTAACTGGTCGGGCATTTGATATTAGGGCGTCAGCAAAAATTCCATTGGGAATGGGTCTCGGTTCCTCAGCAGCATTTTCTGTCGCACTAATCCGTGCCTTCAACATGCTCTTTGGAGGCAAGGACTCGGACGAAGAGATTAATCGAATGGCCTTTAAGTGTGAGGAGATTACGCATGGTTATCCGTCTGGTATTGATAACAATCTTGCCACTTTTGGCAAACCGATTCTCTATTCTAAGTTAGATAAAACCCAAGGTGGTGAGATAAAACTGGAGCAGTGCTTACCGATTCTTGTTGCGCATAGCGGTAGCCAATCCGATACAAAAAAAATGGTTGAAGCAGTGCGCTACCGCTATAAAAATAATGAGCCACTATACAACACAATTTTCGACGAGATTGACAAAATGGCAGCCTCTGGAGCAAGTGCGTTGTGCAAGGCGCATTACGATTATCTTGGGTCGTTAATGAATGTGTGTCATGGATTTCTGAACGCGATTGAAGTTTCTACACCAGAGCTTGAGCGGATGGTAAGAATTGCGAGAGAAGCGGGTGCAATAGGTGCTAAGTTGACTGGGGCAGGTGGTGGCGGATCGATTATTGCACTGTGTCCGGACAATATGCTTGCTGTTTCTAGAGCTCTAGAGGCTTCAGGCTATAATACTTTTTCAATGGAACAGAGACCGAGACCTAAGGGCATTTAAGGAAGTGAGCGACTCGACAGCACGCATCGTATCATCGGAGGACGAGTTATTAATACTTGTTGACTCAAACGACCAAGATATAGGTAATTTAAGTAAGGGGGCGTGCCATGATGGTTCAGGATCGTTGCACCGTGCATTTTCTATTTTTCTTTTTAATAAGTGTGGGGAATTATTGGTACAGCAACGTTCTTCGGACAAAAGGCTATGGCCAATGTATTGGACTAATAGTATTTGCAGTCACCCACGATGTGGTGAAACGATGGAACTGGCTGCTTCAAGGCGGTTGGATGACGAATTGCAGACCACTAGTGATCTCGAGTTTGTTTACAAGTTTGAGTACAGAGCAGATTATGGTGTTGAGGGTTCGGAACATGAACTATGCCATGTTTTTCTTGGTCGTTTAAATCATGAACCTACGATAAACAAAACAGAAATAGCTGCGATTCGCTACCTTTCAGCTGAAGATTTAGAAGTCGAGCTTAAAAGACACCCAGAAGTATTTACACCTTGGTTCAAAATGGAGTGGTCTAGATTGAGTACGACTTATTCAAGGTTATTGAGACGCTACGTGGCAGCAGATTAACTAACATATTTGTAGTATTCGATTCCGATATCCTGAAATTGTCGTTTGTCATGGCCGCCGATTTTTTCTATTATGAATTCGTTGCGGGGCAGATAGTTAAGATTAGTCACTTTGCGTCCGCTATGTAGAGCTACATATTGTTCTTCATTAAGATCCACCGCAAAGTCCATGGCACGGTTGAAACCTATTTTGCTTGTTGCTTGTAGCCAGTTCTCTGAGACTATGAAAGGTATTACTTCGGCTGCGTCTCCGCTGCCATAACCAAGCGTTAAAAGCTCTTCCCCGGTAAGTTCTCTGTTTTCCTTTGCGGCCTGTTCGAATCCTGCCGCGATCCATGCAGGTAGCGCGGCTGTATAAAGGTTGCCGAGATCGAGCATATTGTCGCTTCCTAATGCAAGTTTATTCACTATCTCCTTACGATAACGAAGTGATTGCCGAAAAATACGAAAAACTGCCATCGTTAAAGGATAGGCCTCGTAGGTTACCCGTTCGGGCGTAGCAAATTCGGTAATCTCGGGCTTTGTGAGCATTTCTGCAAATAAAGCATCTGGCTCTATGCCAGCCTTTGTACAATAAGAACTAAGTTCCTCGCGGTCGCTGGGAGAACCATTGCTTAATGCAAAGAGATATGACACAGCTAACCCAGTCTCAGGCATTCGTTTGTATGGTCGATGCATAAATACAGTATTAAGTGAGCGCAGATATTCGCAAGGTTCGAGATTTCTTTTTTCGTACATGTCGTTTAATGCATGTAACGTCTCATCTATATAGCAGGTCGTTGAGTATTTGCCATTGAATACAGGAAAATCTTGGACTTGCCTATTTTCACCTTGCTGTTGACCACATAAGCGGAGCAGTGGCTTGCGAAAGTCCATTATGCGGTAGTCTGATGCGGAACCAGAATTTACTAGATCGACTTTCACCAATTTTGGATTTTCTTCAAGGAGCATTGCGACTGCGCCTGCCCCTTGGGTGGGCTCACCACTTGAACCTCTGGCATATTCAGCAATATCGGCACAGACTACAATCGCCTGCCCCCCTGCTCCATCTAGTGCCAAATGACGCAAAGCTCCTTTCATACCATACACACCGCCTAGGCAGGCATGCTTGAATTCTGGTACTTCGCAACTCCTATTAATTTGCTCCTTGCCCTGCATTATTAATGCTTGATCTACCATCCCTTTGACAATAATTGCGCCCGCTGA
>TARA_B100000686_G_scaffold36171_1_pt1 | contig 10835 bp, 13 predicted proteins | sample TARA_B100000686 | Tara Oceans TARA_B100000686 (sample SAMEA2622733) | marine metagenome | biome: marine biome (ENVO:00000447); feature: marine epipelagic mixed layer (ENVO:xxxxxxxxx); material: "saline water (ENVO:00002010), including plankton (ENVO:xxxxxxxx)" | depth 150 m
TGTTAATTTATATACTAATGATGGCCACAGCATTTATGGGATATGTTTTGCCTTGGGGTCAAATGAGTTTTTGGGGAGCTACTGTTATAACTAACCTTTTTAGTGCTATACCTTTTGTAGGAGAGAGTATTACAAATTGGTTATGGGGTGGTTACTCAGTTGACAATCCTACATTAACCAGATTTTTTAGTTTGCACTATTTATTTCCTTTTATAATTTTAGGTTTGGTAATTTTACATATTTGGGCTTTACATGTACCAGGCAACAATAATCCTATAGGGATAGATATTAAAAAACCTTCAAAAGATACTGTCCCTTTCCATCCATATATAACTATTAAAGATCTTTTTGCTTTACTAATATTTTTAATTATTTTTTCTGGATTTATTTTTTTCTCTCCAAATATTTTAGGTCATCCCGACAACTATGTCGAAGCAAATCCTTTAGTCACGCCTACACATATTGTTCCAGAATGGTACCTTTTACCTTTTTATGCAATCTTAAGATCAGTTCCGGATAAACTTGGAGGAGTTATTTTATTATTTGCTTCTATTTTTATTTTATTAGCTTTACCTTGGCTTGATAGAAGTAAAGTTAGATCTGCAGTTTTTAGACCAATATATAAGCAATTTTTTTGGATACTAATCATAGATGTTTTGGTTTTAGGCTATATGGGAGCTATGCCAGCTGAAGGGACATATTTATTAATAGCCAGAGTCGGAACAATATATTATTTTTTACATTTTCTAGTCATTTTGCCTTTACTTAGCTCTATAGAAAAAACAGATCCTATACCTGCAAGTATTTCGGATCCAGTTTTAACCAGGTAAACATTATGATGAAAAAAATTTTCATACTTCTTTTTTTATCTATTTTTTTTTCTAGCAGTTCAATTGCAGCAGATACAGATAAAGAATTATTAAAAGTTGATTGGAGTTTTAAAGGAGTCACTGGAAAATTTGATCGATCTTCACTTCAGCGAGGGTACCAAGTTTACAAAGAAGTATGTGCTTCTTGCCATTCTATGAGATTACTTAGCTATAGAAATTTGGGTGAAAAGGGTGGCCCTGAATTTTCTATTACAGAAGTAAAAGACATAGCATCAAGTTTTGAAGTCACTGATGGTCCTGATAGTCAGGGGGAAATGTTTACAAGGCCAGGAAGACCTTCGGACAGGTTTGTTTCTATGTACCCAAATGTAGAAGCTGCGACTGCAGCAAATGGAGGAGCTTATCCCCCAGATATGTCAGTTCTTGTTAAGTCAAGGAAGGGTGGTGCAGATTACATATATTCTGTTCTTATGGGATATGATGATCCGCCTGCTAATTTGGAATTAGATGATGGCGTGTACTACAACAAATATATGGATGGTAACAAAATTAAGATGGCAAAACCTCTTATGGAAGGAATAATTACTTATTCTGATGGCACAAATGCTACAGAAGACCAAATGGCAAAAGATGTTACGGCTTTTTTAACTTGGGCAGCTGAACCTCATTTAGAGGCAAGACACAAAATGGGATTTAAAGTAATTATCTTCTTAATTATACTTACTCTTTTAGTTTATTTCAGCATGAAGAGAATTTGGTCAAGGATTGACACGGAAGTATAATACATCTCCATCTTTTACTTGATAATCTTTTCCTTCAATTCTAAGTTTTCCAATCTCCTTACATTTTTCCATACTTCCAAATTTGATAAAGTCTTCTGAAGTTACAGTTTCTGCTCTAATAAAATTTTTTTCAAAATCAGTATGAATTACTCCAGCTGCCTTTGGAGCTAGGGTATTTTTTTTTATTGTCCAAGCCCTACTTTCCTCAGGACCTGATGTAAAAAAAGTATTTAAATTTAAAAGACTGTATCCTTCTCTAATTAATTTATTTAAACCAGTTTTATCTAATCCAATCTCTCGCATAAAAGACTCCCTTTCTTTTTTGTCCAAGTCCATTATTTGGTCTTCAATATCTGCACAAATGATAACAATATTTTCTTTGATATATTTTTTTTTAACACTCTCAGTATATTTATTTCCATCTGAGAGGCTTTTTTCATCTACATTACACACTATGATCCTGGGCTTCATGCTTAGCAAACCTAATCGTAATAAGAATTTATTTTCAGATTCTTCAAAAACTTCATTTTTTTCAGAATTTAAGGATTTTAATTTTTTTTCTAAAGTTAAAATTTCCTTAGAATCTAATAATTTTCTTTTTCCTTTTTCAAGTTTTTTTTGAATAATATCAATATCTGCAAGCAATATTTCAGTATTTATTGTTTCCAAATCATTCAGAGGATTTATTTGTGAATTTACATGTTGTATTTTTTCTGAGTCAAAACACCTGACTAAATGGATGATAGCATCGACTTCTCTTATATGAGATAAGAATTTATTTCCTAGGCCTTCCCCTTTTGATGCACCTTTAACCAAACCTGCAATATCTACAAATGTAATATTGGCAAAGATCTTTTTTTTTGATTTGGAAAGATTCGAAATTTTATCTAGTCTTTCGTCTGGGACATCTACCAGTCCAATATTTGGATCAATGGTACAAAATGGAAAGTTAGCAGCTTCGGCATTTTTTGAAGCGGTTAAAGCATTAAAGAGCGTTGACTTGCCTACATTTGGCAAACCTACAATTCCACACTTAAATCCCATTAAGATTTTGATTAACTTTGCTTGAGAATAGATCTATTTTTTTTTCAATTAATGTTGGTATTGACCTAATGATATTATCTGTGATTTCTTTTATTTTTTCTTCTTCATCGTCCTTAAAATCTTCGAGCACATGATTATTCACTTTCTTTTTTTCTTTAGGGTGTCCAATTCCTATTCGAACTCTAGAATAATCTTGACCTATGAACTTATCAATAGACTCAATGCCATTATGCCCAGCACTGCTTCCTCCAAATTTTGCTTTAACTTTTCCAAAATCAATATCCATATCATCATGAAAAACAATCACATCTTTTGGGTTGATCTTAAAATAATCTATCAATTCTTTAATTGCAGTCCCAGAATTATTCATAAACGTTAAGGGCTTAATGGCATAAACTTTTTGCTCTTTTATGTTTCCAGTTGTAAGGAGACCTTTAAATTTAGGTTTTTGTTTTGAAAGTTTAAAATGTAGGTTAATTGCATCTATAATCTTGTATCCAATATTGTGACGATTATTGGAATTATTAGAACCTGGATTTCCTAATCCTACTAGTAAGAGCATATTAAATTATTTCTTTTCAGCGGGTTTTTTTTCTGGAGAGGCTTTTTTATCTCCACCTTGTTTTTTGTCTCCAGCCTGTTCTTTGCCTTTATCATCTTTTTTTGTTGCATCACCCTCTTTGGTTTGCGTAGTTATTGTTTCTCCATCCTCACCTGTTGCAGGAGTAGCTTCGCCTCCCTCAGCTCCTTCTGCTGGAGTCTCTTCTGCAGGTTTTTCAGGCTCTTTAACAATAGTTGGTGCCGCTACAGTTGCAATTACGAAATCTCTATCAGTAATAGTAGGTGTTACATTCTCTGGTAATTTTACAGAAGATATTTTAATGCTTGTACCGATATCTGAACCAGTTAAATCAATTATTATATCATCCGGAATTTTATCTGCTGGACATTTTAACTCAATTTTTCTTCTCACTATATTCAATACACCACCTCTTTTTAAACCCGGTGAATCAGAATGATTTTTAAATTGAACTGGTATTTCTATAACAATTTTTGAACCAGAAACTACTCTCATAAAGTCTATGTGTATCGGTTCATCTGAAACTACGTGGTAAGCAACTTCTCTTGCTAAGACTTTTTGTTTTTTCCCTTCTACATCTAATTCAATAACTGTAGACAGAAATGACTCAGAGTTTAAAATATTTTTTATAGCTTTTTTTTCAATTGAAATTGTTGCATTAGGATCTTTACCGCCATATAAGATAGCTGGAATAAAACCTTTGTCCCTCAGTTTATTAATTTCTCCGTTTGAAGAAACCTCTCTTTTTATAGCTTTTACATTATTCATGTTATTATTTGGATGAGCTATTTAACTCAACTTTTGTAATAAAACAAGCATTAATTGAATAAATCTGAAACAGACGTTGAATTTGATATTCTTTTAATGGCTTCGGCCATTAGAGATGAAACTGACAGAACTTCAATTTTACTATTATTTTTTGTTTTTTGTAAATTGTTAATTGTATCTGTAATAATTAATTTTTTTATTTTAGATTTTCTGATTTTATCTGATGCGTCTTTACTTAAAACAGCATGTGTAATGAAAACATAAACTTCATTAGCTCCACTTTTTTTTAAAGCTTCAGCGGCATTCACAATAGTACCGCCACTATCTATAATATCATCTACGATTATACATGTTTTACCTTTAACACTTCCAATAATGTTCATAACTTTAGACTGCCCAGGTTTGGGTCTTCTTTTATCTATAATAGCTAAGTCAGCTTTTATTTTTGTAGCCAGCCCTCTAGTTCTTTGAACTCCACCTATATCAGGTGAAACACAAATTAATTTTTTACTTTTTAATTTTCTTTTAATGTATTTAGCAAACAAAGGAGTAGTAAAAAGATTATCAACTGGCATATCAAAAAAACCTTGAATTTGACCTGCATGTAAGTCAACTGTTACAACCCTACTTGCTCCCGCATTAGTAATTAAGTTTGCAACAACTTTTGCCGATATAGAAGTTCTTGGGACAACTTTTCTATCTTGCCTTGCGTAACCAAAGTAAGGAATTACTGCGGTAATATTTTTTGCTGAAGATCTTTTAAGGGCATCAATGACTAAAAGTAATTCCATTAGATTGTCATTAGCTGGATTTGAAGTAGATTGAATAACAAAAACACTGTTGCCTCTAATATTTTCATTAATCTCTACGTAAATTTCTCCGTCAGCAAATCTTTTAATATTTGTATTAACCAGCTTTAGCTTTAGCTGCTTGCAGATATCCTTACTAAGCTTGAGATTGCTAGTTCCAGATAATATTTTCATGAAAATATAACTATTTATACAATTATTTATTTAAGTTTTCAAACAAATTAATTTTTAACAAGGCATATTGTTGAGATACACCTACCATAATCTGCTTCTTTCAATTTTTGAGACCTTCTATAACTGAAGAAATTATCTGTATCTTTAAAAGTATCAGCATTAATATTGTCAATATTGTGTACTCCAAAGTTTGAGAGTTTATTATTTACATAATCTCTAAGATTGAATAGAAATTTTTCATTATTTTTCTTTGAAAAAAATTTTTTATTTATTTCTGAATCTTTTAAAAACTTATTGTAAAATTCTAAACCTACTTCATAACTTTCATGTCCAATACACGGACCAATAGCTGCATTAATTTTATTATTAATATTCATTTCTTTAAATTTATTTAACGTATTTTCGATAATACCAGAAATTGCACCTTTCCATCCTGCATGAATACATCCAATTATATTGTTAATTTCATCGTATAAAATTATAGGAACACAGTCAGCAGTTAAGACACTTATTGCCAAACCTTCTGATTTCGTAACTAATGCATCAGCAATTATTTTTTTATTCTTATTTTTTTTATTTATAACAATTACTTTATTGCTGTGAGTTTGATGCATCAATACCAAGTTTTTTCTTTTAATGCCAAACTTTTCTGAAACTAAATCTAAATTTTTTTTAACATTTTCTTTTTTATCTTTTGAACCGGGACCACAATTTAGACTATGATAAACTCCTTTAGAATAACCATTCTTTTTTGAGAAGAAGCAGTGTTTTATATTATTAAATTTGGTTAATTTGTTTGAGTAAAACATTATTTAAATCCTAGCAAAAATTTTTTTTTACTTTTGTAGGCAAAAATAACTTTAAATAAATCCCCCATATATTTAGGGTCTAAAAGTCTCTTTAGCCTTAAATACAAGTCAGACTTATTTTTGAATGTCATTTTATGGCTTAAAATTTCTGCTCTATTTAAGATACCAATTCTTTTCAAAAAGAAACTTTGTGTAACTATTTTATTTAAAGTCAATTTGTTTTGAGAAAGGTAATCTTTTAATAAACCAAAATTTACTAGCGATGTGATGTCAGAACTGCCAATATTGTCAAATATTCTATTCTTTTTATGTAATTTAACTGATTGTAGGGTGTTTATATTTTGATTTTTTAAAGATCCATAATCAATTAATAATAGACCTCCATTAAATTTTTTAATCTTTTTTACTATTATTTCTAGTTTTTTAAACCCCAATTCTGGATATTCTATAATTCCTTTTTTTTTTAAAAGTTTAAATTTATTTAATTTTCTAACAGTTTTAGCAGGTGTTTTTTTTAAAATTATTTTTAATGAAGAATTTTTATGTAATCTTAAATATTTTTCATAAACCTGGTTATTCTTTCTCTCATATTGTTTTATAGGCAATGCATCAAAAAATTCATTTCCAAAAAAAAGAATTGGACCATTTTTTATTTCATTAAGGTTATTTAGCCATCTTACATTTTTTTCTTTAATTTTGTTTTTTTGTATATTTTTCAAAAATTTACTTCTCTCATACAACAGCATGTCTAAGGATTTATAGAAATTAGGAAATTTTTTAAATGTCCTTATAAGTACTCTGCTAAGCTCTCCATCACCAGGCCCTAGTTCAACAATATTGAATTTATTTGGTTTTCCCAAACTTTCCCAAAAAGAAATTATCCATATTGCAATCATTTCGCTAAACAAGAAAGATATTCCAGGAGATGTTATAAAGTCACCAGACTTGCCAAAGGGGTTTTTATTAGAGTAATACCCACTTCGATTATTGTAGAGAACGTTTTCTACAAACTTATCGATTGGAACGATTTTAGTACTTTTCACTCAATTATTTCCTTTTCCAAACCTTTTGTTATTTTAACTAAACTATTGTAAGTAATTTTAAATACACAATCAGGATGACCAGCAGCACCATAAACATATTTAAATCGGTTTAAAGATTTGTCAATTAAGATATTTAAATTTTTCAAATGAGCAACAGGAGCAACACCCCCGATTGAAAAGCCGGTATTTGTCTTAACTTCTTCAGCACTTGCCATAGCAACATCTTTTTTTTCTAAGATTTTCTTTAATTTATTTAATGAGCATTTTTTATCTCCTGCAATCAAACAAATCAAAAAATCATTATTTGCTTTAAAAACCAAACTTTTTATAATAGCTCCAAGCTCGCACTTTAGAGATCTAGCAGCATCTTTTGCCGTCTTTGCAGTACTATCCAGAAATAAAACTTCTAATTCGGAATCAAATTTTTTTATAAAGTGTTCAACTCTTTTTACTGGTTCTTTATTCAGCAGCTCGTTCATTTTTTTTGATTTTTAACAAAATTAGAATACCAGCTATTACCATAAAGAAACTAAGAATACTTCCCAAACTGAAAAAATTAAAAAAATAACCGATTTGTAAATCTGGCTCTCTAAATTGTTCAGCCAATATTCTGAAAAGACCATAAAAAATTAAGAAAAGACTTGAGCAGTAACCAGTTCTTATTTTTTTATTATAAATAAAAGGAATTAATATTAAAAAAAGCAAAATACCCTCTAAAAAAGCTTCGTATATTTGGGAGGGATGTCTCGGTACATTATCTACTTCAGGAAAAACAACTGACCAAGATAAATTTGTAGGTTTTCCAAAAAGTTCTCCATTAATAAAATTTGCAATTCTGCCAAAAAATATACCTATCGGTGCAACGCAAGCTATTATATCTAAAAAAAGAAGAGTTTCTGTTTCTATACTTTTTGCAAAAAGATGTGTTCCAATTACGACACCTACCAATGCTCCATGAAAAGACATTCCTCCTTCCCATATTTTAAAAATATCTATTGGATTATTTAAATAATAATCAAAGTTATAAAATATTATATAACCCAATCTTCCACCTATAATCATAGATATAATTATATAAGAAATCAGATTGTCAAAACTCTCAAGGCCAAGAGAAGAGTTTTTTGCTTTAATTCTAAAGTCTAGTATTTTTTTTCCAAACCACCAACCAATCAAGATTCCAAAGATATAGGCCAGGGAATACCATCTGATCTCAACAAATCCAATATTTACTAAGACAGGATTAAGATTATGAATATACATTTAAGAATTTATAACATAATTGATAATATTTTTCTTATCAACTAAGATAAACTATGAAGAATTCAGAAAAATTGCTAGAATTAATATCTGGTTTTATTAAAAATGGAATCCTAACATCTGAGGATGTAAAAAAAGAGATACTAACTAATCTTAAATTTAAGAAAGATAGTTTAGTAGACAAGTTACAGTTGGTCACAAGAGAAGAGTTTGAGATTTTAAAAAAGATTGTTCAAAAACAAGACAAAGAAATAAAAAGATTAAAAAAAACTAAAAAGGCAAAGAAATCTTAACTTGTAACCCTTTATATTTACTTTCAGACAAGTGAATACTTCCGCCATGTGATGCAATTATATCTTCCGAAATGGACATGCCTAATCCAACTCCAGAAGTATTTAAGCTTCTACTCTTATCCAATCTATAAAAAGGTTTAAAAACATTACGATATTCATCTCTGGGTATACCAGGGCCATCGTCTTCGATTAATATAACCAATCTATTAGAAGTTTTATTAGTAGTTATGTAAACATTTTTACCATAGGACAAACCATTTTGAATAAAATTATCAAAACATCTTTTAAGTGCGTTTTTTCTTGCTACCAAAACTATTTCTTTACCTTTTGTAAAATGTAAATTATCATTATTTGTATTACTTATAATATTTTCAAAAAATTCATTAATATTAATTGCAACTGAATTTTCTTGAACCTGTGTTTTTGCGAACTGAAGGTAATCATTGAGCATTTTTTCCATTTCATCAATATCTTTTGACATTTTTTCGGAAATTTCTTTTTGATTTAACATTTCTATTTGAAGCTTGAGTCTAGTTAAAGGTGTTCTCAAATCATGGCTTATTCCAGATAACATTTCTGACCTTTGATTAAGATGTCTGTTTATTCTTTTAACCATACGATCAAATTCATAAGAGGCCTTTCTAATTTCTGATGCTCCAGATGGTCTAAATTCATTAACATAGTGGCCTTTTCCAAATCTCTCAGCAGCTTTTGCAAGATTAACAATTGGCCTTGTTTGATTTTTCAGGAAAATAATTGCAATTAAAATTAATATGAAAGAGGGGAAAGTAATCCAAAGTATAAAGAGCCTTATAGATGAAGCTGCAATTTTTTCTCTTGGAAAAAAAAACTGAATAGTTTGATTATTAGATTTAACTCTTACTTCTACTACATCTTTATATTTAACTGTATTAAACCAGTAGTTTTCATTTCCAAAAGTAGACTTTAATTCTCTTCTTAAAGATCTGTCTATCGGACTGAATTTTCTTTCCGCATCAATTTTTGGAAGTTCTTCTTTTTTTATATTAATAACAAAATTAAAGTTTTTTTTATAAATTTCTGTCAAAAAATCAGCTTCTTTATCATACCTGTTATATATATCTGTTAAAGTTTTTAGTTCTGCCACCAAAGATCTTGTCATTCCTTTGTTTGCTTTTATCCATATACTGTCAAAAAAAACTACAGTTATTATTATTTGCAAAATTATTATTGGTGTAGCAACAATAATCAAAGATCTGTAGAACAAACCTTTGGGTAATATTATTTTTAAAAATTTATTCAATCCAAAGAACATAACCGGAGCCCCTTATTGTTTGTAAATACTTAGGATTTTTTGGATCTAACTCAATCTTTTGTCTTAATCTAGTTATCATAACATCTATGGATCTTTCTTGAGATATACCAGAAATTTCTCCTATTTGTATTCTAGAGTAAGTTTTTCCTGGGTTTGATAGCATCTCAATAAGGATTTTCTTTTCTGCACTGTTAATTTTACTCTCCTTTTTGTTCAACTGAATAGACATTTTGTTCAAATTTACTTTAGCTTTTCCAATTGAGTTTATCTTTCCAATATCTATTAAATTTCTCTTAGAGAGGATATTTTTTATTCTTAGCAGTAATTCTTTTGGCTCAAATGGTTTTCCCAAGTAGTCATCTGCACCCAGCTCTAGTCCTTTAATTCTATTTTCTGCCTCACCCTTTGCAGTCAAAAGTATTATGGGTAGATTTATTTTTTTTTTTATTTCTTTTGTTAAATCAAAACCACTTTGTCCAGGCATCATTACATCTAATACAGCAAGATCAAATTTAAGTTGCTCAATTTTAACCTTAGCATTTTCAGCATCAACTGCCGTAGAGACTAGAAAATTGCTATCATTCAAATACTGCTTAATTAACTCTCTTATCCTGTCGTCGTCATCTACAACTAATATATGTGATTTATTTTTTTCCATCGATTATTTTGTTTAATACTTCTCTGAATTTTATAACAGATTCAGGCTCAGAATTTTTTAAAGCATTAAAAATCCTCTTTTTTTGAGATTCATAAATTTTTTCAAAGAAAATTTTACCCTCCTTATCTAAAAATAAATTTTTTCTTCTAGTATCACTATCATTTTTTATCTGTTTGATCATTTTTGATTTTATTAGCTCTCTCAAAACCCTATTTAAACTTTGTTTTGTAACCTTTAATTTAAATATAAGCTCTCCAAGACTTATTCCAGGATTTCTTTCAATAAGGTTTAATACTCTTAAATGTGCTGGACCAAAGAACTTTTTAGCTAAAATTTCTTTTGGATCAGAGAAAGTCTCTCTATAGGCATAAGAAATTAACTGAATAAAATCCTTTATTTGTTCGTCTTTGAGATAAAGCAAATGTTTCATAATTGGTAAGTTATGTTGACTTATTGTATTAAGAAATATACTTTTTTGTAACTAAAAAATCGTT
>TARA_B100000686_G_scaffold37463_1_pt1 | contig 10828 bp, 10 predicted proteins | sample TARA_B100000686 | Tara Oceans TARA_B100000686 (sample SAMEA2622733) | marine metagenome | biome: marine biome (ENVO:00000447); feature: marine epipelagic mixed layer (ENVO:xxxxxxxxx); material: "saline water (ENVO:00002010), including plankton (ENVO:xxxxxxxx)" | depth 150 m
TATTGAATTCTTTTTTTGAAATTTTAAATATTTTTTTTTCTATTTGATCTATTTTATTTTGAAATTTTAAAGAAAGTTTCTTAAGAAAAGTTTCATCTAATTTTATTCCACTTATTTCCATTAATGCTAAAATTTTAATTAAAGGTTTTTCAAAAATTTCATATATATTAATTAAATTTTCCACTCTAAGAGATTTTAAAAAAATTTTATATAATCTATATGTTATATCAGCATCCTCAGCCGCATAGTCTTTTGCTAACTCTATATCAACCTCACTAAAATTTATTTGCTTTTTACCGGTGCCAACTAAATCTTTAAATTTTATTGTCTTATAACCCAAATGAATTTCTGATAAAGTATCCATATTGTGGCGGTTTTTCCCTGCATCTAGCACATATGACATAAGCATAGTATCTTCCATGCTATTTAAATTTATGTCTCTAAGTTTAAATATGATATAATCGAATTTAATATTTTGACCAATTTTTTTGATACTTTTATCTTCGAGATAAGGTTTTAAAATTTCTAAAACCTTTTTTTCATTCAAATTTTTTCCTTTATTATGATTGATAGGTATATAACAAGCCTTTCCAATTTTATTTGAAATAGAAACACCTATGAGTTTGGCTTGGTGTGGATCTAATGAATTTGTTTCCGTATCTATTGCAAATTCGCCAATATCTTCTGCTTCTTTTAACCATTTTTCAATTTCATTTTCATTTTGTATTAACAAATAATTTTTTTTTGTGATTTTTGAAAAATCTGTGGTTTTTTTGCCTGTTAATTTATTATTTTCAAATTTTAACTCTCCATATGTTGAAATCACTGAACTTAAAAGTCTATTAAATTCCATTACTCTTAAAAATTCATAAAGTTTGTTTTTATCCAATTGCTTTAATTGAAATTCATTAATTTTATTTTTTACTGGAACATCTTTTTTTAAAGTTACTAGTTTTTTACTAATTATTGCCTTTTCTTTATTTTCAATTAATGCTTCTCTTCTTTTATTTTGTTTAATTTTTTTTGTATTTTTTAATAGATTTTCTAATGTCCCATATTCATTTATTAATTGTGCAGCAGTTTTAACTCCAATTCCTGGAACTCCAGGAACATTATCAGTGCTATCACCAGCCAAAGACTGAACATCAATTATACTATCCGGTTTAACACCAAATTTATTTTTTACATCTTCTAAAGTAATGAATTTATTCTTCATTGGATCATAAATTCTTACATTCTTCTTAAATAGTTGCATTAAATCTTTGTCAGAAGAAACTATAGTAACTTTTGCACCTTCTTCTAAAATTTGCTCTACATAAGTTGCTATTAAATCATCAGCTTCATAATTAATTAATTCAATGGATGGCAAATTAAACGCTAGAACCGATTTTCTTATATAATCAAATTGTGGAACAAGATCCTCTGGAGCGTCTGATCTATTGCCTTTATAGTCAGAGTATATTTCATTTCTAAAATTTTTTCTTGCGGAGTCAAATATTACAGCAAAGTGAGTTGGTTTTTCTAAATTATCGTTAGACTTTGAGTCCTCGAGTAATTTAAATAACATATTGCAAAATCCACTAACTGCACCAACTGGTAATCCATCACTTTTCCTTGTTAGTGGTGGTAAAGCATAATAGGCTCTAAAAATATATCCTGATCCATCAATTAAATAAAAATGATCAGTTTTTTTTATTTTGTTCATATAATAATGTTATCTTAATTTACCCTAATGTTATAAATGTATAATTTTATATGAATAAAAAAAATGTTTTAACTGTTAAAAATTTAAGTAAAATTTATTCACAAAAAGGATCAAATCGTATCGAAGCATTAAAAAAATTAAACTTAGAGGTGAAAGAAGGTGAAATTTTTGGTTTGCTTGGCCCTAATGGTGCAGGAAAAAGTACTTTTATAAACATTCTTGGTGGTTCAGTTATTAAAACTGAAGGAGAGGTAAATGTTTGGGGATTTAATTTGGACAAAAATCCAAGACAAGTAAAAGCATCTATAGGCATAGTTGCTCAAGAAGTTAATGTAGACCCATTTTTTAGTCCAAAAAATTTATTAGATTTACAAGCAGGATTATACGGAATAAAAAAAAAAGATAGAATAACGAATACAATTTTAAAATTAGTATCTTTAGAAAAACAAGCAAATAGTTATACAAGAAGTCTATCGGGCGGAATGAAAAGAAGATTAATGGTAGCAAAAGCAATGGTTCATCAGCCACCTATTATCATTTTAGATGAGCCGACCGCAGGGGTAGACGTGGAACTTAGAAAAACATTATGGAAAAATGTTAAATCTTTAAACAGTCAAGGAGTAACAATAATTTTAACCACTCATTATCTTGAAGAAGCTGAAAAGATGTGTGATCGGATTGGAATACTAAATAATGGAGAATTAGTAGCATTGGATACAACTGTGAATTTATTGAGTAGAATACAAACAAAAATAGTACATTTCTTTACTGACCAAAAAGTTGATATAAATAATGAAAGTTTAGAATCTTTAAAAATTATATCCATTGAAAAAAACAAACTTAGTTTGTCTTATGATAAACATAAAATTAATATTGAAAATATTATCTCCTTTATATCAAAGCAAAATATAAAAATATTAGATATTTCTACAAATGATGCAGACTTAGAGGATGTTTTTTTAAGGCTTACTAAAAGCTAGATTAATTTTGATTTAAGTAGTAGTCTAATCATATGGAAATTGTAAAAACTATATCAAATAACAAAATATTAAAGATATTTCTTATACTTATTCTAGGATCGTTATTATTAACAATTTCTGCAAAAATAAAGATTCCTTTTTACCCTGTGCCAATGACAATGCAAACTTTTGTTGTTTTATTTTTAGGAATTTCTTTCGGTTATAAAATTGGTGCAGCAACAGTAATTTTATATCTTTTAGAGGGTATTGCTGGATTACCAGTTTTTGCAAATTCTCCAGAAAAGGGAATAGGAATTACTTACTTTACTGGACCAACTATGGGCTATTTAATTGGGTTTGTATTCGCAAGTTATTTAGCTGGTTATCTTAAATATAATTCAAATTATTTTGTAAATTTTTTTAAAATTTTAACTTCTACATTTATAATTTATTTATTTGGTGTTATCTGGTTGGGAACTTTAATTGGTTGGGATAAACCAATTTTACAATTAGGAGTTTTTCCTTTCTTATTAGCTGAATTATTTAAAATTCTATTGTTAACTTTAATAATAAAAAAAATAATAAACTTTAGAAAATTTATTTAGGAGATCTTTTAGATAGAATTCTTTGCAAAGTTCTCCTATGCATTTTTAAACGTCTTGCTGTTTCTGAAACATTTCTATTGCACAATTCAAAAACTCTGTGGATATGTTCCCATTTAACTCTGTCAGCTGACATAGGATTTTCTGGTGGAGCTGCTTTTTTATCAGGGTCTGCCAAAAGAGCTTTTTCTACATCATCTGCATCTGCAGGTTTCGCAAGATAATCTATTGCCCCTTCTTTAATTGCCGCGACTGCTGTAGGGATATTGCCATATCCAGTCAACATTATTATTCTGCTACTTGAATTGCTTTTTTGAATTTCTTTAACAACCTCAAGTCCATTTCCATCGTTTAATCTTAAATCTACAACGGCAAAAGCAGGGTTCTGTTTTTTAACCGAATCTATTCCAACTTTTACACCTTCTGCTTGTGATACTAAAAAGCCCTTTTTTTCCATGGCACGGGCAAGTCTTTGCCTAAAAGGATTGTCATCATCCACAATTAAGAGAGATTTATCCTCAAATTCACTTATTTTTTTTATATTTTCTACCTCACGCATATCTTAGATATGGAAACAATTTTTTAGAATTCAATAGCATTATTTACTTTACTTTATGTCACATATCCCATAAATGCTGAATTTATATAAATTTTGCATATCTGATATGCGGTTTTTTTTGTTAAATTTTTTTTAAGAGGTAACAAAATGCAAAAATTTAAATCAGTTGATGAATTAGTAAATCGACTGAAACCAATAGAGCCTGTTTATTGTATAAGAAAAAAGTCTATACAATTAGCTTCGAAATATTTTCAAAACAATTTTCCTGGCAAAGTTCTTTATGCGGTAAAGACAAATCCACACCCATTAGTATTAAAAACTATTGTAGAAAGTGGAATTAATAACTTTGATGTTGCTTCTATAAAGGAAGTCAAAACAATAAAAGAAATTAGTCCAAAAGCAAAATGTTCTTTTATGCACACAGTAAAAAGTAGAGAGAGTATTAAAGAAGCCTATTTTAAATATGGAATTAAAACATTTTCACTAGATACAAAAGATGAATTAATAAAAATTATAGAGTGTACAAATCAGGCAAAAGATTTGGAATTACTTGTTAGAGTTTCGGTATCAAATGAACATGCTGAAATAGACTTATCAAAAAAGTTTGGAGCAATTACCTCTGAAGCCACTGGGCTATTAAGGCTAACTAAACAATACGCAAAAAAAATTGGACTAAGTTTTCATGTTGGATCTCAATGTATGCATCCTATATCGTATGCAAAAGGAATTGCTGAAATAAAAAATGTTATTAAAAGAACTAAAATTACGCCAGATGTAATTAATATCGGCGGAGGTTTTCCAACAATTTATCCAGATTTAATTCCTCAATCATTAGACAATTATTTCAATGAAATAAAACGAGCATTGAAGAATTTAAAATTAGAAAAACCTCCAGAAATAATTTGTGAACCGGGAAGGGCTATTGTTGCTGAAAGTGGTTCTACAATTGTTAGAGTTAATTTAAGAAAAAAACAAAAGCTTTATATTAATGATGGTACTTACGGAACTCTTTTTGATGCGGGCGTTCCTAATATTGTTTACCCTTCAAGATTAATTACCAATGGAAGAATTGTATCAAAAAAATTAACTTCGTTTGATTTTTATGGTCCTACTTGCGATAGCATGGATTATATGAAAGGACCATTTGTTTTACCCAATAATATTAAAGAAAATGACTATATTGAATTGGGTCAGCTTGGTGCTTATGGTCTAACATTTAGAACTCAATTCAATGGATTTTATTCAGAAAATATTGTTGAAGTAGAAGATGATCCAATAATGACTATGTATGACAAAGAAGCTAAAAATCAGTTTCTTGTTGCTTAATGTCAGATAATAAACATTTAACTCATAATAGAAAAAAAGACTTTTTAAGTAAGGAAGTAGAACATATTGATATCACTTCTTTTGACGCAAGAAAAATAATTTCATCAATGGAAAAAATGTCTTTTGTTTCAAGAGAAACTGCAAATGCTGCTAATATTTTTAATGAAATGATAAAGGATAAAGACTGTACTATATTTTTAACATTAGCTGGATCCACTTCAGCAGCAGGATGTATGCATATATATAGAGATATGGTTAAATATAATATGGTTGATGCTATAGTGGCAACGGGAGCATCAATAATAGATATGGATTTTTTTGAAGCTTTAGGATTCAAGCACTATCAAGGATCTCAGTTTCAAAATGACACTGAATTAAGAGAAAATTACATTGATAGAATTTACGACACATATATTGATGAAAACGAACTACAAATATGTGACAAAACTATAGGCAACATTGCAGATAATCTTGAACCAAAAAGTTATACATCTAGAGAATTTATACATGAAATTGGAAAATATTTAAAATCAAACTCAAAAAAAAAAGGTTCTTTGATTGAAATAGCATATGATAACAATGTACCAATATTCTGTCCCGCTTTTACTGATTCAAGTGCTGGTTTTGGCTTAGTAATGCACCAAGAAAAAAACCCTAAAAAACATATTACAATGGACTCTATTAGAGAATTTAGAGAGCTCACAGAAATTAAAATAAAATCTAAAGGATCAGGATTGTTTATGATTGGGGGAGGTGTTCCAAAAAATTTTATTCAAGATACTGTAATCTGTGCTGAACTTTTAGGAAAAGAAGTAGATATGCATAAATATGCAGTGCAAATAACAGTTGCTGACTCTAGAGATGGAGCGTGTAGCAGTTCAACACTAAAAGAAGCTAGTTCATGGGGTAAAGTAGAAGTCACAAAAGAACAAATGGTTTTTGCAGAAGCAACCAGCGTTCTTCCATTGATTGTAAGCGACGCATATCATAAAGCTGGATGGAAAAATAGAACTAGAAAAAATTTTTCAAAAATATTTGGTTAAAAAATTGAATTATTTATCTAATAAACAGGGTTTTCTTGGGGTTGATAACAAAATTAAAATTAAAGAAAAAGTTATAGTTATTCCTTTTGGTTTAGAGAAAACTGTCAGTTATGGTGGTGGTACGAGAAATGGTCCAAAAGAAATTATAAAAGCCTCACACCAAGTAGAACTTTATGATGAGGAACTTAAATACGAGCCTTATAAAAAAATTGGAATTAAAACCTTAAAACCGTTTAAAATAGATAGAAAAATAACTAATGCATTAAAAAAAATTTCTATAATTAATGAAGAAATTTTAAATAGTAAAATTTTTCCCTTAACTCTTGGAGGCGAACATTCAATAACACCTGGCTGTATTATACCCTTTACAAAAAAATATAAAAATTTATGTTTATTACATTTTGATGCGCATGCAGATTTAAGAGAAAGTTATAACGGTGAAAAATTTTCACATGCTTCAGCAATCAGAAGATGTTTGGATTATAAAAACGTTTCAGTGATTTCATTTGGTATAAGAAATATATCAAAAAATGAAATGATATATTTAAAAAAAAATTCCCACAGAATAAATGTTTTTTGGGCAAAAGATAAAAGTAAATGGAATTTAAATAAATTTAAAAAAATGATTAAAAATAAAACAGTTTATTTAACTTTTGATGTTGATAGTTTGGACTCAAGCATTATGCCTGCTACCGGAACACCTGAACCTGGAGGGCTATTTTGGGACGAAACCCTAAGAATAATTAAGATTGCTTCAAAAAATTCAAATATTGTTGGAGCAGATATTAATGAACTTGCTCCCATAAAAGGCTTTAATTCCTACAACTTTTTAGTTGCAAAATTAGCTTACAAAATTTTATCTTATAAATTTCAATATTAAAATTAGGCTGCTTTTAGTGAACCAAGTAACAATCTAAACGGAATAAGCATTAATATTGCAACTATAATTTTAACTATCAAATCTCCTATAGATAAAGTTATCCAAGGCACATCTGTCCCATAAAATGATATAGAAAAAAATATAAAAGTATCAACTATAGATCCAATACATGATGAAGTTAGAGGTGCAATAAACCATTTTTTTTTTCTTAGTTGATCGAATATTTGAACATCCAATAATTGAGCTACTATAAAAGCGGTACCCGAACCAATAGCAATTCTTAATGAAATTAAATCAGAAAAATTTGTAGAAAAAAACAACGTAAATGAAATTCCTATTATAAAACCAATATATACAATTTTCCTTGCCACAAATTTTCCATAACTTCTATTTGCTAGATCAGTAATTAAAAACGCTATAGGATAACTAAAAGCCCCATAAGTTAATATTTTCTCTAAACCAAAAAATTGAACTGGAAATTGAACTAAATAATTTGAAGATAGAACAACTGCTCCCATTAAAAATGAGAGTATTAAAAATAATTTATTCATTAGGCTAATTTATTTATTAATGACTTTTTTAGTTTTTTTAACCTTAAAGATAAATCTTTTGCTTTTGCGGACTTAATAAATTCATCAAAACTACCTTTTTTATCTACAGATCTAACTCCTGCATTTGATACTGTTAATTTTAGACTTCTTTTTAATAATTCACTTTTAAACTTAACTTTTTTTAGGTTTGGTAAAAATCTTCTTTTTGTTTTATTGTTAGCATGACTAACATTATGACCTTTAAGAGGCATTTTTCCAGTAAGTTCGCATTTTTTAGACATAAAATATGTGACTATATAAGATCTCTAACTTAGACCGTCAAGTTCATTTTTTTGTTCCAATTACTTCAGAAATATTTTTTATTTCTTTACTCTTTAAAATATCGATTAATTCTTTGCTTATTTGCAAAGCTATATTAGGTCCTTTATAAACCATCCCGGTATATAATTGAACTAAGCTCGCACCATTAGCAATTTTTTCAAAAACACTTTTTCCGTTATCGACACCTCCTACACCAATTATTTTTATTTTTTTTCCAATAATTTTAAAAAAATGATTAATTAATTCATTTGATTTTTTTTCAATTGGTTTACCTGATAGTCCTCCTTTTTCTAATCTATTAATATTTTTTAAATTTTCTCTATTTTTATCAGTTGTGTTTGAAATAATTGCAATGTCTACACAGTATTTTATTAATATTTCACATATAGATTCTACATTAGTATTTTCTATATCTGGAGAAATTTTGACAGCAATTGGTACTTTTGTATTTAATTTTTTTTTTTCATTTTGAATTGCATCCAATAATTTCTCTAATTTATTTTGATCATGCAAGTCTCTCAAATTTTCCGTATTAGGAGAAGAAATATTTATAGTTATATAATCTCCAAGATTATAAAATTTTCTAAAACATTTCATGTAATCCTCTACTCTATTATCAGTATCTTTGTTGGGGCCAATATTTATACCCAAAATACCTTTTGGTAAATTTTCTTTTATTCTTGTACTAATTTCCTCTGCTCCAACATTATTGAAGCCCAATCTATTAATTAGGGCCTCATCTTCTTCCAATCTAAATACTCTTGGTTTTGCGTTTCCGTATTGTGCTTTTGGAGTAATTGTTCCAACTTCAACAAATCCAAATCCTAAATTAAATAAAGGATTATAAACTTCCGCATTTTTATCAAATCCAGCAGCTACACCTATTGGTGAAGTAAATTTTTTTCCAAATATTTCACCTTCTATTAAAAATTTTTCCTTTAATTTATTCTCAGGAATATAATTAAATTTTAAAGCTTTAATTGCTAATGAATGAGCAACTTCAGGGCTAAATTTAAATATTAACGGTCTTAATTCTTTAAACATTATTTATCTTATCTTTAATTAGTTCTTTTGTTTCCTGTACTCCGAAAAAACTTATAAAAAATCCCATTCTTGGACCATTTTCATCTCCAAAAACAACTTCATATATTAACTTAAACCAGTCTCTTAAATTTTCTTTATAACCATTTTCTTTTCCAACAGTGTATATATATGTTTGAATATCTTCTGGTTGCATACTATCATCACATTTTTCTAATACTTTTACTAAAGCATTAAGAGCAGCTTTTTCTAAATCGTTTGGTTTTTTATATTTTTTTTTTAATTTTATTACATCATCAAAATACTTAATTGCGTATTCGATGAGTTTATCAAAAATTGGATGATTTTTTTCGGAAATACCTATTTTGTATTTTTTAACAAATTTCCATAATAAATCTTTAGAGTTTGAATTACTAGCTTCTACTAGATTTAATAACATTGAAAATGACATAATTAAATTTTCACCTGGAATCTTTCCATTATGAACATGCCATACCGGATTCATTAATTTTTGTAATTCATTTTGATTTTTCCCTTTTTCAATAAAATTAAGATATTCATCTACGGCCTTTGGAACCATTTCCTTATAAAGTTTTTTTGCTCTTTTAGGATTTTGATACATAAAAAGGGATAAACTTTCGGGTGAAGCATATTCTAACCATTCATCAATTGTTATTCCATTTCCTTTTGATTTCGAAATTTTTTCACCATTTTCATCTAAAAAAAGCTCATAAGCAAATCCTGATGGATTTGTTTGTCCTAATAATTTAATAATTTTTGTAGATAAAATTGCACTTTCAATAAGATCTTTGCCATACATTTCAAAATCTACATCTAGGGCATACCATCTCATTGCCCAATCAACTTTCCATTGTAATTTACAATTTCCGTCAAGTACACTTTTTTCTAATTTCTTACCTTTATTATCAAAAATAATTTTAGAATTTTTTTCATCTATCTCTAAAATAGGAATTTCTAAAACAATTCCTGTTTCAGGACATATGGGCAAAAAAGGAGAATAGGTTTTTTGCCTTTCTTGACCAAGTGTTGGCAAAATTATATCCATTATACCTTTATAATTTTTTAAAATAAGTTTTAAGGTAGAGTTAAAATCTCCAGATTTATAGAGTTCTGTTGAACTTTTAAACGAATACTTAAATTTAAATTTATCTAAAAATTTTTTTAACATTTCGTTATTATGTTCTCCAAAACTATTATACTTATCAAATGGGTCAGGCACCTGCGTTAAGGGCTTATGTAAACTATTTTCTAATTTTTTTTGATTAGGAATATTATTTGGTATTTTTCTTAAACCATCCATATCATCTGAAAAAGTAATTATTTCTTTTGGAATGTCGGTAAGCTGATTAAGTGCATTTACAACCATAGTGGTTCTTGCAACTTCTCCAAAGGTTCCAATATGAGGCAATCCACTTGGGCCATAACCAGTTTGTAAAATTATTTTTCCTTTATTTTTTATGTTTTTTTCTCTTTCTATAAGAATTTTCTTTGCCTCCACAAATGGCCAAGCATTTGTTTTATCTATGTTCGCTTTATCAATCACAACTATGTAAATAACTTATAAAATAACGTTTTTAATAATTCTTATAGAGTTGAAATTTATTTACCATAAAATAATGTTCGTTCAAAATGTCCAATTATAAAACTGTTTTTTTTACATTAGGTATTTTACAAATAATTTTAGGTCTATCTATGATAGTGCCTATTTTGGCACAATTTTTTTATGGTCAGATAGACTCTGGTTTTATAGGCTCTGGCTTAGTAACAATTCTATTTGGAGTATTGTTTTTTTTATCAAATCTTGATCATGATAAAAAATT
>TARA_B100000686_G_scaffold10176_1_pt1 | contig 10826 bp, 8 predicted proteins | sample TARA_B100000686 | Tara Oceans TARA_B100000686 (sample SAMEA2622733) | marine metagenome | biome: marine biome (ENVO:00000447); feature: marine epipelagic mixed layer (ENVO:xxxxxxxxx); material: "saline water (ENVO:00002010), including plankton (ENVO:xxxxxxxx)" | depth 150 m
GGCGGGCGTTTAGCATCTCCCGCCAAGACGAATTCTCAATGGGTTGATTTTGTGCACGATGTGACGGTCTCTGATATTGAGTTAGCGCATCGGGAAAACCTACAATCTGTCGAGCATGTTAAGCGCTACACAACAACCGGCATGGCGATCGACCAGGGTAAAACGAGCAATTTGAATGCATTGACTTTATTAGGAGAGCTTACAGGTCGAAGTCCGGGTGAGGTTGGAACGACAACATTTCGGCCAAATTTTATGCCTGTGACAATGGGTGCAATAGCTGGGATCCGTCGCGGCAATTTCTATACACCAGCAAAACGACTTCCAGCACATGATTGGCATGTTGCCCATAACGCGGTCTTTGAAGATTATGGTGGTTGGGATCGGCCTGCCTACTATGGCCAAGATCGAGAACAATGTATTTGGCAAGAAACTTTATTAGTTCGTGAATCAGTAGGCCTGTTTGATGGTTCCCCGCTTGGCAAGATAGAGGTGAAAGGCCCTGATGCCGCTGAATTTCTGAATCGAATATATATTAATACGGTGCCAACTCTGAAGACAGGTAAGATTCGCTATGGTCTTATGCTCGATGAAAATGGGGTCGTGTTTGACGACGGAGTTTTTATCAAAATGGCCGACGATCATTTCCTAATAAATACGACGTCGGCCCATGCAGAACGAATTGCGGCGTGGCTTGAAGAATGGCACCAATGTGAGTGGCCGGAACTTGATATTGTGATGATTCCTGTAACCTCGCAATGGGCGGTCGTAAATTTAGCTGGACCAAAAGCACGTGATGTACTGACCTCATTACCCGGTATGTTAGATCTTTCCACTGAAGCGTTTCCCCATATGAGCTTTGCTTCAGGTCAGTTTGGGGACGGCACCCCTTACAGAATTCAGCGAGTAAGTTTTACAGGTGAACAAAGCTACGAACTCAGCGTACCGGCTAACAAGGCAACCACGTATTTTGAGCAGCTTTTGGAAATCGGTCAGCCACACGATATTGGACTTTTTGGTGCTGAGAGTCTGACGGTTCTCCGGCTGGAAAAAGGATTTCTTCATGTTGGGGGCGATACCGATGGAGTAACTAATCCCTTGGATGTCGGTTTTGGGCGAATTATTGAAAATAAAAAACATGATTTTGTTGGGGCGCGATCTCTTAAACGCCCTGAAGACAGCCGCTCTGATCGCCGACAGTTAATCGGTTTTGAAACAATCGATCCGAGTGCGACAGTTCTTCCCGGTGCTCACGTCGTGACGGGTTCTGGAGCTTCGCGGCGCAGCGAGGGTTTCGTAACTTCGGCTTGCATGAGCCCAACGCTAGAGAAAACTATCGGTCTTGGCTTGCTTGAGCGAGGCTTCGAAAGAAAAGGTGAAGAAATCCAGATTTATGACGAGGGAAAATTAGTCGTTGGGCGAATTGTCGATTCGTGTTTTTATGATCCAGACGGGAATCGCATGCGTGGTTAATCAGGAGACCAATAAGCTAGAAGTTAAGAAAGTCGAAAACCTGTCGATTGTTTCTCTGCGTATTTCAAAAAGTTGCGTAGATGATGCAATAGATAGATTAGACCTCGCAGGCCCGTTGAAAGTTTCTGGCAGCGACCCTTGCAGCCTTTGGTTGGGTCCCGATCGTTGGCTGCTTGTTGGCAATAATACCCCTGAGGAACTCATCGATTCCTGTGAGCAGCAGCTGACAGGAATTCTTCATCACGCAGTAGATTACTCTCGGGCACTTAGTACACAGAAAGTTATAGGTAAAGATGCCTGGAGGCTTCTTGCAAGTGGAACCAGTATCGATTTGCGGCCTGCACATTTTACGGTGGGAAGCTGCTGCAGGACCCGTCTGGGCCAGGTAGCAGCAGTGATTGTTGCCAATGGCAACGATGAATTCAGTCTGCATGTTGATAGAAGCTATGAAACCTATCTGTCAGACTGGTTGGCCGAATCTGTAAGTATTTATTGCTCCCGTTTTAACTAAGCAAGAGCTTGCTCTAGGTCTGCGATCAGGTCTTCTACTGCTTCGATGCCAATCGATAAGCGCAAAAGATCTTTCGGAATTGGGCTGTTTTCCCCTTCGATCGAGTAACGGTGCTCAATAAGGCTTTCGACGCCACCGAGGGAAGTAGCTCGTGTAAATACGGCACATCGCTTGACGATATCGAGCGCGGTCTCAGCATCGCCGTTAACGCGCAACGAGAGCATGCCACCGAATCCGCCTTGCATTTGACGTTTTGCGACATCATGCCCCGGATGGCTTGCAAGGCCAGGATAGAGCACTGACTTGATTCTAGGATGACCTTCAAAGTGCTCTGCGATAGCCATCGCAGATTGACTCGACTGTCGTACCCGCAGAAACAAGGTACGAAGACTCCTTTGCAGTAGCCAGGCTTCCAGTGAGCCTAGGACTGCACCGGTATGCAGCCGAATTTCACAAATCTTGTCCCAAAAGTCATCCTTTTTTGCGCACAAGGTGACACCGGCAAGGACATCGCAGTGACCGTTTAAATATTTTGTAGCTGAATGTACAACAATGTCAGCGCCGTATTTTAGCGGTTGAGTGAGAACAGGAGTTGCAACCGTAGAATCCACTGCCAGTCGAGCGCCGATATTTTTTGCTACTCCTGCTGCTTCCTTGATATCAATAATGTCCCATGTTGGGTTGCAAGGGGTTTCCATCCAGATCAGTTTAGTTTTTCCTGCTCTGACTGTTTTGCTGAGGGAGTCAGGGTCGCTCGAATCAAAAAAATCAAGCTGAATCCCCCAGTGCTTGCAAGACTCAGTCATCCAGTGTCTCAACCCCCAATACATAACTTTAGGTGCCACAATATGATCGCCAGGTTTTAAAGATTGGATGACAGCCATTGCTGCGGCCATGCCAGAACTGAACAACAAGGCATCCGCTGCCCCTTCAAGTTTTGTCAGAACTTTTTCAGCGGCATGATATGTCGCATTTTCATCCCGACTGTAACTATGTTCTGGGTGAAGTAGTTGGTAGTCATGATCACGCACGAAAGTTGTCGACAAATGAATTGCCGGCGTGACTCCCCCGGTTGCTTTGTCAATCTGCCCCAACGCTTGTGCGCTAATAGTTTCCGGAGCCAATCCATCATTTTTGTCCATGTCACATTCCTTCTCAAGGGACCTTATTTTTGTGATTAAGAAGCAAAATTATCCTTATTACCAATTTAAATGAATCGAAAATGGTGCCGCAACGAGGAGTCGAACCCCGGAACTACGCATTACAAGATTAGTGTTTTCGCGCCCATTTCTTAATTTTTGAGGTGGGGCAGCCGCGTTTAAGGTAATTCGTCGAATAACCTGATTCTTCGACAATTTGTTCACAGGAGCAGCCGGCGGTATCAGCGGTAGTAAATGTATGTCTGCTGCCAGATTGGGGCGGTGCCTGGATGAAACTGAAGTTTCCAGCCTCGGTGAGTGCCCACCTATTCTTGCCAAACGTTTTTGTAGGTACAGATTCTGGAATTACGGTATCCGGACAAAAATCGATAGCGTCATCAACACCATCGTTGTCGGAATCCTGACCTGAAAGCACATGGTGAGTGCTCGCCCATTTTTTCATTTTTGATGTCGGGCAACCACGCTTAAGATAATTCGTTGAGTATCCGGCTTCTTCTACAATTTGTTCACAGGAACAGCCGGCCGTGTCTATTGTATTAAAACTGTGATTAGTTTGCGGTGCACCTTGAACGAAATCCAGATTTCCTGCCTCCGTAAGTGCCCATTTTTTCTTCCCCAGCCTACCTTTGGTAGGTACCGATTCTGGAATCTTCGTGCCTGGGCAAAAATCACTTATGTCAGCTACGCCATCCCCATCGCTATCGTCGTCCGCTCCACCGAAAGTTGGCACAAGTCCCCATTGAACGAGTGTTCCTTCATCTGCAAATGGATAAAAATCGGTTACATCAAGACGCCATGTGCCACTGAAGACTTCACCATTAAATGCGCTGAGTTCTTCGTAGGGTGACAAGCTGCCGAAAATAGCGGGATCAGCGGGATCTTCGGATTGATAGCAAGCATCTTTAACTGAGGTGCTCGCGTCATCGTCTAAAGTAGCATAGATATTTTTACCACCACAATCATCGACGTCAATGGGTGCATTGGGATCCCAATAAGAATGCATCAGGGAGACAGTGGTTCCGCTATCCTCATGCACAAGATCAAACGCGAGGTCTCCGACCCAGGTATGTGTTGCCTGAATCATTAGATTGAGGTCTGCTATCTGATGTGGGTAGCCATTTGCAAACTGTCCTGACGTTTCGATAACAAACGTATCAAAAGCAGAGTTGCCATCGTTCGGTATGTCCATAAAAGGTGAGCGGTAGAGGCCTGTAGTAAAACTCGAGCTCTCAGATACTGGGCCGGTTCCACAAGTATTGGTTGGTAAAACACGCCAGTAATATTGTTGTTCCGCTACCAGAGACGAGTCAGGCATCACACTGGTTTCCGTAGTCGATAAGGTAAAATCGATGCTCCCAAAATCGGCATCATCATCAATTTCAATGGTATAGCTAAGAGCATCTGGTACCTCGGTCCAGGTTAATCTAGGTGCCGTCCAAATATTTGTGGACCCATCTGTCGGGTCAAGGAGGCTAGCTGTTCCCTTGGGGATCGAATCAAACACTGTTACGTTGATTATCGTTGATTTCTCATTAGCACCGGTCGCTGTACCCGTGATACCGAAACTGTATTCGCCACCTGATATCGTGCTTACGGAAACTTGAGCTGTGGCAGTGTTTTCAGGAGAGGCCGGTGTCACAGAATAATTGTTGAATCCACCGCTAAAACCACCTGGAAGATCAGAAAAATCGAGGGTTACCGGGTTATCAAAGCTCATTATTGACCATATTGATATCTCGATGGGTTCCAAATCGTTCGGGGCGCAGACAAACTGGTTGGTCGAGCTTGCGCTTTGCAGAAAACCGGGAGTTGCCCCATCGTTTACCTTGTCGTCCGCATAAACATCTTTCGCATTGGGAGGGCCTGCACGATTGTCGGTCCATGCGGACACAATGTTATCGCCTACTACCGATAAACCGTTGTAGTCGCCAAATTCCTGTAAATCAGTCAGATTAGCCGATGTCTCAGAGGTTATTCGCTCTGGAGTCGACCAGTTAACTGCACCGTCAGCAGACATGGAATAATAAAAATCGACATCTTTGCGGCTTTCAGAGTGCTGCGTGTCATAGTAGACGACATGAACATTTCCGTATTCATCAACCGTAAGCCATTGGTGGAAGCGATCCACAGTTTCAACGTCTTCGACAGGATGTGGTATTGAAATGTTCCACGTGTCACCGCCATCACGGGAATAGGCAACTTTTATCTGGGTATGATTTGTTTCTGGATCGTCGGTTTCTACATCGTATGTGTCCGTCCAGGAAACGTAAATGCTGCCATCATAAGATCCACCTGATTGATCGGCATCCGCTGCAGCATATATCAAGGCACCGCGAGTTTCCTGGGCAGGTATTGGAAAGTCGAATTCCCCATTGGTTTCCGCCACCGTTGCGGGAGATTCAAAAGTCTCTCCCCCATCCAAAGATTTAAGCAGTACTATTGATTCATCCGCCATGCCCCAAACACCAAAGGCGGCATAGAAATGGTAGATATTTCCAGCGGCATCGGTCGTTATATCACTGCCGATGCCACGAGGTGCCTCAGGAAATTCCTGAATATCATATGACAAGCCATTGTCCGTGGACCGCGCAAATTGCATGATATTTCCATTGTGATAGGTCAGGTACACGTTGTCCTGGAATGGTGACTGCGGAGACTTGTCGACGTGAATAAACTCTTTGTCGCTACCAGATTCGGTAAGGTAAACACGATCAACCCAGGTCTGTCCCCCATCAAAGGAACGCCAGGTAGATACACCTATGTCACCAGACAACGCAGCAACATAAGCGATAGTTCCATCAGATGAGAAATCAATACTCGGATCACAACATGTATCGGGTAATTCACCCTGAATTATCCAGTTAGCACCGCCATCGGTACTGTAGTACATCTCCTGGCCACCATAGTTGTTCGCACCAGCAATTGCGTGTGTTGGATTGGTTGGATTTATCTCGACGCTGATCTCGTTAGCGCCTTCGATCTCGTTTAACTGAACCTCTTTATTATTCTGTATGGCCATTCTGCGGCTCAGCGCCCGGCGCCGCGCAAGCACGCGTCGGTCACTTTCTATGGCCCCGTTTCGCATAAGGCCGCCATATTTTCGGTGGAACATTTGCAGTGCAGCTCTAGGGTATTGCGCAGGGCCGGATTGCATTAGATGTGGCCATTTTTTTCTAAGTTCGATGCGAAAGAAAGCAGGCAGTTGGGACCGCATCCTCGCGTCCTGTGGTGGCAGGAAATTCAGGTCTGAAGAGGTTATGTTGTAGTTACGATCATCCCATGGGCCAAATTTTTCCAAAGATCGATAGTTAATACGCTGATCGATACCCTTTGCCTGGTTAACTTGATATCTATTGTCCTGCTGTTCGGCTGCTGAGGTTTGTGACAGAGCAAACACCAAGGCGAGTAATAGGCGAACGTAACCTAGACTACTTGCCCCTGTTTTTCGTTTATCAATTGTGCCGAAAGGAATCATGTTTTTATTTGGGACACAAAGGCCTGCCTGATTCAACCACCTTGGAATGATACCTTATAGGGCCTGTTAGCGTCTTATTTACAGGGCATCAGGATCTTTTGCCTGGCCTATTCTTTTTGCTTTGTATGTATCGTTTTATGTTGCTGTAAAAGGCCACCATGACGAATCTGAAATAATTGCACGGCGGATCGCGGATACTGTACTGGTCCGGTTTTTGGGAGGTGGGGCATTTCTTTACGTAACTCTACGCGAAAAAATGCTGGGATCGGATCTCTTAGTTCAGCCTCATTTGCTGAGAGATAAGAAAGGTCGTCAGTTGTAAGCTTGTAATTACGATCATCCCATGGGCCAAAATTCACTAAAGCCGTGTAATCAACGCTTTGATCGACACCAAGATTTTGATCGATTTGAGGATTTTGGGGCGCCTGTTGAGTCGCGCCTGTGAGTGGCTGAATGATAAAGACCAGTAAAATTAAATAAGGGCGAGCTTCTATTCTTGTCACGGGATTCTTTTAGTCGGTAAAGTTATAAAATAATAATAATCGCTTTGGCTGGCAGCAGTTCGTAAAATTGGTAGTACAAATCTTTCACCCACAATGATTGTGGCTGTTAGACAAGTATGCGAAACAAGAGAATAGGTTAGCGTACTAAGGCCATTATTAGGAGATAATTCATGAGCAATCGCATTAGTCGTCGCAACTTTGTTTTAACAAGCGCGGCAGCAGGCATCACCGCAGCGACACCGGCTACCGCAAAAATCGAAGCGCCTGCGGTTAAGATAAAGACTGGCTCGCGACCTGTAGTGGTCGCATCAGGTAACGGAATCACAAAAAGGAATGGCGGCAAATTATCCTGCGTAGAAACTGCATTTGAAGGGATGATGCGTGGTAACGATGTCCTTGATTCACTCATCTCTGGTGTGAACATTGTCGAATTAGACCCAGAAGACTCAAGCGTAGGTTACGGCGGATTGCCAAATGCTGATGGAGTTGTGCAGCTGGATTCCTGCTGCATGCATGGGCCAAAGAAGCAGGCGGGGGGTGTAGCAGCACTTGAAGGTGTGCGAATTCCTTCTCGTGTTGCCAAAGCAGTTATGGATTACACCGACCATCATTTACTGGTTGGGAAAGGAGCACAAAAATTTGCTCGAAATATGGGTTTTGAGATTGAAGATGACCTGAATACGGATCATTCGCGCGAAATGTGGCTGAATTGGAAACGGAGAATTGATCCGGGCCACTATCTGGATCCCGCAAAAAGATTTGAAGCAGGTGCCCAAGCTGGCATGGCAATGGTCAGGGAGGGTTTGATCGACGAGACTGATTATTACGGAACAATAAATTGTAATGGTGTGAATCGAGAGGGAGAGCTTTGCGGGGTGACAACCACCAGCGGACTGGCTTGGAAGATCCCGGGACGTGTTGGAGATTCGCCAATTCTTGGAGCGGGACTCTATGTTGATGGTCACGTAGGTGCGGCGGGGTCTACCGGGCGTGGTGAGGCAAACCTATTTGGCCTCCTTTCTTTTTTAATCGTAGAAGAAATGCGACGTGGAAAGCACCCCAAGGATGCTGGTATGGAGGCACTGCGACGTGTCAGGGACAACACGATCGAGCCTCGTCTGCAAAATAGTCGAGGCCTACCTAATTTTGGTATTACCTACTACGTGATCAACAAGGCAGGTGATTATGCTGGTGTTTCGATGTATGCAGACAGTGATAGTGCTAAATATGCAGTCTGTACAGAAAATGGCGCGGAGCTGATGCCACTTGAGCCACTCCTTGAAGGAAATTCATCAGCTTAGCTTGCTGTGAGTTTGTTGGTCGCATAGAGTTTGCTGACGAGATAGGTTCTGCATATAAGGTGAAGAATAGTATGAGTAAGAAGATTAAAGACAAGGAAGGGCGGAGACACTTACTGACAGGAATGGGATTGGCAGCTGCAGGACTTGCTACCGGAATCACGGCATGTGCGGAAGAAAGTACTCAGGCCGCTGGTAAACCAAAACGGTATGAGCAAGATGCTTGGCTTGAGGCTCCGGAAGCACATCATCGCGTTTTTATCGATTCTGATACAGGTGACGGCGGTATGTGGGCCATGCGGTATGCGGGCAACATTCTTAATGCCCATGGAGAAGCTTACGGTGGCTCCGATGCTGATTACGCAATGATTGTCTGCTTTAGGCGCATGGCTACTCCTTTTGGCTGGGGAGATGATATTTGGCGAAAATATAGCGTTATGTTCGATCGAATACTTAAGTACCCGGATCCTGCTACTGGCGAACCTTTTGTCTACAATCCAATGAACCGAAATGATCGAAACGATTTGCCAAGGTTGGGTAATTCTATTGATTCGGTTGTCGACCGAGGTGTGCGCTTTGCAGTGTGTAATGCTGCGACACGCGGAATCTCTGGGCTCATTGCCCGAGCGGCAGATGGCTCAGCCGACGAAATTTATGAAGAAATAGCCGCTTCTATTGTTCCCAATGCCCGGCTCGTACCTGCTGGCGTGTTGACTGCGACACGGGCACAGGAATACGGGTACGGTTTGTTATCTGCGGGAGGATATCTGCCTTGAAACAGCAATTTATTGGATCCTTTTACAGTCCGAGCTTTTTAACTTGTGCAGGAAAGAGAGAAAAATATGTGTGATGAGTTGACCAATCGAGAAACGGAACAGTTTCTGCTAGCGCAAGGCTTGACGCGTCGCGACTTCAGTAAAGGCGGAATTGCTGCAACGCTGGCCATGATGGTTTCGGCCCCTGCCGGCGCATTAGATGTCGTTGAACAAGAGGTCATGGTTGAAACACCCGATGGCCTTATGGATGGTTTTTTTGTTCATCCGGCAGAAGGGACGCACGCAGCGGTAATCGTATGGCCTGACATCGTTGGCATCCGCCCAGGATTTCGCGCTATGGGAGCCCGCTTAGCTAAATCAGGATATTCAGTTTTAGTTGTTAATCCCTACTACCGAACCCATGTGGGTCAAATCGTACCAGACGGGAAGACTTTCCGGGATCCTGGTATTCGCGAGATGTTAATGCCGCACGCAAGGTCTTTATCACCAAGAACTTGTGTCTCCGATGGCAAGGCGCTGGTGTCTTGGTTGGATAGCCAGGCATCCGTTGACGCAAGTCGGAAAATTGGTACTACTGGTTATTGCATGACAGGTTCATACACCATGCGTCTCGCTGCAGCCATTCCTGACCGCATAGGGGCAGGTGGCTCATTTCATGGTGGTGGCCTTGCAACGGACGAAGAGGATAGCCCACATTTACTTGCACCGCAGATGAGAGCTTCTTTTTTAATCGCAATCGCGGAAAACGATGATGAACGGCGTCCAGAAGAGAAACATCGTTTACGCGAAGCGTTCGATTCGGCCGGGGTTGAGGCAGAAATCGAAGTCTACAAAGGTACCTTGCACGGTTGGTGCCCGCCAGACTCGGCAGTCTATAACGAAGATCAGGCGGAAAGGGCCTGGGATAGGCTGCTCGCTCTATTTGATCGCGAGCTTGCATGAAACAAATGAATTCTATTATTTTTATAGTCAGCCATGCCATCGATTAAAATGCCTGTCTTAAAAAGTTAATAGCGTTATTCTCTAAACTGAATACCGTTTACTTCTACTCTTTCGTCAAACTTTGCACTTGGAAGGAAATGATTAGCAATGAAAGCGATGGAACTAGCATCAAATGTCTATGCCGCCGGGCAGATATTTGAACAAGATATTAAAACAGTAGCCAGTTACGGTGTCCGCAGCATTATTAATAACCGTCCCGACAATGAAGAAATGGGGCAACCGTTATCAGCCGATCTCGAGCAATTGGCCCAGAACGTCGGATTAGCCTATGCGCATGTTCCTATTGTTACTGTCCCAGCGACTGAGCAGGAATTCGATGATTTCTCGCGGGTTTATGAGAAACTGGACAAGCCGATTTTACTATTCTGCCGCACGGGTGCTCGGTCAACAGCACTTTGGCAGCTCCAACAGAGAAAGGACGATAATTGACCGTCCTGATAGCGTGCGCAAACCGCCGGATATTTTCCTGACAAGTTATTGTAGAATCTTCGTTCAGATTTTGCCGACAATAATAAGTGACCAGAGGTTATCGTGAAAAATGTAGAACAGCTTGAAAAAATTCAAAAAGCTCCGGGTTTTATTGCAGCTCTTGATCAGAGCGGGGGAAGCACACCAAAAGCACTTGGCCTGT
>TARA_B100000686_G_scaffold57637_1_pt1 | contig 10824 bp, 6 predicted proteins | sample TARA_B100000686 | Tara Oceans TARA_B100000686 (sample SAMEA2622733) | marine metagenome | biome: marine biome (ENVO:00000447); feature: marine epipelagic mixed layer (ENVO:xxxxxxxxx); material: "saline water (ENVO:00002010), including plankton (ENVO:xxxxxxxx)" | depth 150 m
AACAACTGATCGTAAATCACAATGGAAGTGAAGAAACTCCAACCGATGCGAGAGTCACAGATGCCAAGGTCGTTTTTGACGTCTTAGAGCATCCGGCCGGCTAGGACGATAAAAGTGCAACGCAGATCTATCAATTTGTTTGAATGTGTGGCGCTCGCATGTTTAGTTCTATCACTTACAACCGGACTGCACGCGGATGACACGTTGACTCCTCTACCGTCGCAGCAGGCAAAAGACGACTTTTTTGAAACAAAAGTCCGTCCATTAATCATTAAGCGATGCGTGGAATGTCATGGCGAAGATGATCCGGAAGGTAACCTTCGTTTTGACTCAGCGATCGGATATGCCACCTCAACGAAAAACGGCGCCGTCATAGAACCCGGAGACCTCAAAAACAGCCGATTAGTTCAGTTAATCGACGGTAAGGATGGCGAGTTTATGCCTCCGGAAGACCGTTTAACTGCTGATGAAATTACGGTCTTCAAACAGTGGGTAATCAACGGTGGGAATTGGCCTGGCTATGAAGATAATCCCAATGTTCTAGCAGCGGTAGAATTCACCAAAGACCAACTCGAATACTGGGCGTTCCAACCAGTCATCACACCCGAAATACCATCATACGACGCTGAATGGATTACGAACCCGATCGATGCATTTATTTGGCGGAAGCTCAACGCTGCTGATTTACAACCATCCAGCCCTGTGGATAACCGCACTTGGTTAAGACGGGTAACGTACGACCTAACAGGGTTACCGCCGAGCATTAGCGACATTGAAGCGTTTGAGAGCGACAAATCTGACCTAGCCAAACTCAAAGTCGTAAACCGATTACTCAGCTCAACAGCTTATGGGGAGCGTTGGGGTAAACACTGGTTAGACATTGTACGGTTTGGTGAATCCGCAGCCCACGATGGAAACAATGCATATCTTCATGCGTGGCGTTACCGGGACTACGTCATCGATGCCATCAACAACGATATACCGTATGACCGTTTCATTATCGAGCAACTTGCCGGAGACTTGCTTGAACCAACTGGAAGCCCGGCGTATGACATTCCCAAACATATCGCAACAGGATTCCTACAGGTCGGACCGAAGCCGGTCGTCATGCGTGACAAACAACAAATGCTCCGTGACATTGCTGATGAACAACTTCATACAACGGGCGTTGCATTTCTTGGACTTACCATCGGCTGTGCACGCTGCCACGATCACAAGTTCGATCCGATCCCTACCGCCGACTACTACTCACTCTTTGGGATCTTCATGAACACGCATGTTATGGAAGACATGCTACCCGACTCCAAATGGATCGAACCGAAACTTCCCGATGCCGATGGCGAAATGGTAACGGTCATGTCCGTGGCTGATCTTCCAACTCCGGAAATCAAAGACATTCGCATTCATCGTCGCGGCAGTTACAAGTCGCTCGGTCCGGAAGCACCTCGTCGATTCCTTCAAATCATTGAGGGACCGGGACACAAGCCTCCCAACCTGAGTGGTAGTGGACGTCTTGAACTTGCCAAATGGATCGCATCATATGAAAACCCGCTAACCGCACGGGTTATGGTAAATCGAATCTGGAGCAAGTACTTCGGGCACGGAATCGTGCGTAGCCTTGACGACTTCGGCGTCCGTGGCGATTTACCATCACACCCTGAGTTGCTCGACTATCTGGCAACGGAGTTTATGCGAAACGGTTGGTCGTGGAAGCATCTTCACCGGCAAATCACATTATCTTCGACGTACGCGCAGTCTGCCGCAGACAATGAGATTGCAGCAAACGTAGATCCCGACAATCGTCTTTTGTGGCACAAGCCTCGGCGACGACTGGATGCAGAGGAGATTCGCGATGCCCTATTGTATACGAGCCAAAAGTTGGACCCTGCCGTTGGCGGTAGCACGTTTACATCCGGATTTACGTACAACGATCCAAAGCGCGACCTTGCAGTCGTCGCGGCGCTCAATGTGGATACCTACGCGCCGTACCTGGAGCCAAGGCGAAGTGTGTATATGCCAGTGATCAGGAATCGGATGCATCCTGTGCTCTCACTGTTTGATACTGCCAACGAACACGAGTCCTCACCCAAACGAAACGAGACAACGGTAGCACCACAGACGTTGTTCATGATTAATTCGCCGTTTGTACGAAAGCAGGGAACTGAACTCGCTCGCCATCTAACCAAGTCCCATCCAAACAGCAATACAGATCGCATCAATGCTGCATATCAAACAGTATTTTCACGACTACCTACTCATCAGGAAGTCACCGAAGCAAAAGCGTATCTAAAAGCGTACGTAACAGAACTCGATCCTGACGGAAAGCTTTCGGAACAGTTTGCTACTTGGAAAGAAGACGATACGGAAACCAATGAATATGAGGAAGCCGTTCTTAAGTCGGACGGATTACTAGCATTTTATGACTTTAAAGAATTGACTGATGGCATTGTCCCTAATTTAGCATCAGACAAGTACGGCCAGCTAATACTCAAACGCGACCCGATCGTAGATTCTGTGCTAAAGGTAGATGGAGAATCCACTCGACTGGAAACCCGACCTGGAGATGTCCAGTGGTTGCACCCGGACTCGAAACAATTGTCCGTCGAATATTGGGTACGACCGGAGTCGGCCAAACTCGGACTCATTATCGGGCGAGATGGCGGTGGAGTACGGATATGGAAATCGGGGCTTTATGAAGTCAACATCAATGGCAAAGTACAGCCAGTTGCTTTTCACGAGTTTTTTGGTGGTCAGGGACAAGGCTTATTTCATGCCCCCAACACCCCGAAAGCCGTGCTGGCCTTGAAACAATGGCATCATGTCGTCATGACGTACGGAGGTGGCAAGCGTCACTTGTACGTGAATAGTGACTTAGCTCATTCACTTGATGTGACGGCTGACTTCCTAACCGGCACCGCACCACTTTCGATCGGCAGCAGGTCTGATGATGAGGAATTCTTCCACGGCAGCATAGACAATGTAGCTATTTATTCTCGTGTTTTGAACTCCGACGAAGTTACCAACCACTATCAACTACATCAGAAAACGAAACCTCAACAGTCACCCCAGCCCGTTAGCCCAGAGTTTATCGCCATGGTGAGCCTTTGCCATGCGTTGATTTGCACAAATGAATTCATTTATCTGGATTAACAACAACCAATCGCATACCAAACTGATGCACAAATCCAATCCCACCAATTCCGTAACTACCGTTGACCGTCGCAGTATGCTGCGTGCGACTGCAACGGGTTTTGGTCATACAGCGTTATTAGGTCTGCTTGGTGCTGAGTCGATGGCAGCATCACGCAGTCCACTGTTTAAGGCCCGCGCGAAAAATGTCATCTTTCTGTTCATGCACGGCGGGGTATCTCATATCGACTCGTTCGATCCAAAGCCTGAATTAGAGAAGAGGCACGGTCAACCGTTACCCTTTGACAAACCGCTGCAATTTGCGCCGACCGGTAACCTCATGAAGTCCCCCTGGACTTTCAGACCTTACGGAGAATCCGGTCTTCCAATTAGTGAGTTATGGCCACATACCGGTTCGGTCATCGACGACATTTGCATGGTACGCAGTCTAAAAGTCGAGCAAGTTGATCACGGTGGGGCCATCCTGCAACTGCATACCGGCTCGGCTGTATTCCCTCGTCCAAGCATGGGTGCGTGGGTAAATTATGGCCTTGGCAGCGTTAACGACAATCTGCCGGGATTCATCACCTTGTGTCCTACGACATTTCATGGAGCTACACAGTTATACGGATCAGCATTTCTTCCAGCATCCTATCAAGGTACACCGATCGGTGACATGAATATTCGCATGCAGGATGCGAGGCTCAAGAATTTGACTCGGATCGAAGGGTCTGACAAATTGCAGCAGATGCAGTTGAAATTGATTCGCAAGTCGAACGAGAGTCATAAATCGAAATCGTCATCAGATTCCCGACTTGATGCCCGCATTGAGGCACTCGAATTGGCCTACAAGATGCAAGTAACTGCTCCCGGAGTCATGGATATCAGTCAGGAAACGGATGATACCTATCGGCTTTACGGTGTAAACGAAGAGCCAACCGATAACTTTGGTCGCCAGTGCCTTCTTGCTCGCAGGCTCGTTGAATCCGGCGTGCGTTTTGTTCAGTGCACTCACAGTTATAAGTGGGATCAGCACGGGGACCTGCGGGGTGGCCATACGGCAAATGCAAAGGAAGTCGACAAGCCCATCGCAGGAATGATCAGGGATTTAAAGCAACGTGGATTGCTTGATGAAACGCTCGTTATCTTTGGCACTGAGTTTGGCCGTACACCTGTTGCACAGGGCACTGACGGTCGTGACCACAACCCATACGGATTCACACTTTGGATGGCCGGTGGCGGAGTCAAGGGCGGTACTGCGTACGGTGCAACCGACGAATTCGGTTATTACGCTCAACAGGACATCGTCTCAATGTACGACTTTCATGCGACCATCCTGCGATTGCTTGGCATCGACCACGAGCAGTTGACTTACCGGCATGCCGGCCGCGACTTTCGGTTAACCGATGTTCACGGAAAGGTCATCACGGACATTTTGGCTTAAGCTAGAGAATCTCTTTCAATACGCGTCCGCCATCAGCAATCGGGACGGGGCGACCTTGTGCATCTGGTATTCGTAATTCCGGCGAAATACCAAGCCGCTCATAAATCGTGGCAGCAATATCCACCGGAGCTACCGGATCCGCAATCGGATACGCTGCATGTGCATCTGATTCCCCATAGATCGCGCCGCCCTGTACACCTGCACCAGCAAACAGTGCCGGGAAACAGTACGACCAGTGATCCCGACCGTCTTCCGCCCCTCGATTTAGAAATCGGGGAGTTCTGCCGATTTCACCAGCAACCATAACCAGTGTATCGTCCAGCAATCCTCGCTGTTTCATATCCAACATAAATGCAGGTAAGCTGCGGTCCAAACCAGGAAGTAAGTGGTTACGCATAACGCGAGTCAACTCGCGATGGCTATCCCAACTTGTTGTATCATCGCCACGTACTGTCATATCCCACGCAACGGTAACAAATCTTGCGCCACGTTCAACCAATCGTCGGCTCAATAACAAGGACTGGCCGAACAAATCCCGGCCGTATTCATCCCGCAGCTTTGCATCCTCCAGCGTTACATCAAAGGCTGAAGCAATATCCTTGCTTGTCAGCAGATCGAGCGCTTGCCGTCGCAGTTCACCAAAAGACTGAACGTTGCGTGCAGATTCCAGGCGTCGACGTTCGTTGTCCAGTTGTGCACGTAACGACTGGCGTTTATGCAGCCGATCCAGCGATACGTCGTCCCAGCGGTTTAATCCTGCAGGACGGAAATCAAGCTGTTTGTCGTCACATGGTCGGAAGTACGGAGTATCCAATGGGCCATTCTTGCGAATGTGCGTGGCCATCGGGTTATATGGTTTTCCGAGCCACCCTGCATACTGACCATTAATGTCGTAAGAAGCAAAATGGCCAAGAAGCCGTGGCAGATATACATACGGCGGGAATTCTAATCCTCTGGAACCCGCAGCTTTCTTATCCAGATAACTGATAACGCTACCGTATGCAGGCCAGTCTTTATCCGTTGCGGAAACATTTGCAGATCCACGGTCAGCCGGTGGCAATGTCTGACCGGTTTGAATGAAATGCGACCCGTTATGATTATTCTCAGAGTGGTTTAAGGTACGTACTAACGCAAATTGATCAGAGATCTTCGCAATATTTGGCAAATATTCACCGAATCTGAGCCCAGGTGTTTTGGTCTGAATGGTGCCAAACGGTCCGCGTATCGTTGTTGGAGCATCCGGGCGGACATCAAATGTCTCAAGCTGGCTCGGGCCCCCATAAAGGAACACAAAGATCACGGCCTTGGCTTTCGCCGCTCGAGCCTGAGTCTCAGCCTCTGCCCGCAACAGTTGATCAAAGTGCATGCCAGCAAGGCCGGCACCGCCAACCTGCAGCATCTGCCTTCTTGTAAGTTGAGATTCGCGGCTACCAAGAATGTTTAACATGACCCATTCATTGTAGAAAAGCTAACAGACATTACCAATGTGAAACCGAATACAACTACGGTTAACTTGTATAATCAAGCTTTCGCACCCACCCCTTTAGACCTTTCCCAGATGCGTTCAATGAAATTAATTACAGCCGTTATCGTTACAGCCATTATCGGATTATTCCTTGATTTGCATCCATTTATAGCAGAGTGTTTAGCGGAATCCCCTAAAGCAAAACCAGTTAGTTTGTGGAATGGGAAAGCACCTCAGGGAAACGGCGAATTCAAGGAAGAAGATGCATTCCTTACCGTTTATCGACCGGAAAATACCAATGGTACTGCGGCAATCATATGCCCCGGCGGTAGTTATGGCGGGCTGGCAATAGAGCCCGAAGGACATGGTATTGCCCGATGGCTAAATCAACACGGAATCACAGGATTCGTACTTCAATACCGACTTCCCGCCGGACGCAACGCCGTGCCTTTGCTAGATGTGCAACGAGCAATCGAATTTACCCGGGAAAACGCTCGGCAATATGGTCTTAAAAAAAATCAAATCGGCGTCATCGGGTTTTCCGCCGGTGGCCACCTCGCTTCCACTGCCGCGACCCACTTCACCGCCAGTGCTCATCGCCCGAACTTTGCAATCCTTGTTTATCCAGTCATCACTATGGGAGAACAGGGGCACGCTGCATCACGAAGGAATTTACTAGGCGCTGAGCCGGACGCCCGTCTCATTTCAAAGTTCAGCAATCATCTAAACGTCACGGCAAAGACGCCACCGGTATTTCTTGCCCATGCTCTCGATGACAAGCCGGTACCGCCGGAAAACAGCAAGCTGTTTCATCAGGCATGCCAGAAAGCCGGCACACCGAGTAAACTACTATTGCTTGAAAGTGGTGGCCACGGACTAAACGGCTACAAGGGTCCTAGTTGGGATGCATGGCAATCTCAGTCCCTTAACTGGCTACAAGAATTAAAGCTCACTAAATAATCACTTTGGATTCGACCATGTCATGTGACCGACCGGAAAACCAGCTTAATCAGCAAGATGATGCATTACCTATCACCGAGGCGACATCGCCTGCATGCGTGCCAGTCTTTAATTGCATCGTCTATGTTAATTATGGAGACAATTCAGTTCATGCTCGCGTGGCAAATCTCGCGGGACTCAGCTGCGATGCAAACAATGAACGCGATGCTCTCGGGAAACTCATTCCACTCTTCAAAACGATGTTAAAAGAGTTCACTGATGGGGGGATTGAGGTACCGTGGGTTGACCCCATCCCTGAAGCAGAATCAGGAGAGCAAGTTCGACTCATTCCCGTGCACCTGTAACTCATGACCACAACGACAGCGTCTGTGCATTATTTTCGGTTTTGAGCTTCGGCGCGAATCTGCTTCTTTACCTCGTTTAGCCGTTCCGGCCAAACAAACGTCGGAGCAGTGCGTGGGTCATATCCTTTTAAATGTCCGACCAGCCGTGTTGGCGCCTTGGTATATACAAGCCGTGTTCTGCCAAAGACCTCTCTGCACAGCTTGGCAAGTCCGGGATCGTATTGCATGAGCTCACGCCTTGTATCAACAAAATTGTGATCGTGATCCGGCGGTCGGTTATTACCAAACCAGGACTGCACACCTTCTGCCCAATACTCAAAGTGATTAACCGAGGCATATTTCGTGCGCCACAGGCCTAGTTGCATGGCACGGTCGTAAGTTGCCTTTAGTCTGTCATCAAATGTGGGGTCAAGGTTCACCAAGCCACGCAAATGAATATTGTGAGCAAACTCGTGGATCAAAATACTCTCTGAGAAATACGGATCACCGTTATAGGACAACAAGTTTTCTTCACCGACCGAGCAAACAGGGTCTTCAATCGAGCCACCAAGACCTCTGGCCCTAGCATCCATGTAGTCTTTTGGAGTGAGATGAGAATGTTCCGGTACATCGGTTGTGAATTCCGAATATGCCATCACCACGCATCGCGACTTTGTTTCGATCATGACCTGACGTAGATCCGGTCTCCGTAAGAGCATCATATTTATAAGAAATGCAGCTTCCTTCAATGCGTAGTCATTTACGTTCTCTGATCCAAGCACCGGATAGCCACTGGCACTGACATGCTTCTTGTAAAACGGATCAAGCTTTAAATAAGCTGGTGGATCAGTAATTTCATAAACCGTCATCTCGCCTTTGCGTTGTGCATGGGCATGGTTGCATGCAACGCTGAATAAGATGGCGAGCGTGAGAACTTGAGTTACTAGCTTCATAGTTTGATTACTTTGTCATTTGCTCGATCCACTGCCGGATAACCGAAACAGCTGCTTCATCCACTTCCGTTGTCGCAATGATCGGCATTTGACCTGTACCTCTTGTCGTTATGCGCTTAAACAACACTGACTTGTCCGGATTGCCGGGAGTAATCAGCTTTCCAGCTTCCACTCCTTTGAGCCCGTGAAGCGGTACTTCGTCAACCACGTTCATTTCGGTCAGTGAACGGCTGAATTCAAAATGCATTTGAGAATTGCCTCCCCCTGCCCCCACATGACACTGTGCGCAATTTGAAAAGATGTAAGACCTCGCTCGTGTTTCAATGGAAGCCGTTTCATCCAGCAGGTCTGCAAGTTTTGGCACACCTTCGCCACCATGTGCAAACAAACCATCATTGGCGACACCACGTTGTTCACTTGCCGGCTTGGCGGCCGATGCAGCGGCCGATGCACTCTCTTTATCAAACGACCGGAGCATCTCTCGATGATTTGCAAACGTAGACACCTGAGGTTTGGTGTTCACTGTCACACGACCGGTTCTGTGCAAGAACGATAATTGATTCTCAACATGACTGCCGTAGTCAATGTCCTTGTTTAGCTGCACGGTCTGCAATCCAAGCACATAGTTAGCTGCACGTGAGTGGCACATCATACACTCGCTACGACTTGGGTAACGCCAGTTTTTCGTTTTGGCACCATTCACGGTCTTAATCTGAAACGCTTCATCACGCCCTTCATCTGCAACCAGTACTGCGTCTGTCTGGTTTCGATTCCAGCGGTATGAGTATCCAACCCATTCGTTTTGCTGCTTGGTCAAAAAGCGAGTTTCGATCCAGCGTCTCGATGATGGATCTCCCTCCGTCATTTCTAATGAGAACGATTTAACGATTACGGTCTTTTCAGGAAAACCCCATGGCCCGGTGTCACTAGCTGTAATTTGATCTTCCTCATCCGTTAACACGATATATCGCGTCTTTCCGGCTCCGTCAGACCAAAGAGGACTATTCACATCGTAAGGAATCGCGCCATTTACAAGAGTATGTGTTGAAACGTCGTCGAAGATCCCGGAATCGCTTAGCCGTTTTGGAAACGATTTTGAATAGTCCGGTTGGTCATTGGGAACAAGTGAGTGGATCGAACCCCCGCCTTGATAGTCCAGAACAAGTATGTCGCCATCGGGATCCTCCACAAAATCAGCTATTGCCATTTGCGAGTCGGCGATCTCTTGATGATACGTTGCACGTTTTCCGTTGTGCCTACCGGCCCAGATCTTACCGGTTGAATAGTCACCGTAAATGTATGCGCCTCGGAGGGACGGATATTTATCACCTTGGTAGACGATTCCACCGGTCATAGACCTCGCTTCCGAATGTGGGTGTTCAAATGCAGGCTTGGTGTGTGGGTCTGGTCCAAGCTGTCGTTCGAGATAGAAAGGATAACTTCCTTCATAAACACTCCATCCCCAGTTTGCTCCACGCCTCACGAGATAGATTTGCTCCCACAAGTCCTGACCGTTGTTTCCGATCCAGATCTGACCGGTTTTGGCATCGGTCGTCATTCGCCACGGATTTCGCAACCCGTACGCATATGTTTCAGGAGCCGTTCCAGCGCGGCCTACAAATGGATTGTCTTTTGGAATGACATAGCCTTTATCCTCCGGTGCGCTATCAACATCCAACCGAAGTAGTTTGGCTAGTAAGTGATCAAGTTGTTGACCTGCCAGATTTGTATCTGAGTCCGTAGTTCCATCACCCGTCGTCACATACAACATGCCGTCATGGCCAAAAGTTACGGCAGCACCGTTATGACCGTTGGACGGCCACTCCACAATCAGTTTGTGGGAATCAGGATCGATCACACCATCCTTCACGGTATACCGGCGTACATGGCACTTCGAATCGGCTCCTGTTACGTCATTGGTACCGAAGAAGATCTGGCCGTTTTCTTCATAGTTCGGGTGGAAACAGAGGTTGTATGCGAGATCCTCCATTTTGAGCATTTCTGTTACTGCTCCGCTCTCTTTATCTACTCGTACGATTCTACATTTGCCGTCCGGATTATCCTGGGTGATCGCAATAAATTCATCCGTACCCGGTTCAATGGCCAGGAACATCGGGGTACCGAGTTCAAAGTGCTCGTATTTCGGTACGGCCTTAAACGCTGGAGGTGGCACGGGTGCACCAATTACTTTGCTGCCAGCAATATGGAACGGTCCTTCCTCTTGAGCGGGGCCAACGAACTGGATGGTGCGATAGTCCTTACTGAAATGAAAATCGTGTTTGGTGAGCGGTGCGGAACTGGACAACTCAGGCTCGAGATCGGGAAGGTAATCATAACGACATAGTGCAAACTTCCAGATTTCATCAACAGCGGGACGACCACCGGTGTGCATCATGTCTCGCCACCGGATGCGACCTTCTACCAGCCATCCTTGGGAATCAGGCGTTGGCTTGGCGACAACGTCATACTGAAATGTGTCTGCGCCCAATTGCTGCTTGAACAACTCGCCTTGATTCTCGCGATTAGGCCAGTAGATATCGAATGTCGTGC
>TARA_B100000686_G_C16804618_1_pt1 | contig 10819 bp, 5 predicted proteins | sample TARA_B100000686 | Tara Oceans TARA_B100000686 (sample SAMEA2622733) | marine metagenome | biome: marine biome (ENVO:00000447); feature: marine epipelagic mixed layer (ENVO:xxxxxxxxx); material: "saline water (ENVO:00002010), including plankton (ENVO:xxxxxxxx)" | depth 150 m
TGGAATAGTACTGCTCTCTTATCTGATCCACTCCGGTTTCCAGCATATATTCATTCAGGTTATCTAATCCATACTTATAGTAGTTATGTGTATAACAATCTGCAGGTGGTTGAAACTGAAATTCTGTTGCATCTTCATCCACAACCCTTGCATCATCCATATAAAGAAAAGATGGTGTATTGATTGGTATATAGTGTATTTCTATTCCTTCCGTATTTGATATATTCTCCAGAACTCTGTTTCCAGCAGCATAGCGAACAACCATCTGCGATCCCGCTGAATGACCAGTGATGATAATTTTTTGAAGGTTTGGATTCTTATTTTTTAAAACAGAAATAATGGTATCCATTACAGAAAATGAACTGATTGTCGCAGGCCGTGGATTCTGACCTGTACTACGCGATTGAGCACCTGCATTCCAGGTTCCTGATGGAAAAAATAATACTGTGGAGTCAAGCTGAAAGGTATTTATTTGTTCCTGTTCCAGGAATAGTGGAGTAATAATTATACACGTATCTACAATTAATTCCTGTTCCGCTATATTATTCAAAACGCTATAGTGTTCATCGCCATTTCTTCCATCACCATGTATTGAAATAATTGCCAGTCTTGACTGAGAATTATGTTCATATAGATCATGGTTTGAATAGTAAGGTATAGTTAATGTATGGCCATTAACATTCATCTGCACCCTAGTAGTCGGTATGTATGTTTGAGACCAAAGAACAGGGAAAGTGAATAGAAAAAAAGAAAAAATGGCTAAAACAAACCTATAGTTAACAGATTTAATCAGAAACATAGAAATTAATTATCAACCGTGTTTATACATTGGATTTTAACACAATCAACTTAAGAATTGTTTAAAAAAAAAGAGGGGTGATAACACCCCTCTTTTTTTAAGAGTTGCTATTTTAGCAACATTAGTTTCTTCACACTGGTAAAATCACCTGCTCTTATCATATAAATATACATACCAGAAGCAAGTGGCTGACCATAATCATTGGTCGCATTCCACATGACACGGTATCTTCCTGGAAAGTGCTGACCCTGTACCAGAGTATGTACCCTCTGTCCTGTTATGTTATAAATAGTGATAGAAACATCAGCCATTTCGGGAATGTCATATACAATATTTGTAACAGGGTTAAACGGGTTAGGATGATTGTTATAAAGAGCAAACTCTTCAGGTATGAGATCTACACTTCCATCATTAGAAAGCATTACGGACGTTGCTTCCGACATACCACTACCATTCACTGCGTCAAATGCTTCAACAGCATATGAATAGGTTCCCGGGTCTACATTCTCATCTAAAAAGAAAGGTTCAGATGTTTCTCCAATCATCAACCATTCATTCGAACTTGGATCGGTATTCCTAAAAACGGCATAGTGAGTTAGATCTTCTGCTTCAACAGGATCCCAGTTAAGCATAATACTCTGTCCTTCTCCTGCCTGGGCAAAAAGACCCATCGGTATACCTGGAGCAATATTATCCACGGAGTAGCCCATTCCCATGTTAGACAGAAATACTCTATCCGGGAAATTAGCAACAACACGAAGTCTGGTAATTCCCATTCCCATTGGTCCTGCTCCCACAGAGTCATGCCTGGTTGAAACTTCGTAGGTATATTCACCTGCTCCCCATGCGTCACCAGATGCTACAACAACCTCATGAGGCGGTGTCCCCGGTTGGGAAGGATCCATTCTTAAAACGGTATATCCGATACCGCTACCGTCACCTGCCTGATCACCGTAAGCAGCTGCAAAATGCAAATACACTCTTCCACCTTGATCATTTGGAACGTCTACAACATCCATGATCATTGGCGGACCGGCAAGGTCATGTGCATCAGCAGGCTCTATTTTCCAAACGGGAGCAGTATTACCTGATCCACCCCACTGATTAATCGGTCCAGTAACTTCCATCGCGGCACCCAGCATTGGATCTGATACAAAATATCTGTCATTCACATTGATGGAACCTGTAGAATCTGTCAGGGTCCACTCCCCATAGTTGTAGTCGTCTGCGTCAGGATCAAAAACAGCTTCTTCTGTGACAATCCCTCTAACATGTACCCGTACACCTTCCCAGGGTTCCGAACCTGCTTCAGAAACGGTCAACATTGCAGGATGTGATAAGTGATGGCCTTCATGAATCATATTGCCATGAACGGTCACATGCCCGGCGAGCAACGCAGTCATAGAATGGTTCGGATCTCCTAAAGCTCCGTATCCCCTGTATTCAGCAACCCAGGCCCATACTTCTGCATAATCACCAATGTTTAATTGTGGAGCACCAAAGAAAACATAAATTCCACTCCATGGTGCCGTAGAACCATCATTACTTGTTTCCTGAATAGTAAAAGCGGAAGGATTTCCGAGTCTATCTACTGCCGTCACAATACCGTGAACCTGAACATATTCACCTTCGTAATCAGAAAATCCTAAACTGTCACAGTTTTGCTGTATTGCAGTAATAGTTGTCATCATCGGATGTTCATCACCAAGATTGTTTGCCATTCCCGGTGTACCGCGAAAGGTATTTGCTATCCAGTTTTCCGCATACTCATTCTGGGCGTACGGATTTTTAAGCTCAAGTGATGTTCCGCCGCCATCTGCAAGAAGAGGCCAGTCACCGTAATCATTCGTACCATCTTCGTAGTCAACAAAATCAAGAACAGCACCGCTGCTGTCTAGTAATAAAATATCTTCACCGCCATTCCCTAAGTTACCGGAACTCCATACCACAACTGTATCTACAACACCTAGCACTTGTAGTGTATCCGTTACCGCAACAACCAAAAAGGAATCCGGTAAAATATGCACTTCACCGAAGGTATGGTTTACACCTTCCGTAAAATAGGAACCTTCAAGATTCACAGTATCATCACCTACATTCATAAGCTCCATAAATTCCCAGGCAAAATCAGAGCCCTGGGCTCCGGCGGGGTTGTAGTGAATCTCATTGATCACAATATCTGACTCATGCGGCATCCATCCACACTCATTACAGGAGCTGAAAGTTTCCCACTCATCTAACGGGTCTCCTACGTGCCACATTCTGTTTGCAAATTGAACAGCACCGTTGGCATCCCACACAACAGATTCTGCGCATCCTCCCCAGCCTTCGGTTACATCGTCATTAAGATTTTCAAACTGACCGTCAATAACATATTTGTATTCCATGTTGGCAGTCGGATGCGGACTAAATGTGAATACCCACTCTGTAGTATCTACGGTATCCCGTACACCAACCGGACCGGCATTGGGATCCCAGTTGTTCCACCAAGGACCGGCCATTCTGACCGATGTAGGGGTAGTATCCTGGCATACATCCAGAGTAAGTACAAGGTTTGGCATCCATCCACAATAGTGGCAGGAGCCGAAACAAACAGTTTCCAGACTTACATTTTGAGTAGCATTTGTAAGATCAATACCATAATTATCATAAGGATCATTTGGATTAAAATCACACTCAGAACCGACACCGGCGCCACCTTGCCAGCCCCATCCGGACCAACCATCGAAATCTCCGGTAACGGTGAACTTATACTCATATGCCTTTCCGGTAGGTAATGTATCTGTTCTGGTATATACACTGTCACCGTCCCTGTCATCCATTACATACCATGTGTCCCACGGGTTTGCATCTGCAGAAGGAAAATCTCCTTTTAATACAACATTAAATGCACCGGTGAGAGCTCCGGATTGAAGAGTATCGCTGACATCGACACTGAAAGTGACCAGGGCAGAACGTGCGTATCCCGGTGTACCTTTATCAATAATACTGGGGGCCCAGCTCGCAACGAGATTATTATCCAAATCTGCATTTAACAGTTCCAGACTAGGACCATCACCGTCTGCGCTTCCTGGCCAACCACCACCATCATCATAGTATACAGAATCAACAGTAACACCACTTGCATTAACAAGAGTAATATCTTCTCCACTATTGGATAAGTTTCCATCCCATCCACCATTATAATTACCATAGTGGCCATGCTGAGTAAAAAATTCTGTACTGTCGCGGGTAATAACCATATACCCATGTGCAGGTATTGATGTTCCTGCTGGAAAAGTGAATCCAAAGCCTTCTACAATACTCCAGCCAGATATATCAACAGCTCCAGGACTATTGTTATAGAGCTCAAGAAACTCCGCATCATCATTTGTAGAACCCGTAGAATGTACTGGATTATACATGATCTCATTGATAACAACATCCGGGGACCCGGAACCTATCGGGGCAAAAACTGATTGCCCATGTTCATTGATAAGACTGTTAGATAAGTTTACCCAGTATCCAAGATTAAAGTCTCCTTCACCTGCATTAGAAAAAGTAACAGTGATATTAAATGTATCAGGGTTAGCTGCAGAAGATGTAGAAACAGTATCCCTATCACTCTCATACATTTTCCAACCCATGCCATTTGTTGACGGGATCAGTCCCTCAAGTGCGGTTTCCCAACCATCTTCTGTCCCTCCTTCATCTTCATCTGCATCTGGTGCATCACCTAAATAGTTAAAGTGCCCTGTACCATGCTCAGGCGATACATAGGTGACGGTATCAATGGTCCAGCCGGCAGGCTTGTTAATAGCGAACATCATTGTCCTGTCATCTCCCGCACCTATTTGTGAATCCTGAGAAAAAACTACCTGCACCACTGCGGAAACAGTTCCCCCCGCAGGCACCTGAGTAGGCTGATTAACGGAAATTTCTAAACAACCCGTAATAAATATCAGGGCAAATGAAAAGATAGATATAGTTATCCTATTTAGTTTCATGTTTTCTCCTTAATTAAAAATTTATAGCGACTGCCACACACAACAGACACTAATCCAACTGGATAATACGATTGTGGAGATCGAGTATAGCAAACTTCTATGTTATTTGTAAACAAATATTATAAAAAATTTATAAGTATTACATTTGAATTATGTTAGGAAGAATCGGTCTATATATTAAATATTCCCCGTTATGAAATATCCTATATAACCTACTAGTTCATACAAGGCACCTTTGGCAATTTTTAAGCCCTGGGGACTTGGAACATAATTTTTCAAATTTTTTATTTCTCCGGACATAGGAGGAGTTTTTAAAACAGAGTAAAAATCAGGTGATAAACCCTGCTTATTAAACAATGCTGCCGCACGCTTCATGTGCGATTCGCTTGTTACCAAAAGGATGTCACCCATTGAATTTTTTTCTGCAAATACTTTCATTTGCCTAGCTTCATCAAGAGTGCGTTTTACCCCGTGACCGTATATTATAAATTCTTCTTCAGTCAGGCCATTGTTAATAGCAAATTTTTTTACCATTTCACTTGAGTTAAATGATTCGTAGCTGTTCTCTATAAAAACCCTGGGTTTCCAGTTTCCGTATAAAAATCTTTTTGCCAATCCAGAGCGAACAAATTCAATTCCTGCATAGATCCTTACGGCATGCCTGTTAAATTGAAAATATTTTTCCGGGTCAAATAATAAATTCCTATAAACATTTTCATTTATGTACCAATTATTATCTACCACTCCTGTAAGAACAACAACGCCGTCATATATCTTTTCAAGTTTTATCGTGTCTTCTTTTTTCCATGAACTCCAAAATAATTTTCCAGAAATGGGGATACTTATAAAATAGAAAAAAACAGTAAAAATAATGACAAATTTTCGCAGCTTTTTTGGTTTAATAATAATCCATAATAGTCCGGCAAATAAAAGCAGTACCGGATTAATGAAAAACTTTGCAATTGACTGTATATCAATAACAAACTCCTCGAATTTTGTCCGAAAAAGAACTGAAATAGGTCATAAATATGAAAACAATAACCATTTTACAAAAATAATACTGGCTTAGATACATACCTATTTTAACATTAAAACCCTTTTGGTTTGGTTAAAGCTGTTTCCCCTGCTGCACAGCATACGGATAAAATAGATCCCGCTGGCTAGATTCTTCCCGTTCCATTGAATACTATAATCTCCAGGAAGCATTTCATCATTAACCAGAGTTTTGATTTCTCTTCCCTTGATGTCATAGATCTTAACATTAACAAAATCGGAACTGGGAATAGAAAAATTAACTGTAGTAACTGGATTAAAGGGATTGGGATAAGCATTATTTAATCTATATATACCAGTTATATCTTTTGATTCTGTTCCCATTAACACCTGTCCATCCATCCAGCTAAGGCGCTCTAAAATCCATCCTCTTAAATAATTTAATTCATTATCATAGGATCCGCCTACAAATGCGTTAGGCCATACATATTGATCCAGTATCGGCCAGCGAATAAAATTACGACTCTGAGCTTCAGAAATAAGACTGGTTGCTGAATCAATCTTATTCATTATATTTTCATCAGAGAACACTGTTTGTCGAAGTTCCTGCCAGCGTTGATTAAATGCAATCTGAAAGGTTGTGTCATCCCAGATCCGATACCACCAGAACGGAATCTTAAAATTATCTTCTCCCAGCTGAATATCGATCTGCCATCCACTTGAATTTTCTCCATCATAGTAATCAGCGTTGCCAAATGATAAGTTGTAGTCCCAGATTGGACCCATCGTTAAACGATTACTCTCACTATCTTTATCCTTGTACATAAAAGAGCTAAGGCGATAGGCATCCACATTCTTTGATATTTCGCTCATGAGAGAAACATCGATGAATGATTCCAGATCAACGCTATTATAGTAACCACTATCCGGGTCATTGTAGGATGAGTTTGCTATCTCAGCCTCAAATTCATTTATATAATTAATAATATAATTTTTTTGTTCTTCTGCAATCTCTTGAGGTTTCGGATAATGGTACTGATACCATACTCCTTCATAACCAGATAGTGGCGGAACTGAAAGCCACCCTTCATTATTATCACCTTCCCACTTATCCACTTTTATAATATAACCTCCTGTAAGATCATCTCCGGTAATTTCATCTGGATTTAATTTTGAAATATCGACTCTCTGATTATCCCGCTTGATTTTTTCCATAAAGATATAAAGTCCTTTATAATCTCCATCTATTAGGAGCTCACAAAAGCGGGTTCTACTGGAATATCGTCCCATGCTTCGGGCCAATTCATACGCTAAAAAATTCCGGATTAAAGATTTATCACTGTATGGAGCATGAAGGATCCAGTCATTTTCTTCCGGCATCCCTAATATAGAAACATTGGAGTTCTCACCTTCATCATCCTGTGTTTCCAATGCATATTGTTTTTTTGGAAACATTTGGGATGATGAACCACGGATTTCAATGCTAATCTGGCCATCATAACCATTGTAAGCATCATCAATATGGTTTAAACTGTTTAAATTATCAATAATACCCATATGGGCGATGATTCGTGGAGAATTAACTATTTCCTGTCCATCAGTATCAATAATTACGATCGGAAGGTTTGAATATGTAAATACAAAGGGTTCCCTGAACCAGTCTGGTGTAGTTCCATAGTAAGTCGAATCATTTTTTATCCAAAATGATAAATAAAAATTACTAGACATATCAGATGAAGAAATACCGACATTATGAACTTGAACTGCCAATACATTTTCTCCTCCATGTATCAATGAATGCAATTGAGTAGAATCTATAAAATATTCATCGGGGTAATCTCCTAAGTAAAGTAATGCTTCATGATTATTATTGGTGGTTTGGTCATAAGAAACAAATGTTCCCTGGTTTCCGAGATTTTCTGATCTCGCAAGTTCCATACCGTTAAGATAGGCTATAAAGCCATCATCATAATCAGCGTGCAGAATCAACCTGGACAAATCGCTAAGATTATGAACAATGAAATTCTTGCGAAGGTAAACAGATATTGTCTGGCTAATCACCGTACCGTCATCATTATCGCCATAACCAAAGCCTCCAGGGCCAATTGACCAACTAGAGTCTGTAAATTCTAAATCATTCCAGTTAGAAGGAGGCTCATTTTCTGGGATTAGGTAATACCATTGATCATTGGCAGAAATAGCTGTCTCCCAATGACCCTGTGAATAAAGAAATGCAAATGCAAATATAGATACTAGAATGTTACGCACGTTGGAAATTATTTCTGTGGAATATAGAAAAAATTATACTCTGATATTATAAGGAAAACAAATCATATCGTTTATAAACTGTTTTGATATGTTTATCATGATTTAATTAAAATAAAATCTATAAATAACAAAAATTCATTATTCGGAACATTACCATCTATGTAATTATTTCTAATATATTACGGCTTATATTTAAAATATATTTTTATGATTTGCTGGAATAAAAGAAGTAACAATTAATAATTTATTTTTACTATGAAAAATCATTATTTCTCACCATTTGAATCATCATTTATAAATAAATCTGATAATATAACCCCGACAACTTCTATTCCTTACATAATTGCTAAAACCTATCCAAATCTTGGTCTCTTAACTTCTCTAAGATTCTTTGAGTGGGTTGCAGAAAATCCAGACGGCGTTATTAGCCTTCCTACAGGAAAAACACCAGAATATTTTATTAAATGGACTCGGTACATACTTGATAATTGGAATAAACCATCAATAGAAACTCTTCTAAAGGATAATGGATTAGAAATAGAAAAAAAACCAAACCTCAATGAATTGAGGTTTATTCAGATTGACGAATTTTATCCTATAGATCCTGGTCAAAATAACAGCTTTTGCCATTATGTGAAAAAATATTATATCGATGGATTTGGACTCAGTAAAGAAAAAAGCTTATTTATTGACTGCGATGCCATACCCAGATCTGGTAATAAAAATATCCTGGATATTTTCCCCGATTATAAAATTGATCTCTCTTTGCGAAACCGGGATCCTGAAAATTTATTAGAAGAAACCCAGCAGGACACACTTCTTATGATAGATCAATGGTGTTCAGAATATGAAGCAAAAATAAGAGAGATGGGGGGTATTGGTTTTTTTCTCGGAGGAATAGGCCCAGATGGTCATATTGCTTTTAACGTCCGCGGTTCTGATCATAATTCAACGACCAGACTGATACCCACTAATTTTGAAACCCAGGCAGCAGCGGCAACAGACCTTGGTGGAATAGAAGTGTCCAGAAATCGTCTTGTTATAACTATTGGTCTTTCTACCATTACTTATAATCCAGATGCTACAGTTATAATAATTGCCGCTGGAGAAGCTAAAGCAGGAATTGTACGAAAATCTCTTGAACAAAAACCTGATATTCTTTATCCTGCTACCATTTTAAATAATATAAAAGGAAGTAGATTTTATTTGACTCAAGGTGCTGCTTTATGCTTGCAGGATGTAATTAATGAAAAACTTATTAATGATCCTTGGGATAATGAAAAGCAAGAGAGAGCAGTAGTGCAATTATGTAAAAGGTTAAAAAAATATGGGCATCATTTAACTTTAGAAGATCTTAAAAGTGATATCGCTTGCTCTAAAATACCTGGATTAGATAAAAATACAATACCAGGTATAATTAAATCTTTTAAATCCAAGATAAAAAAAGGACTTACAATTCCAACTGAAGAGAGTTTCCTTCATACAGGTCCGCATCACGATGATATTATGCTTGGTTATTTGCCTCATTTAATTCACTTGTTTCGGTCATCAGGCAACAAACATCATTTTGTGAACATGACATCTGGATTTACTTCTGTAACTAATAATTATCTCAAAGAAATATTACAAAATACGATAGATTTTCTTAATAAAGGAAAGATACAGATGATTGAATATTCTAATTTTTTTAAAGCTGGTTACAAGACCAAATGGGATAAAGATGTCTATCATTATCTCGACCGGGTTGCTGCAAACAATAAAATTGGTCAGGACAGGGGTCTCAGTCATCGCATGGTACGAATTTTAGTAAAAGTATACAAAATTAAATCAAAACCAGACCTTATAAAAACTATCAATAAAATTATATCATATCTGGATAACTGCTATGAAGGTGAAAGAAATATCCCTGATATACAAAAAATTAAAGGGATGCTTAGAGAATTTGAAGAAGAACTCGTATGGTCACATTATGGTGTACAGGTTAAGGATGTTAGTCATCTAAGATTGGGGTTTTATAAAGGAGATATTTTTACCGAAGTTCCCGATAAAAAAAGGGATGTAGAACCTATTTTGGAATTGTTTCGCACTCTGGAACCTACAGTGATTACTCTTGCAATGGATCCAGAAGGAAGTGGCCCAGACACACACTATAAGGTTTTACAGGCAATTGCAGAAGCATTAAGACTATGGAAACTGGAAAAAGATCTTAGCAATCTAAGAATTTGGGGATACCGAAATGTTTGGTATCGTTTTGATCCTGCTGAAACAGATATCATGATCCCTGTTTCTTTAAACTCTATGGCCACTTTGAAAGATACTTTTATGACTTGTTATTTAAGCCAAAAAAATGCTTCCTTTCCCAGTTATGAATTGGATGGACCATTTTCTGAATTAACCCAGAAAATTTGGGTTGAGCAGCATGGACTAATGGAGCTAGTCCTTGGTCGTGATTTCTGGTACCAAAATCATCATCCTAGAATTCGGGCAACCCATGGTCTTGTATTTTTAAAAGAATTAACCATTAACAAGTTTTTAAATCAAGCCAGAACACTGGAAACGTCTATGGAAGGTAATCTAGATCTATAAAGTTAATTTTTATGATAGTCTTTCCTCTGTGCTGGAACATAGTCTGTTTATATATCATATTTTTTCTGCCATGTTTTTTGCTTCAGGATTTATTTTTAGCAATTTTTCATTTCTGTATAAATATATACTTACATTTATTCAACCTATATTATTTAACATTTACTTTACAAAATTTTGTATCGTATGA
>TARA_B100000686_G_scaffold180320_1_pt1 | contig 10813 bp, 10 predicted proteins | sample TARA_B100000686 | Tara Oceans TARA_B100000686 (sample SAMEA2622733) | marine metagenome | biome: marine biome (ENVO:00000447); feature: marine epipelagic mixed layer (ENVO:xxxxxxxxx); material: "saline water (ENVO:00002010), including plankton (ENVO:xxxxxxxx)" | depth 150 m
CACACAAAAAATTATAAAAGATAAAAAAAAAAAAGAATTTACTATTGAAAATATTAACTACGAAGATCAAAATGTATTTAAACTTTTATCGGAAGGCAAAACTGTTGGTCTATTTCAACTTGAAAGTTCAGGAATGAAAGATGCTTTAATAAATATGAAACCAAATAGATTAGAAGATATTATTGCCCTTGTAGCTTTATATAGGCCAGGCCCAATGAGCAATATACCTATTTATAACGATTGCAAAAACGGAAGAAAAGAACCAGATTATTTACATCCTAAACTTAAAAAAATTTTAGAACCTACCTATGGAGTAATAATATACCAGGAACAGGTGATGCAAATAGCACAAATATTGTCAGGTTTTACAGCTGGTGAAGCCGACATACTTAGACGTGCCATGGGAAAAAAAAAGAGGGTAGAGTTAGAAAAGCAAAAGCAAAGATTTATAAATGGTGCAGAAAAAAGTGGAATAGCAAAGGACGTAGCGGCAGGAATCTTTATGAAAATAGAGCCATTTGCCGAATATGGTTTTAACAAAAGTCATGCCGCAGCATATGCTTTGATTGCATATCAGACTGCTTTTTTAAAAACTTACTATCCAAATGAATTCTTTTCAGCTTCAATGTCAACGGAACTTTCAAATCAAAAAAAACTTAGTGAGTTTTATGAAGAATTAAAGAGAATGAAAATTAATATTGTGAGACCTGATATTAATGAGTGTTTTGCAGATTTTACTTCAGATGATAAGAATTTTTATTATGCACTTGGCGCTATAAAAAATGTTGGCTATGAGTCTATTTCGAAAGTAGCTAAAGAGAGAATTAAAAATGGTAAATTTAAAAATTTATTTGATTTTATAAATAGAATAGACCCTAAAGATATTAATAAACTTCAATTAGAGGGTCTGGTCAAAGCGGGTGCATTTGACAGTTTAAATCAAAATAGAAAATCTTTACTCGATTCTATTCCTAACTTGATTTTAAAATCAAAAAATTTGTACGAAAATAAATCCATAAATCAAATAAATTTATTTGCTGATAATAAAGATGAAAATGATTCTGAGTTACTTGTAAATACAAAAGATTTCATATTTGAAGAGAGGCTATCAAAAGAATTTGAAACTTTAGGTTTTTTTATTTCAGACCATCCACTGAATCAATTTAAAGATTATTTTCCCCAATATAACGTTATAAACTTCAATGACTTTAATATTAATGAGAACATAAAGGAGGGTTTAATAGCGTCAACTATATTAAAAATTCAAGAGAAAAAAAATCAAAAAGGATTGGCTTATGCAATTATTAAGTTTACTGATTTAGGTGGTGTATTTGAACTTTTTGTTTTTTCTGACCTTTTTGAAAAAAAAAGAGATATTTTAAAAGATGGTAATTCAGTTTTTTTAAGTTTAATTAAAAATGCCTCTACTGGTGGAGTTAATTCAAGAATTAACGTTAGATCTATTACAAAAATTAATGATTTAATGAACTCGTCTATTAAATCAATAGAAATAAATTCTTTAAATTTAAATAATTTAAATCAAGTTAAAGAATTAATATCATCACCAGGGGAAACAGATGTGATCTTAAAAATAAATAATAAAAAAACTATTCATCATTTTAAGTTGAATTCAAAAAGAAAAATCGATCAAAAAGTAATATCCCAGTTAAAAAATGCAGGTGTTGCTTTAAAAATATACTAAAAAAAAACTTGTATTAATTCAAAATAATTGTAAAAACCTTCCAAATTAACACGCACACAGTATTTGGTTTAAAAACCTCCGGTCCCTATGGGCAATTACTGTGGAGGCAATAACCGGGAAGGAATATGATAATACCTAATATAACAATTGAACAACTTTTAGAAGCGGGCGTTCATCTTGGGCATAAAACACTTAGGTGGAACCCTAAAATGAAAAAGTATATTTTCGGAAGAAGAGATACTATTCATATTATAGATTTAACTCAAACTATAGATCTAATTAAACAAGCATTGGAAAAAGTATATGAGACAATTTCTAATAAAGGAAAAATATTGTTTGTATCTACCAAAAAACAAGCTTCAGAAAATATCGCTGAACTTGCCAAAGATACTGGTCAATATTACGTGAATCATAGATGGTTAGGAGGAATGTTAACCAATTGGGATACAATATCAAATTCGATAAAAAAATTAGATAATTTAAATAAGAATCTTTCTTCAGAAAATAGAGGATTTACAAAAAAAGAGTTGTTAAAAATGAGCTCCCAAAGAGACAAGTTACAAAAATCATTAGGTGGAATCAAAGACATGAAAAAAACTCCTGATTTAATTTTTGTTATTGATACAAACTATGAGTCATTAGCAATTAAAGAAGCCATTAAACTCAATATACCAATAATTGCAATTCTTGATACAAATTCAGATCCTGAAAATATTGATTTTCCAATTCCAGGAAATGATGATGCAAGAAGATCAATAGAGCTTTATTGTAACTTAATTAAAGAAACAATTAATAATGTAAAAAAAGATTTTCCTAATGAAGTTGAAGCAAAATCTGAGAACAAATCAGACAAAAAGAAAATAGATGTTGCTAGTAAAAAATCGACAGTAATAAAAGATAATAAATTAAATTAATAATCTAAAAAGCTGGAAATTTAAAAATGAGCGATATTGAAAAAATAAAAAAGCTGAGACAGTCATCAGGTGCAGGATTTAAAGATTGCAACGCTGCTTTAAAAGAATCAAATGGCGATATAGATAAAGCCATTGAAATTCTAAGAGTCAAAGGTATTACAAAGGCATCAAAAAAAATGTCAAGAGATGCTAAAGAAGGAGTAATAGTAATTAGCGGCGACTCCACTAAGACATCTATAATAGAAGTAAATTGTGAAACGGACTTCGTAGCAAAGAATGATGATTTTATTAATTTTGTAAAAGAATTAAGTGAAATTAATAATAAATGCTCTTCAAATTTAGAAAAATTAAGTAAATCAAATATGATAAATGGCAGAACTGTTGAAGAAAATTTAGTTGCATTAATTGCTAAAATTGGCGAGAAAATTACCATTGGAAGAGCGCAAACTATAGAAAATAGTAATTCTCAAAATTTTATATATCAACATTCAGTTATAAAAGATAATGTTTCAAAATTAGGTGTAGTAGTTTCTTTAGAGTCAAAAGAAAAAAATGAACAAATCAATTCTTTTGGCAAACAACTTTCCATGCATATTGCGGCCTCAAATCCAATTGCGTTAAATTCTGATGAAATTAACAAAGATATTGTTGAAAAAGAACAGGAACTTATAGCAGAAGAACTTAAAAATTCAGGCAAACCTGAAGAAATTGCAAAAAAAATAAGTTTAGGTAAAATCAACAAATTTAAAGAGGAAAATAGTTTAATGACTCAAGATTGGGTAATGGAACCTAAAAAAAAAGTTAAAGATATTTTGTCAGAAATGAATCTTACAAATTTAAAAATTAAAGAGTTTAAAAGAATTAAAATAGGAGAGTAATGTTCAAAGACCAAACCTATAAAGAAAAAATGAATAAAACTATTGAGCTTTTCACTAGAGAATTATCTTCTTTAAGAACAGGCAGAGCAAATGCGAGTATGTTAGATTTAATTAAAGTGGATGTGTATGGTCAAAAAATGCCAATAAACCAGCTAGCAACAATATCTGTCCCAGAACCTAGGACAATAAATGTTCAAGTTTGGGATATAAATAATGTAACATTGATCGACTCCGCAATAAAAAAATCTGAGCTTGGATTAAATCCAATGATTGATGGTCAATTAATGAGACTGCCAATACCAGATCTTAATGAAGAAAGAAGATCTGAGTTAAGCAAAATAATTAAATCTATGGGTGAAAAATGTAAAGTTTCGATAAGAAATATCCGTAGAGAGGCTAACGATGAGTTAAAAAAATTATTAAAATCGAAGGATTTATCAGAAGATGATGAGAAAAAATTTGAAAAAAATATTCAAAATATTACTGATACAAATGTAAAATCAATAGAAGAGAAAGTTATTTCTAAAGAAAAAGAAATAATGAAAATATGAACGAAATTAATCACGTTGCCATTATTATGGATGGCAATGGTAGATGGGGTCTAAAAAAATTTAATTCAAGAAAATTAGGGCACAAGCAAGGAATTTTAACAATTGAAAAAATTATCAAAAATTCAATTAAAAACAAAATTAAATATTTAACATTGTACACTTTTTCGACAGAGAATTGGAATAGACCAAAGCACGAAATTAATTACCTTTTTAATTTACTGTTTGAATATTTAAATAAAAATTTAAGTGATTTAACTAAAAATAATATAAAATTAAATATAATTGGGGATATAAAAAAGTTACCGAGTGAGCTTAAAAAAATATTAAATAAATCAACAAAACTAACTTTAAGAAACTCAAAATTACAAATTAACTTGGCTTTAAATTATGGTTCCAGATATGAAATTTTAAATTCTTTAAAGTCAATTATTAAGAAAAAAATGAAACCAACAATTAAAAACATTGAAAAAAACCTTTATACAAAAAATATTCCCGATCCTGATATTTTAATTAGAACTGGAAACACCCATAGATTAAGTAATTTTCTTTTGTGGCAGCTCTCATATACAGAAATTTATTTTGTTAAGAAATTTTGGCCTGATTTTACACCAAAAGACTATTCATTAATACTAAGAAGCTATAAAAATACTAAAAGAAAATTTGGAAAAATTTAATAATGAAAGAAATTTTATTTAGGATTTTTACATCAATATTCCTCTTATCAGCTTTATATTATTCTTACGTTAGTTATAATTTTTTTATAATTTTGTTAATTATAATTATATTTTTATCTTCACTTGAATATTCTCAATTATTATTTAAAATTAAAAAAACTAGAAAAATAAAGTTACTTTATTTATTTTTTGGAATATTTTACTCAATAGTAGCAACTTACGTAATTATAGACAATCTAGATTTATTGAAAAATATAATTTTTTATTTCATTATAATTTGCATTTCTACTGACATAGGTGGTTTAGTTTTTGGGAAAACATTTAAAGGAAAAAAGCTTACCAAAATAAGTCCAAACAAAACCTTCTCAGGCCTTTACGGTTCTTTTATATTTGCATTTTTATTTATGTATTTATTTTTTGACTATTTAGCAATAAATTATATTCTGCTAATTATTTTTACATTTTCAGTATGTCTCCTTTCACAACTTGGAGATCTTTTTTTTTCATATTTAAAAAGATTAGCTAAAGTTAAAGATTCAGGAAATCTATTACCTGGTCATGGCGGTATATTAGACAGAGTTGATGGTATTATTATTTCAGTTCCAATTAATATATTAATTTATAATTTATCAATATGATGAAAATTGCAATTTTAGGTTCCACTGGTTCAATAGGTTTGGCAGCTCTTAATATAATAAGACAAAATAAAAAAAATGTTAAAGTTGTTTTGTTATCAACAAATACAAATATAAAAAAAATTTTTAATCAAGCAAAAGAATTTAATGTTAAAAATATAATTATATCTGGAGAAGCAGTAAACAACACTTGGAAAAAAAAATTTAAAAAAAACAATATAAATATATTTTATAATTTTAGAAATTTTAAAAAAATTGTAAAAAGGAAGCTAGATTATACACTAAATTCTATTTCAGGTATTGATGGCTTAGAACCAACTATTAATATAATAAAATTTTCAAAAAAGATTGCCATTGCAAACAAAGAATCAATAATATGTGGATGGAACTTAATTAATAAGGAAATAATTAAAAATAAAACTAAATTTATACCTCTAGACTCTGAGCATTTTTCAATTTTTAAACTTTTAAATAATGAAAATTCAAAGATAATAAAAAAAATTATTATAACCGCATCTGGCGGTCCCTTTTTATATAAAAAAAATAATTTAAAAAATATTAAAGTTAAGGATGCATTAAAGCATCCTAATTGGAAGATGGGTAAAAAAATAACTATCGATTCATCAACACTTATGAATAAAGTTTTTGAAGTAGTAGAAGCAAAGAAAATTTTTAATATAGATTTAAATAAAATAGATATTTTAATTAATCCTAATTCGTATTTGCACGCAATAATTATTTTTAAAAATGGAACTATAAAAATGTTAGTTCACGAAACAAATATGGATATACCAATATTTAATTCAATTTATGATATTTCTGAAAAAAACTTTTATAAAACAAAAGACTTGAACATTAATAAAATTAATAATCTATTTCTTTCAAAACCAAACATAAGTAAGTTTAAAACTTTAAAGTTATTAAAATTAATTCCCCACAAAGATAGTTTGTTCGAAACGGCACTCATTACCATTAATGATGAACTTGTTGATATGTTTTTAAGTGGAAAAATTGATTTTAGAAAATTATTATTTTATTTAATCAAAATAATTAATTTCAAATTATTTAAAAAGTATTGTAAAGTTAAACCTAAATCAATTAAGCAAATATATGAAGTGAGAGATCTGACTAAAAAATTTGTTAATGATTATATTAAAACTAAATAAAATGTTTAAAAAATTTATTATAACAACTTTATTTTTTACAATTTTTTTTCAAAATTTTTCTTCTGCTGAAGTAATTAAAAATTTCAAAATTACTGGAAATGAAAGAATTTCTAGTGAGACAGTAATATTATTTAGTGGGTTAAAAATAAATGATGATATAAATAAAAATCAATTAAATGAGTCTTTGAAAAAATTATATGAGACAACTTTTTTTAAAAATATTTCAATAAATTTAGATAATAACGTTATAATTATTGATTTAATTGAAAATCCTTTAATTCAATCAATAAAAATTGAGGGAATTAAAAAACAATCCCTTGTGGAAAGATTAAAAGAAATTCTTTTACAAAAAGAAAAATCCTCTTTTGTTGAGAGTAAAATTAAAATGGATCAAAATAGAATTGTTAATTCTCTAAGAATAAATGGTTATTATTTTTCAAAGGTAAACACTAGCATTAAAGAAAATGAAAATAATACTGTTGATATAGTTTATAATATTAATCTTGGAAACAAAGCTTTAATTAAAAATATAAAATTTATAGGTAATAAAATTTATAAAGACGGTAAATTAAGAAAAATTATAGTTTCAGAAGAAGATAAATTTTGGAAATTTCTATCTAATAAAAAAAATGTAGATGTACAAAGATTTAAATTAGATGAAAATTTATTAAAAAATTTTTACAGAAATAACGGATATTACAAAGTTAAAATAAATAGTTCATTTGCACAAATTGTTGACGACAAACATTTTGAAATGGTATTTAATATAGATGCAGGTGAAAAGTTTTTCTTTAATGATTTAAAACTTAATGTTCCTTCAGAATATAATCAAAATAGCTTTGCTAAACTTGAAAAATTATTAGATAAATTAAAAGAAAAAACATATTCATTAAATAGAATTGAGGACATTTTAGATGAAATTGATGAAATCGCTCTGAACAATAATTATGAATTTTTAAATGTTACCTATGATGAAATAATTGTCGGTCAAAATAAAATTAACTTATCTATAAATTTAAAAGAAAATGAAAAATTTTATGTAGAAAAAATCAATATATTTGGAAATAATATTACGTCAGAAAGAGTTTTAAGAAATCAACTTTTGTCAGATGAAGGTGATGCTTTTAATGAAATATTATTAAACAAGTCAATTAATAATATTAAATCTTTAAGAGTTTTTAAGTCAGTTAATTATAATGTAGAACCATCAGAAAACAAACAGAGCAAAATTGTAAATATTAATGTTGAAGAAAAGCCAACCGGAGAAGTATTCGCTGCTGCTGGAACAGGTACCAATGGATCTTCATTAAGCTTTGGTATAACTGAAAATAACTATTTAGGCGAGGGTATTAAATTAGGGTCAGATGTTTCAATTTCTGAAGAAGCATTAACGGGGAAATTATTTCTAAGAGAACCTAATTACAAAAACTCAAATCGCTCATTTAATCGTTCATTTGAGCGATCTGAAGTAGATTATTTAACTAATTTTGGCTATAAAACTGAAAAAACAGGCTTTAGTTTTGGTACTACATATGAGCAATATAAGGATGTTTTCTTCTCACCAACTATAAAAAATAACTATGAAGATATAACAACTAATTCTAAAGCTTCTAGTGCAAAAAAGAAACAACAAGGTACATACTTAGATTTAATTTTTGATTACGATGTAGTTATGAATAAACTTAATCAAAATTTTAACCCTACTGATGGTTATAAATTTTCTTTTTCTCAAGAGCTACCTCTTTATTCTGAAGATTATACGTTAGTTAATAATGTTGATTACACAACATATTATGAAACTAAAAATAATTTGTTGTTTTCGCTTTCAATTTATGGAGCCACATCTACTTCTTTATCAAATGATGACTCAAGAATTACAAAAAGAATATATGTGCCTCAGAGAAAATTAAGAGGATTTGAACCAGGAAAAATTGGACCAAAAGATGGAAGTGATTATATTGGTGGTAATTATGGATCATCTATAAATTTTGCTTCTACATTGCCAGACTTATTTGCTGATTTGCAAAATCTAGATATTAGTTATTTTATTGATGCAGCAAATGTATGGGGTGTTGACTATGATTCTTCTATAGATGAAAATTCAAAAATTAGAACATCCACAGGTATTGCTCTAGATTGGTTTACACCGATTGGTCCATTAAGTTTATCTTATGCTATTCCATTATCAAAAGCATCAACTGATGTCACAGAAAATATTAGATTTAATATCGGTACGACATTTTAGTGATAAATTCAAAATTTTATAGATTAATATTATTATTCATTTTACTAGCATCATCATGCCATGCACAAAGTATTGCTTACGCCAATTTAGATACAATTGTTAATACATCTGAAGCTGGAAAAAAAATAATATCAAATTTTGCAAAAAAAAATGAAAAGTTATTAGAAAGTTTTAAAATTGAAGAACAAAAAATAAAAGAAAAAGAAAAAAAAATTATTTCTCAAAAAAATATTTTACAAGAAAGTGAATATATAAATAAAGTAAATCAATTGAGGCAAGAAGTTAATATATTTAACGAATCCAATAATAAAAAATTAAATGATCTAAAGTTAAATAGAGATAAAGTTTTAGATTCTTTTCTAAAAGAAATAAATAAAATACTAAGTGAATTTGCTGAACAAAATAAAATAGATTTAATTTTATCATCTAAGCAGATAATAATTGGAAAATCTAATTTAGATGTTACAAAAGATATATTGATTATTGTAAATAAAAAAATTAAAGGTTTTGAAATTGAATAATGACTGACAAACTAAATAAACAAGAAATAATTAATCTATTACCTCATAGAGATCCCATGCTTTTAATTGATGAATTGATTAATATAAAAAAGTTGTTTTCAGCAACGGCCATTGTAAATGTCAGAAAAGATAGTTTTTTTGTTCAAGGTCATTTCCCTGGAGAACCTGTTATGCCAGGAGTTTTAATAGTCGAAGCTTTTGGTCAAGCGGCTGCAGCTTTAACAGCTGCAGGCATTGATAAAAAGGAATATGAAAATAAACTTGTTTTTTTAATGAGTGTTGAAAAAGCTAGATTCAGAAATCCTGTAATACCTGATTGTAAACTTGAATTAAATATTGAAGCTATAAGATCACATGGGAGAGTATGGAAATACAAAGGAGAAGCGTTTGTTGATGGAAAAAAAATGGCAGACGCTCAATGGTCAGCCACTATTGTTGATAGGAAATAATTAGCAATAAATCTTGATAAGCATTTGAAATAAGTTTTGGTATTTAACTTATTAATGATTAACCCTTTTTTTAAAAATACAGGACCTTACAAAATTAATTATATACTTAAATCAATTAATTTTAAAAATAATCATAATTTTTCTGATGAAAAAATTAATGACATTAATGATCTTGCCTCATCTAAAAATGGGGATATTACTTTTTTTCACTCTAAAAAATATAGTGATTTAGCAAAAAATACCAAAGCATCTTTTTGTCTTACAACAGAAAATCTAAAATCTAATTTAGCCAAAAACTGCAAACCAATAGTTTCTGACAATGTTTTATTGCTTACAGCTAAGATTACTGAAGTTTTCTATCCAGACTCAATAACTGATAATTTTGATAGCACAGTAGAGGATATTAATAAAACAGAATTTAATGGAAAAGTTAAATTTGGAAGAAATGTCCTGATTGGTGAAAATGTAAAAATTGGCACCAACTGTTCAATCGGGCACAATACAATTGTAGAAAAAAATGTGAATATTGGAAATAATTGTTCGATTGGTTCAAATGTAATTTTAAGAAATTCATTAATTAAAAATAATGTCCATATACTAGATGGTTGTGTAATAGGAAAAAAAGGATTTGGTTTTTTTCCTGATAAAAATTCTAATTTTAGATATCCGCAAATTGGAGTTGTAATAATTGAAGACAATGTAGAAATTGGATGTGGTTCAACAATTGACCGTGGATCACTTTCAAAAACAATAATTGGAAAAAATACATATTTAGATAACCAAATACACATAGCTCACAATGTGAAAATTGGTGAAAATTGTATAATTGCTGGCCAAGTAGGATTTGCTGGAAGCTCTACTTTAGGAAATAATGTAATGATAGGAGGGCAGGCCGGTATCTCTGGACATCTTAAAATAGGAAACAATGTACAAATTGCGGGTGGTAGCGGTGTAATAAAAAATATTCCAGATAATTCTAAAGTAATGGGTTATCCAGCAAAAGATTTAAAAAATTTTATTAGAGAAAACAAATGATACACAAAACTGCAATAGTAGACAGTAAAGCTAAAGTTTCAAG
>TARA_B100000686_G_scaffold243049_1_pt1 | contig 10810 bp, 10 predicted proteins | sample TARA_B100000686 | Tara Oceans TARA_B100000686 (sample SAMEA2622733) | marine metagenome | biome: marine biome (ENVO:00000447); feature: marine epipelagic mixed layer (ENVO:xxxxxxxxx); material: "saline water (ENVO:00002010), including plankton (ENVO:xxxxxxxx)" | depth 150 m
CTATTAATTCCAAGTCTTAAACCTATAGGATTAACTTTTTGACCCATGTGATACCTTCTTATTATCATTTAATTTTTCTGATAAAATTATCGTAATATTGCTATACGGTTTTTTTATTCCAGAAGCTCTACCTTTTGCTCTAGCTCTAAACCTCTTTAAAACTATTGATTTGCCAACGAAAGCTTCTTTTATATACAGATTATCAATATCATACTGATAATTATTTTCAGCATTAGCTACTGCAGAATTTACTGTCTTTTTAATATCATGTGCTATTCTTTGTCGAGCAAATGATAAATCTCTAATTGCAACGTCTGCCTTTTTTCCACGAATATTTTTAAGTAATAAGTTTATCTTTCTTGGACTACATCTAACATTTCTATTTGTAGCTTTTATTATATCTTTACTTTTTTGCATCATTAGATCCTTGTTTAGGTTTTGGTGCTGCAGATGGAGCCGCCGCAGGTTTAGCTGCTGATGCTGCTGGTGATGATGAAGGAGTTGTTTTAATTGTACCTTCTGTTGCTGCAGTTTCAGCTGCTTTTTTATCTGCAGGAGTATGTCCTGAAAATTGTCTTGTTGGAGAAAACTCTCCTAATTTATGTCCGACCATTTCTTCAGAAATTTTTATTGGTATGAATTTCTTTCCATTATGTATTAAAAAACTGAATCCTACAAATTCGGGAATAATAGTAGATTTTCTTGACCAAGTTTTTATTGGTTGTTTGTTTGTTTGATCTTTCATTTTTTCTACTTTTTTAAGTAGGCTTGGATCAACAAATGGACCTTTCCAAATAGCTCTAGACATAATTAAGTACTCTTCTTTCTACGAGAAATAATATATTTTTCTGTTCTTTTGTTTTTTCGTGTTTTCAAACCTTTTGCAGATTGTCCCCAAGGTGAAACAGGACTTCTTCCACCTGATGTTTTTCCTTCACCGCCTCCATGAGGGTGATCTACAGGATTCATAGCAACACCTCGAACTGAAGGTCTTCGACCCTTCCATCTATTTCTTCCAGCTTTACCAATTTTAATATTTTGGTGATCTGCATTTGAAACTGTACCTATAGTAGCTCTTGCTGTGCTTATTATTTTTCTTATTTCTCCAGAGGCTAATTTGATAACACTATAATTATCAACACTACCTGAAATTTGTGCTGAGGCACCAGCTGACCTGACAAGTTTACCTCCACCATTTGGTTTGAGTTCAATGTTATGAATATCTGTTCCGGATGGTATATCTGTTAAAGGCATACAGTTACCAATTTTAATCTCTTTGTTTCTACCTGAAACTACTTGATCACCTATTTCTATTTTATTTGGTGCTAAAATATAACTCATTGATCCATCTTCATACTTTAACAAGGCAAGATAAGCTGATCTATTAGGGTCATACTCAATTCGCTCAACTTTTGCATTTATGTCATCTTTTTTTCTATGAAAATCTATAATTCTATTTTTATTTTTGTGACCCGCACCTTTACTTCTAGAGGTAATTCTACCTAGGTTATTTCGTCCTCCTGTAGATATTTTTCCATAAGTTAAAGATTTAAGTGGCTTACCTTTCCACAAATTGCTCTTGTCAACAAGTACCGTTCCTCTTGTAGATTTAGTGTAAGACTTATAAGTTTTTAATGACATTTTATATACCTGTGCTTAGATCTATACTCTGACCTTTTTTAAGAGTTAAAATAGCTTTCTTGTAACCTGATTTTTTAGATTTTTTATTTCTAACCATCTTGGTTTTGCCTTTCAAATTTATTGTATTTACTTTTAGAACATTAACCTTAAAAAGTTTTTCAACACTTTTTTTAATTGCTTTCTTGCTAGCTCCAACATGTACTTTAAAAACTACCTTATTAAATTCAGAAAGTGATGTTGATTTTTCTGTAATATTAGGTGAAATAATTGTTTCTAGATGATTAAATTTTTTCATTTTGATAATCTTTCTTCAAGAGATTTTATTGATGTAAGTGTAAAAATGACGTTTTTGTATTTTAAAAGATCATAAACATTTGTCCCTTCTTGTTCTATAACTTTAAGATCGGGTATATTTCTTGTTGATTTTATTATTTTTATTTTAGAATTTTTATCTGAGACCAAAAGCGAATTTTTTAAGTTGTTCTTTTTTAGAAAGTCATTGAATTCTTTTGTTTTTTTAATCTCTTCTTTAAAATCTTGTATTACATGGAAAGTTTTAACTTTATTTTTTTCAGATAGAATGTGAATCAATCCAAGTTTTGTAATTTTTTTATTTATTTTTTTTATTTTGTAACTATCTCCCTTGGGACCATGAGCTACACCACCACCAACAAATAGTGGTGCTTTTCTACTAGAATGTCTAGCTCCTCCAGTACCTTTCTGTGCATAAATTTTTGCTGTCGATCCCTTTATTTCATTTCTTTGCTTTGTTTTAGCTTTTCTTTGTTTAAAATTATTAACCTGCCATCTTGCAACGATTTGAATAATTTTTTTATTAGGCTTAACAGAAAAAATTTTATCTGAAACTTCAACATTTTCGCTCTTTTTTCCAGTCATTTGAATTACATTAAATTTCATTTTTTGTCCTTTTCAGTTTTTTTAGGTTCGTCTTTTTTAACTTCTTTTTTTGGAACTGATTGTTTTGTTTTGGAAGAATCTTTTTCAATTTTTGTAGAACTTTTTGCTTGAAGGTTAATGTTTCTTTCTAATGTAGTGGTTCTTTTTATATTTTTTGCCGTTTTATGTATCAGTACAATTGTATTTTTTGATCCAGGAACAGCTCCTTTAACAAATAAAAGGTTGTTTTCCAGATCAGATTTTATTATTTCTAAATTTTGAATAGTTCTTTCTTTACTTCCCATATGACCAGCCATTTTTTTTCCTTTAAATACCTTACCTGGGTCCTGATTTTGTCCAGTTGATCCATGCGCCCTGTGAGACACGGACACACCATGTGAAGCACGTAAACCAGAAAAATTATGACGTTTCATAACTCCAGCAAAACCTTTTCCAATTGTTTTTGATGTAACATCAATATATTTTTGATCTTTAAGAAGTTCCATACCAATCTCATTACCTTCTTTAAAGTCAGCAACATTATTAACTCTAAATTCCTTTAATATTTTTTTAGGTTCGGTTGATTTCTTGGTAAATAAACCCTTCATTTGCTTACTTAACTTAGAAGTTTTTATTTTACCAAAACCTACTTGTATGGCGTCATATCCTCTTTTTTCTTTTGTAATAACTTCTAAAATTCTACCTTTTTCAACTGCAAGAACAGTAACAGGAACTGAAATTCCTCCTTCAAGAAATTCTCTGGTCATCCCTATTTTTTTTCCAATTAATCCGATTGTCATAATTACCTTTAAAGTTTTATCTCTATATCTACACCAGAAGCTAAATCTAGCTTCATAAGAGCCTCAACAGTTTGAGGTGTAGGTTCTAAAATATCTATTAGCCTCTTATGTGTACGTGTTTCAAATTGTTCTCTGCTTTTTTTATCAATGTGTGGAGATCGCAAAACCGTAAAAATTTCTTTTTTTGTAGGTAGTGGTATAGGCCCCCTTACTTGAGCTCCGGTTCTTTTTGCTGTGTTAACAATTTCAACAGTCGACAAATCTAAAATTTTATTGTCGTAAGCTTTTAAATGTATTCTTATATTTTGTTTTTCCATATAGTTAAGCCAATTTTTTAGTTACTTCATCTTGTACATTTTGGGGTACTTTTTCATAATGATCAAAGAACATTGAGTATTGAGCTCTTCCTTGCGACATTGATCTAAGGTTATTTATATACCCAAACATATTTGCTAACGGAACCATAGCACTTATAACAGTAGCATTACCTCTTTTATCTGTAGTAGAAACTTGACCTCTTCTACTATTTAAATCACCAATAACATCACCCATATAATCTTCCGGTGTTACTACTTCAACTCTCATCATGGGTTCTAAAAGTTTAAGAGCAGCCTTTGTGCATGCTTCTTTAAAGCAATGCCTAGATGCAATTTCAAAAGCTAGTACACTAGAGTCTACGTCGTGATGTAAACCATCAACAATTGTAACTTTATAATCTATTAAAGGAAAACCTGCTAATATTCCGCTATCAGCAACACTTTCAATTCCTTTTTCTACGCCCGGAATAAATTCTTTTGGAATAGCTCCACCTTTAATTTTATTTTCAACTTCTCTTCCCTTTCCTGGAGGCAAAGGTTCAACTGTCAATTCCACTTTTGCGAATTGTCCAGCGCCTCCACTTTGTTTTTTATGAATATAAGTATTGTTTGATGATTTTAATATTGTCTCTCTATATGCAACTTGAGGTGCTCCAATGTTAGCTTCGACTTTAAACTCCCTTTTCATTCTATCAACGATAATATCAAGGTGAAGTTCACCCATCCCTTTTATTATTGTTTGACCAGATTCTTCATCTGAAGTTACTCTAAAAGAAGGATCTTCTCTTGCTAATCTACCTAAAGCTTCTCCCATTTTCTCCTGGTCACCTTTAGTTTTAGGCTCAACAGCGATTTCTATAACAGGATCAGGAAAGTCCATTGGCTCCAATATAACTGGATCTTCTTCATCACATAAAGTATGGCCAGTTATAGTATATTTCAAACCAGCTAATGCCACTATATCTCCTGCATTAGCCTCCTTGATATCCTCTCTACTATTCGCATGCATTAAAAGCATTCTTCCTACTCTTTCTTCTTTGTCTTTTGTTGTATTATAAATACCTGTACCTGATTTTAGTGTGCCTGAATAAATTCTTATAAAAGTAAGAGTTCCTACAAATGGATCTGTAGCCACTTTAAATGCTAATGCAGAAAAAGGTTCTTTGTCATCAAATTTTCTTTCTATTTCATCCTTTGAGTTAGGTTTAGTACCTTTAATAGATCCAATATCTTTGGGGCTAGGTAAAAAATCAACAACTGCATCTAATAATGGCTGCACCCCCTTATTTTTAAATGCAGAACCAGTTAAAACAGGAACAAAATCAAATTTTAAACAACCCTTTCTAACACATGATATTAGATCTTTTTCTGAAATTTCTTTGCCATTTAAATAGTCGTCCATTAATTTTTCATCTTGTTCTACAGCAGTTTCAACTAATTCTTTTCTATATTTTGCTGCTTGTTCTTTTAAATCTGCTGGTATTTCAATATATTCAAATTCTGCTCCCAACTTTTCATCTTTCCAAACTACTGCTTTCATTTTGATTAAATCAACTACACCTTTAAGAGATGATTCGATTCCTACAGGAATTTGCATTACTAAGGGTTTTGCTCCAAGACGTTCTTTAATCATACCCACACACATAAAAAAATCTGCACCAGTTCTGTCTAATTTATTAACAAAACAAACTCTAGGAACTTTATATTTATCAGCTTGTCTCCAAACAGTCTCTGATTGAGGTTCTACTCCAGCAACTCCGTCAAATACACATATAGCTCCATCTAAAACTTTTAGTGACCTTTCAACCTCAATTGTAAAATCAACGTGTCCAGGAGTATCAATAATATTAATTCTATGTTCTCGCCAGAAACAGGTAGTTGCTGCTGATGTGATCGTTATACCTCTCTCCTGTTCTTGTTCCATCCAATCCATAGTTGCGGCGCCGTCATGTACCTCGCCAATTTTATGACTTTTCCCTGTATAATATAAAACTCTTTCAGTAGTAGTAGTTTTTCCAGCATCTATATGAGCCATAATACCGATATTTCTATATTTTTCTAAATTGTGAGTTCGAGACATGGTTACCACCTATAATGAGCAAATGCTTTGTTGGATTCAGCCATTTTGTGTGTGTCTTCTCTTTTTTTTATTGCTGAACCTTTATTTTGTGAAGCATCCATCAATTCATTAAATAATTTTTCTGACATAGTTTTATTTTTTCTTTTTCTTGAAGCGTCTAAAAGCCATCTTAAAGCTAAAGTATGCGATCTCTTAGTTTTAACTTCAACGGGAACCTGGTAAGTGGCGCCCCCAACTCTTCTAGATCGTACTTCAAGATTAGGTCTAATATTACTTATTGCAGTATTGAAAATTTCAATTGGGTCTTTTTTAGTTTTATTTTTTATTTGATCAAATGCCGAATAAATTATTTTTTCAGCTGATGCTTTTTTTCCATCATACATCATAAAATTTACGAATTTTGATAAGGTAAGCGATCCATATTTAGGGTCTGGATATAAAATTCTTTTTGGTGCTTGTTTTTTTCTAGACATAGATATTATTTAGGTTTTTTCGCTCCATATTTTGATCTTTGTTGTTTTCTTGCGGTAACTCCTTGAGTATCCAAATTTCCTCTTAATATATGGTATCGCACACCAGGCAAATCTTTTACTCTACCTCCTCTGATTAAAACTACTGAATGTTCTTGTAAGTTATGTCCTTCACCTGGAATATAGCATGTCACTTCATGTCCATTGGATAATCTGACTCTTGCAACTTTTCTTAATGCTGAGTTTGGTTTTTTAGGAGTAGTGGTATAAACTTTAGTACAAACTCCTCTTTTTTGAGGAGATCGCTCTAAAGCAGGAACTTTGCTCCTTGCTTTTGGTTTTATTCTAGGTCTTTTTATCAACTGGTTTATAGTTGGCATAATTATCTTACATATAATGATTGTTAAAAAAGACGTAGTTTTACTTACGTAAACACAACTTTTTAGTCAGCGTTTAAGGCCAATACAGCCTTACTTCTAACCATCAAAATTGCGCTAAAATACTGATTGAAAAGTTAAAAGTCAACACTTGAACTATTTAAAATTAATTTAAAAAACCTTGTATATATTGAGTTTTATTGACTTGAAGTGAGCTGGTTTTCGGGTGCTTCATCGTCGTTTGCACTTGATTGTTTAGCTAAGGCTTCATCTCGAGCAATTGCTGTGTTTTCCCACTTAATTTTTGTAGATCCTGTGCCTGCGGGTATTAAACGACCAACAATTACATTTTCTTTGAGACCTTGTAGCTTATCAACCTTACCTTTTATAGCTGCGTCTGTAAGCACTCTTGTGGTTTCTTGAAATGAAGCTGCTGATATAAATGAGTTGGTTTGTAGTGATGCTTTTGTAATACCTAATAAAATTCTTCCTCCAATCGCAGGTTTTTTTCCCTCTTTTTTTAAAATTTCATTATTATTTTCAAAATCTATCTTGTCAATTATTTCTCCTAATAAATAATTCGATTCTCCTGAGTGTTTAATTTCAACTTTTTTTAGCATTTGTCTCAATATTGTTTCAATGTGTTTATCGTTAATAACAACTCCTTGTAAACGATAAACTTCTTGAACCTCATTAACAAAATAATCAGTTAATGCTTCAACTCCTAAAATTCTTAAAATATCATGAGGCGCAGGTCTTCCATCAAGAAGATATTCTCCTTTTTTAATTTTTTCTCCTTGATTAAAATTTATATGTTTGCCTTTTGGTATTAAATAAGATGAAGAGGCTCCGCCTGGTGTTACTATAGATACTTTTAACTTACCTCTTAATTCTTTTCCAAATTCTATTGTTCCGTCATTCTCTGCTATGATAGCGCTATCTTTAGGTCTTCTAGCTTCAAATAATTCAGCTACCCGAGGTAGTCCTCCTGTTATATCTTTTGTTTTGGAAGTTTCTTTAGGTAATCTTGCCAACACATCTCCTGCTGCTACTTCCTGACCGTCATTTACAGACAAAATTGAATCCGGAACAAGATAATATCTAGCTTCATTATCGTCAGCTTTTTTTATTACATTTCCTTTATCATCTCTAAGAGTTATTCTAGGTTTTAATTCAGTATTTTTAGATTGTGATCTCCAATCTAGAACTGATTTAGAGCCAATTCCTGTCGCTTCATCAACTGTTTCTGCCAAAGATATACCTTCTACTAAATCCATATAATGAACTATACCGCTCTTTTCTGCTATTACTGGTAAAGTATATGGGTCCCACTCACAAATTTTGTTACCTTTCTTAATTTTATCATTATTATCAAAATAAAGTTTAGCTCCATAAGGAACTTTGTATATTGCTAGCTGTCTTTCATTTTCATCTTCTATAGAAATTTGAGTATTTCTACCCATAATAATTTTATTTTTTTTAGAATCCTCTATTAAATTTTTGTTAATTATCTTTAATACACCAGATGCATGAGCCAGAACTGTAGACTCTTCTTTAATTTGTGCTGTTCCACCAACGTGAAAAGTTCTCATTGTAAGCTGTGTACCAGGCTCACCAATAGATTGGGCTGAAATCATACCTATAGCTTCTCCGATACTAACTAATTTTCCTCTTGATAAATCTCTTCCATAACACATAGCGCATACACCAAGTTTAGATATGCAGGTTATTACTGAGTGAACTCTTATAGATTTAACTCCTGCTTCATCTATTTTTTCACAGGCCTGCTCATCAATCATTTGTTTTTTGTTGACCAAAATTTCGCCAGTAATAGGACTTTTAATATCTTCTGCTGCTGTTCTCCCTAAAACTCTTTCAGATAAACTAACAAGAACGTTACCGCCCTCTATAATTTCTGAGAGAATAAGTGAGTCTTTTGATTTACATCCGCAATCCAATTTTGTAATTGATATATCTTGAGCAACATCACAAAGTCTTCTTGTCAAATAGCCAGAATTTGCAGTTTTTAATGCTGTATCAGCTAGTCCCTTTCTTGCTCCATGCGTAGAATTAAAATATTCTAATGCAGTTAAACCCTCTTTAAAATTTGCTGTAATTGGTGTCTCTATTATCTCACCCGATGGTTTAGCAATAAGACCTCTCATACCCGCTAACTGTTTCATTTGAGCTGCTGAACCTCTTGCACCTGAATTAGACATCATAAATACAGAATTTGTTTCAATTCTTCCATTGTCCATAATTTTTGTAGCGGCAGAAATTTCCTTCATCATTTCTCCAGCAACCAAATCTGTACATTTAGACCAAACATCGACTACTTTGTTATATTTCTCACCTCTAGTAATTAATCCCTCAGCATATTGACTTTCATATTCCTCTATTTGTTTTTTTGCATCATTTACTAATTTTTCTTTGGTTTTTGGAATTATTAAATCATCTTTACCAAAAGATATTGCTGCTTTAAAAGCATGCTTAAAACCTAAGGATTTAATTCTATCACAGAAAATTACTGTTTCTTTTTGTCCACAAAAACGATAAACAACATCGATTATTTCAGAAACATCTTTTTTTGACAAAACTCTATCAATAAGAGAAAATTTAACTTTATGATGCTTGGGTAAAATACTTGATAAAATAAATCTACCAGCAGTACTTTTGTGTTTTTCAATTAATTTTTCTCCACTTTCACTAACAGTTTCAAATCTACTTATAATATTTGAGTGAATACTAATATGTTTTGATTCTAATGCTTGCTCAATTTCAGAAACATTACTAAAATAACCTTTTGGTTTGTCCTTTAATTTTTTTTCATCAGCTTGTGACAAATAATAAATTCCTAAAACCATATCTTGGCTTGGAACTATGATAGGTTTTCCATTAGATGGGCTTAGTATATTATTTGTTGACATCATTAAAACTCTAGCCTCAAGTTGAGCCTCTAAGCTTAATGGAACATGAACAGCCATTTGATCTCCATCAAAGTCTGCGTTAAAAGCAGCGCAAACCAAAGGATGTAATTCAATTGCATTTCCTTCTATTAGTTTAGCTTCAAAAGCTTGAACTCCAAGTCTGTGAAGTGTTGGTGCACGGTTTAATATAACGGGGTGTTCTCTAATTATAGTTTCTAAAGCATCCCAAACTTCGCTTTTCTCCTTTTCTACCATTCTTTTTGCTTGTTTAATGGTAGTGGCTAAACCTAATTTATCTAATCTCGCATACAAAAATGGTTTAAAAAGTTCAACAGCCATTTTTTTTGGAAGCCCACATTGATGAAGTTTAAGTTCAGGGCCCGCTACAATTACCGATCTTCCAGAATAGTCAACTCTTTTACCTAAAAGATTTTGTCTAAATCTTCCTTGTTTACCTTTTAACATTTCTGCTAAAGATTTAAGGGGACGCTTTCCTGTTCCTGTGATAACTCTACCTCTTCTACCATTATCAAATAATGCATCAACAGATTCTTGTAGCATTCTTTTTTCGTTTCTAACTATAATGTCTGGAGCTTTTAAATCTATTAATCTTTTTAATCTATTGTTTCTGTTTATAACTCTTCGATATAAATCATTAAGATCTGAAGTGGCAAATCTACCTCCATCAAGAGGTACTAAAGGTCTTAATTCTGGTGGAATCACTGGTATACATGTTAATATCATCCATTCTGGTTTATTTCCTGATTCAATAAATGACTCTACTAATTTTAATCTTTTTATAGCTCTTTCCTCGGCTACCTTAGATTTAACTTCGCTAAGTATTCCTCTTAATCTTTCTTTCTCTTTATTCAAATCCAAGTTTAATAAAAGTTCTCTTATCGCTTCGGCTCCTATACCAGCTTGAAAAGAATCTTCACCATAAGTTTCTTGTGCTTTTATCAATTCTTCCTCGGAAAGAAGTTGTTGTTTTTTTAATTTAGTAAGTCCAGGTTCTATAACCATAAAACTTTCAAAATAAAGAACTTTCTCAACTTCTTTAAGTTTCATGTCAATTGCTAAAGAAATTCTGCTAGGAAGCGATTTTAAAAACCATATATGTGCTACAGGACATGCTAGATCAATATGTCCCATTCTGTCTCTTCTTACATTGGCTCTGGTTACCTCAACGCCACATTTTTCACATATTATCCCTCTAAATTTCATTCTCTTGTATTTGCCACAAAGACATTCGTAATCTTTTATTGGACCAAAAATTCTTGAACAGAAAAGACCATCCTTTT
>TARA_B100000686_G_scaffold225875_1_pt1 | contig 10792 bp, 5 predicted proteins | sample TARA_B100000686 | Tara Oceans TARA_B100000686 (sample SAMEA2622733) | marine metagenome | biome: marine biome (ENVO:00000447); feature: marine epipelagic mixed layer (ENVO:xxxxxxxxx); material: "saline water (ENVO:00002010), including plankton (ENVO:xxxxxxxx)" | depth 150 m
TTGATTATTTTCCATCAGTATTTTCTATGCGTTATGAGAATCAGAAACTGTTATCATAACGTTCTTTGTATTTAAATCCCATATGGATTTACCCAAAAATAAATTATAGACATAAAAGAGCGTTATTATCATTTTTTTGACGGGATTTGTCTTTTTTAAATTATATTCATAGGTGATATTACTATGCATTCTCTAAGTTTTTCATATCAGGTCGATAACCTTAAGCAGATAGTAAATGATGTTCTATGTAGTGCAAAAAAAAGTGGGGCAAGTAGTTGTGAAGCTGAGATCTCAGAAGGGTTCGGCCAAAATGTTACAGTGCGTAAGAGCGAGGTTGAGACCATTGAACATAATCGTGATAAAGGTCTATCAGTGACAGTTTATATAGGAAAAAAACGTGGTCATGTTAGTACTTCTGATTTTTCTAAAAAGGCTATTAATGATGCTGTAGCTGCTGCATTATCTATTGCCAAACATACAGCTGAGGATAATTGTGCTGGATTAGCAGATATTCATCTCTTGGCTAAAAAATTCTCTGATCTTGATTTGCATCATCCATGGGATTTATCTATAGATGATGCTATTCATCTTGCACAAACCTGTGAAGATAATGCTTTTGGTGTAGATAAGCGTATTACTAATTCTGAGGGTGCTGGTATCTCATTGAGTGAATCACAATTTATTTATGCAAATAGTTCTGGATTTATAGGCGGATACCCAACATCTCGTCATAGTATTAGTTGTGCAGTAATTGCAGCCCAAAATAATACTATGCAACGTGATTATTGGTACAGTGTAGCAAGAGACGCAGATGATCTGGAATCAGCTGCACATGTTGGTAAAAAAGCTGGGATGAGGAGTACTGCACGTTTAGGGGCGAAAAAATTAGAAACTTGTGAAGCTCCGGTTTTATTTGAAGCCCCTATAGCCTCAGGATTAATAGGGCACTTCATTAGTGCTATAAGTGGTGCTAGCCTTTATCGGAAATCATCTTTTCTTTTAGATAGCATTGGTACACAGGTATTTTCTCCAGATATACAAATTTATGAGTTACCGCATATTAAGAAAGGGTTATCAAGTAGCTTATTTGATGATGAAGGTGTTGCAACCCATGATCGAAAAATTATCGATAATGGGATAGTGCAAGGTTATTTTCTTGGGAGTTATTCATCACGTAAGCTTGGATTATGTACTTCTGGAAATGCTGGTGGAAATCATAATATAACTATAAATAATGGTAATCTTTTAGATTTTTCTGAAATGCTCAAGAAAATTGATAAAGGGCTATTAGTGACTGAATTACTTGGCCAAGGAGTTAATCCGGTTACAGGAGATTATTCTCGTGGTGCGGCAGGATACTGGGTCGAAGGTGGGGAGATATGTTATCCAGTTGAAGAGATTACTATAGCTGGAAATCTAAAGGATATGCTAGGTAATATCTCGGCAATTGGGAATGATATTGTAATTCATGGCTCTAAGCAATGTGGGTCGCTACTAGTTGAAAGAATGACAATAGCAGGTGGTTAAGCATTGCACTAGAACATAAAAATTATCTTTAGAAAATTATATACAAATTGTTCATAAATACTTCTTTATTTTTTTTAAAATAATCTTATCTAGCACTACTTTTACATGAACTTACATTTTTTTATTCCAAATTTATTTTGGCCAGACTCTACATTTCATGAAATCTATCAAGACTTATCATTGCCTGCAATCGAGGCTCTTTTTGCAAAGAGTTCGCAGACCAAATATGAATCGAAAGGAGTAGAGGAGTGGATGTGTAAAGCTTTTAGTGTAAGAAAGCAGCAGGATATTCCAGTAGCACCTCTTACATTGTTAAAAGATAAAACAGTAGATATAGAAACTGATAATAGGTATTGGTTAAGGGCTGATCCAGTGCATTTAAGAGTTGAGCATGATCAGGTATTATTGGCTGATAGTCGTACTTTTAATATTTCTTTAGAAGAAGCTCATCAATTTGTTGAGGTCATTAATAAGTATTTTTCTGAAGATGACCTTTTTTCACAAGGCGGAATTGATAACAATAAAGAATTAATTTCAATTTTTCCACTATATGCTGATCGTTGGTATATATGCTTGCAGCAACCACCTCTTATTCATACTCATTTACTAAGTGATGTTATTGTAAAAAATATTAATGGTTATTTTCCGTATGGTCCTGAAGAGATGTTCTGGAGAAGGTTGCTAAATGAGGTTCAAATGCTCCTGCATGAACATCCTCTTAATCAGGTGCGAGAAGAGCGTGGAGATTTGGCACTAAATGGCATCTGGTTTTGGGGTGGTGGCATTACCCCTAAACCTGTTATATCTCCTTATCAGCATGTATGGAGTAATGATGTTCTCCTAAGCTCTTTGGCGATGGCTAGCGGCATAAATCTCATGGAACTTCCTAATAATATGGAGAAATGGCCACATTTGAATAGATCTGATAGGCAACTTATTTTTTTAAATTCTTTGTATGGAAAGTCCCAATATGGAGACGCCTATGGTTGGCGTGAGAGTCTTAAAGATTTAGAAAAAAATTGGTTTATGCCGGTACTTAATATGCTCAAAACAAATATTATCAATCAGTTAACTATAACTACCATAAATGAAGGTGTTGCTAGAGATTTTTTTATAACAAGAAATAATCTTTATAAATTCTGGCGTATGGGCAGGACATTCGCAACTTATATTGACTGATAATTAGCAATTAATACGTCAGATAGCCTGTAATATCTTATATAATATAGATACTGGTGCTCTCAAATAGAAGCGTTGTTGGCGTATTTAATATTTCTAATCTTGGGTCCCATTTTTTAAAGAATAGAGGTTGGGTTATTCTTCCAAATGGCAAATATTATTACCCGAAACTATACTTCTGACTCCTTAGAAAAACTAATAAGTCATGGTATTCATCCTGTTCTGGCTCGTGTTTATGCAGCGCGAGGTATTAAGGAACCTGGGCAAATTACTAAAGACCTGTCTCAGTTACTTCCATTCTGGCACCTAAAAAACATATCAAAAATGGCTGCGTATCTTGCAGATGCAATAACTTCACAAAAACGTTTATTAATAGTAGCTGATTATGATTCAGATGGAGCAACAGCATGTGCAGTAGGAATTCGTGGGTTGAAGAAGTTTGGTGCCAAAGTGAGTTATATGGTACCGAATCGTTTTGAGCATGGTTACGGCCTAACTCCAGAGATTGTGAAATTAGCTGCTAACTCTACTGAAGGTAGTAGGCCAGATATACTTATTACTGTTGATAATGGGATTGCTAGTATAGAAGGTGTGGAAGAAGCTAATCGTCTTGGCATACAAGTTCTTATTACCGATCATCATTTGCCTGGGGATAAGTTGCCGAATGCAACTTCTATAGTAAATCCTAATCAGCCAGGCTGTAATTTTCCTAGTAAAAATATAGCTGGCGTAGGTGTAATGTTCTATTTGATACTTGCGTTACGCGCTGAGTTCCGTACACGCGGTAGATTTCTTTCTGATAAAGAGCCTAATCTTGCTAATTTACTTGATTTGGTGGCATTGGGAACCGTTGCTGATGTGGTAAAGCTAGATCAGAATAACCGAATTCTAGTTCAGCAAGGACTATATCGTATTCGCAATGGGCATGGTTGTGCCGGTATAAAGTCTTTATTTAGTATCGTGCGGAAAAATATCAAAAGGGCATCAACTTATGAGCTAGGATTTATGTTAGGACCCAGATTAAATGCAGCTGGGAGACTGGAGGATATGTCGCTTGGTATTGAGTGCCTTATTACTGATAATGAGGCACATGCTATGAAACTTTCTCAACAGCTTGATGCACTTAATTCTCAACGTAGAGAAATAGAAGCTGATATGCAGAATAGTGCGGAAACGCTGATAAAGAAAATCCTTGTTTCTCCAAATTTAACTCAAGAGAATAGGCTTCCATACAGTATAATTTTATATGATTCTTGTTGGCATCAGGGCGTAATTGGAATTCTTGCATCTCGTATTAAGGATAAACTGAATAGACCAGTAATTATATTTGCTCCTGGGAATAATAACGAAATTAAAGGATCAGGAAGATCTATTCCTGGTTTCCATCTGCGGGATGCATTGGATATAGTTTCAAAATGTAACCCTAACTTATTACTAAAATTCGGGGGGCATGCAGCAGCAGCAGGTCTAACTATACATCAAGATGATTTTGACAAATTTAAGGATGCTTTCGAGAAAACAGCGCAAAGCCTACTTACTTCTGGAGACCTCTTGCGTATTATTGAAACAGATGGTGATTTGAATGAGTCAGATATGAATATAGAGTTGGCTCATAATTTTTCAGAGCAGGTATGGGGGCAGGGATTTCCTTATCCTATATTTAATACTCGTTTTAAAGTAAAGCATCAGCATGTAGTAGGAGGGAAGCATCTGAAATTAAAGCTGAGAAAGGCTAAATCTCATGTTGGTGAAGATAATTTATATGAATCAATGTTATTTTTCTATCAGAATCCTTTGCCAGAAGAGATTGATGCAGTTTATCGTCTTAATGTAAATGAATATAGTGGTAATGACAGTTTGCAACTTATATTAGATCACTGGAGGCCAATATGATTATTATCATAGGAATAATGGCGATCCTTTTATATTTAGGTCTTATAATTTAAATTACATAGAATGCTCTAATTTAATTGGAATATAAGTATTTCGTATTAACAATTTTTATTAATAATTCAGATGCAATTCAAGTTCAAGTCCCCCAAATTAGGTTCAATTTTTAATTATTCTAATTTTTATGGCTCTGGTGATGCCTACGTTCTTGCGAAAATAGCGGAGCAAGAGAAGCCTATTGTTATTATTTGTGCAAGTGCGTTAGAGGCTCAAAGGTTACTAGGAGAAATTCCATTTTTTTCTCCTAGTTTGAAGGTTCATCTTTTACCTGATTGGGAAACGCTTCCATACGATAATCTCTCCCCCCATCCCGATCTAATTTCAGAACGGCTTGCTACTATTTACCAAATTATGAGTAATTCATGTGACATATTGATTGTTCCTGTCACAACAGCACTGTATCGTATGCCTCCACGTGAATACTTAGCAGCATATACATTTTTCATTAAACGAGGAGAGACATTTAATTTAGAGTCATTTCTTAGCCAAATGACGCTGGCAGGATATACCCATGTAAGCCAAGTAATCTCTCCAGGAGAATACAGTGTACGTGGTGGGCTAATTGATTTATTTCCAATGGGTAGCTCATTACCTTATCGTTTAGATAGATTAGATAAAGAAATAGAGACTATTAAAACATTTGATGTAGATACACAAAGAAGTATTTATCCCGTAGATGAAGTAAGGTTATTACCAGCACGTGAATTTCCATTTAATGAAGATGGACGTGCATGTTTCCGGGGAAATTTTCGGGAAAGATTTGAAGGTGATCCTTCAAAATATCGTATTTATAAAAATATTGGTAAAGGTATCACACCAGCAGGGATTGAATATTATTTACCATTATTTTTTAAGCAGACTGAAACATTATTTGATTATCTTCCAGATTCTGTGCTGCTATGTTTGCATCATGACATTAACTCAGAAATAGAAGGTTTCTGGAGTGATACATTATCTCGTTATAAATTATTGCGAGGTGACATTAGTCGGCCTCTAGTCCCACCAGAAGAATTATTTTTAACTATTGAAAATTTTTTCAAAAATATTAAGCCATACTCAAGAATTAAAATTCACCTGGAATTAGAGGATTCTAAGGTAGGAATTAAAAATATTACTAGTAGTCTGCCACTTTTACAGGTTGATAGACGTGCAACTAACCCTATAGAAAAACTTGCTATATTTATAGATAAATTTAAGTCGTCTAATAGACGTGTTTTACTTCTAACAGAGAGCTTAGGTAGACGGGAGCTAGTTGCAGATTATCTAAAGCAATACGGTCTTTTTCCTAAGATTTGTAAAGATTATAAGCAATTTATAGAAAGCGAAGAATATTTTATGATTTGTATTTCTCCATTACATAATGGATTTATCCTTAACAAAGAAGATTACGTTTTTATTACTGAAAGTGAGCTTTATGCAGTACACCTTCATAAAAGGAGAGAGCGTGACTTGGGGAATGCAGTTGTATCTGCTGATACTATGTTGCGTGATTTATCTGAGATCAAAATTGGTGAGCTTGTAGTGCATGAGCAACATGGAATAGGCCGCTACTCAGGACTTGTTAGTATGGACTCAGGAAGTAATAGCCATTTCCAGCAGAGTGAATTTCTCTTACTTGAGTATGATGGAGGAGATAAACTTTATGTGCCAGTTTCACAATTACACCTTATTAGTCGTTATAGTGGTGCTGCTCCAGAGTCTGCTCTTTTGCATAAACTTGGTAGTGGACAGTGGGACAAAGCGAAGAGTAATGCCATTAAGCAAGTACATGATACAGCTGCTGAATTATTAAATTTATACGCGCAACGTGCCAATCGGATAGGTTATAAATTTAGTGTTGATCAGCATGATTATGAAGCATTCTCTGAGGGATTTGGTTTTGAAGAAACACCTGACCAGGCTTCTGCTATAAAAGATGTGCTTCAAGACTTGAGTTCAGATAAGCCAATGGATCGATTGATCTGTGGAGATGTTGGTTTTGGTAAAACAGAAGTAGCACTAAGAGCTGCCTTTGTTGCCATATCTAATAATAAGCAGGTAGCTGTCCTAGTACCAACAACTTTGCTTGCAGAACAACATTTCCAAAATTTCACTGATCGATTTGGTTTAATCTCTGATGAATGGCCGGTGGTTATTTCTGAGATGTCCCGTTTTCGTTCAGTTAAAGATCAGGCTGAAGTAAAAAAAGGGTTAGCAGAAGGAAAAGTAGATATCGTTGTTGGGACTCATAAATTAATTCAGAAGAATGTGAGATTCAAGAATCTTGGGTTGGTTATAATAGATGAAGAACATCGATTTGGTGTGCGTCAGAAGGATCAGCTCAAGAATCTTAAATCTGAGGTGGATATATTAACATTAACTGCTACACCTATTCCTCGTTCTTTATCAATGTCCTTAGAAGGTCTTCGTGATTTTTCTATTATTAATACAGCACCACAAAGGAGACTTGCAATAAAAACTTTTGTTAATCCTTATTCAAAAGGGATTATTCGGGAGGCGTGTTTGCGAGAAATAAAACGGGGCGGCCAGATTTATTATTTACATAACTCTGTTGATACAATTCAGTCTGCATACAATATCCTTACAAGGTTGCTACCTGAAATACGTATTGAGATTGCTCATGGACAAATGCGTGAACGAGAGCTAGAGCGTGTAATGAGAGATTTTTATAGACAGCAATTTGATATGCTTCTGTGTACTACAATTATTGAGACTGGACTCGATATTCCAAGCGCAAATACAATTGTTATTGATCGCGCAGATAAATTTGGTCTTGCACAATTACACCAATTACGTGGGCGTGTTGGTCGTTCTCATCACCAGGCTTATGCATATCTACTTGTGCCAGAGGAAGAAGCTTTAAATATAAAAGCTAAGAAACGGATAGATGCAATCCAAGAGATGGAGGGGTTAGGTGTCGGATATTATTTGGCCATGCATGATCTAGAAATTCGAGGTGCAGGTGAAGTTCTAGGGGAATCCCAGAGTGGGGAGATATTGGAGGTTGGATTCAATTTATATAGTTCCTTGTTAGATACAGCAATAAAATCTTTAAAGGAAGGGCGTGAGCCAGATATGCAGAATCCATTAGGTATTACTACTGAAATAAATTTACATTCTCCCTCGTTAATTCCTGATTGTTACTGTAATGACATACATGAACGATTAGTATTGTATAAACGGATGGCGAATTGCGAGAATAGCGATCAGCTAGATAATATGTATATGGAGCTTGTTGATCGTTTTGGGGTATCTCCTGAGCCTGTTAAAACCTTATTGGAATGCCATCGGCTGCGAATTTCATCAAAACCTTTAGGGATATCTCGTATAGATGCTTCAGCAGAAAATATATCGATACAATTTATTGCTAACCCTATGGTTGATGTAGAGAAAATTATTAGGCTTGTTCATAATAATAATGAGTATAAATTTTCTGGTCCAGATTGTATAAAAATTAAAGTGCAGATTAATAATACTCCTGCTCGTGTAGTAAAAATAAATAATGTAATTAAAGAGTTAAAAGGAACAATGGCACATTGAGTTTTTAAGAATTCATTGGTTAAATGAAAACTTAGGAATAGCGCATATTTATTTGCAAAGGATATAAAGTATGGATTTAATTATCCAAGGATTTAACATTGAAACAACCGCACTTAAGGAACTTGCAAAATTTTCAGGTGCTAGTCAGATTAAACGAATTAACAGGATTGCATTTCGCCTTGTTGACGCTGTTCAGCAAGAATGCATACCATCCTTTTGTTTCGAAAGAGAGCTTGATTTTGCATTTGTAAGTAACTCAGAAAATCTTGATAATTTTCGTTTGATAGGTATGGATATGGATTCTACTCTTATAGGAATTGAGTCTATAGATGAACTTGCAGATATACATGGTGTTAGGAAGCAAGTAGCTGAGATTACACAAAGAACTATGTATGGCGATATGGATTTTTCTGAAAGCCTTATTAAGCGTACAGCATTACTAGAAGGGTTGGATTATAGCGTTCTTCAGAAGGTTTATGATGAAAAATTATTATTTAATCCAGGTGCTGAGAGAATGTTATTGCAATTAAAAATTGCAGGTATAAAGACAATTCTTATTTCTGGCGGGTTTACTTTTTTTACTAATAAAATAAAAGAAAAACTAGGTTTAGATTATGCTTTTGCCAATACACTTGAGGTTGAAAATGGTAAATTAACGGGTAGGTTGGTAGGTGACATTATTGGAGAGCAGGGAAAAGGAGAGGTTCTTAATAAGGTTAGGAATAAGCTTGGTTTTAAGAAGAAGGATTTACTTGCTGTTGGTGATGGTGCCAATGATGTGCCGATGTTTGAAAAAGCAGAAATAAGCATAGCTTATCATGCCAAGCCTATTGCTCAAGAAAATGCAACGCATGTAATTAATCATGTTGGATTAGATGGAATTATTAATATTTTGTCAATAAATGAAGAGTAAATTAATGTACAGGTCTACTATTGTTAAATCGATCTAGATAAAGATAAATCACTGGTGTAATAAAGAGCGTAATTAATTGTGAAAAAATTAATCCTCCAACTACAGCAAGACCTAATGGTTGCCTTAGTTCGGCACCAGCACCTAAGCCAATTGCAATAGGAATAGCACCTATAAGTGCTACTAATGTTGTCATCATGATGGGTCTAAATCGCAATAAGCAAGCAGTCCTTATTGCATCGTATGGGTTCATATTACTATTCCGTTGTGCATCAAGGGCAAAATCAATCATCATAATTGCATTCTTTTTGACTATGCCTATAAGCATCAATATGCCAATCATTGCAATTATTGAAAGTTCCATATTAAATACCCATAGCATAGCTAATGCGCCCACAGCTGCTGATGGAAGGCCAGAAAGAATAGTTATTGGGTGGATATAACTTTCGTATAATACTCCAAGTAGTACATATATAACTAAAAGTGCGGCAACAATTAGAAGTATTTGGCTAGTTTGCGAGGACTGGAATGCAGCTGCATCTCCAGCGTAGTTTGTTAATATTCCTGCTGGTATATTAAGTTCATCCTTAAATAGCTCTATTTGTTTGGTGGCTTCACCAAGTGAAGCACCAGGTACTAGATTAAATGAAATCGTTTGCGCATTCATTTGCCCAGAATGACTGATTGAGACTGGCCCTATTTCACGGTCTACGGAGGCAACGGTTGATAATGGGACTAATGCATCATTTTTGCTACGGATATATATATTGCCAAGATTGTTTTCATCTATACGATGATTATCTGAAACTTGCATGATTACTTGGTAACTATTGTTTGAAGTGTAAATTGTTGATACTTGGCGTTCACCGAAAGCGCTATATAATGCCGATCTGATATCTGCAATTTCTACGCCTAATAGATTAGCTTTATCACGATTAATATTCATACGGGCCTGTAAACCTTTTAATTGGGCATCACTAGTCACATCACGAAATATATCTTTCTTCTTTGCCATAAGTGACATGATCCCTGCAGCAGATTCATTTAAATTTTTAGTATTTACGCTGCGCATAACATATTGATATCGGCTCTTACTAATTCGTCCGCCTAATCTAAGATTCTGGATAGGATTTAGGTAGACCTTTATACCTGGTATGACCCGAACTTTATTACGTAAATCTTTTAGTATCATTTTCATAGGCTGGCGGGTGCTAAGTGATTTAAGTTGTATATATAGCCTGGCATTGTTGGTATCATCAGCGTATGAAACAATAGTTTCGACAGCAGGGTGAGATAGCATAGTTTGATTTGTTTGTTCTAATAATTTAGACATAGCAGGAAAAGATATATCCTCAACTGTTTCTACAGATACCTTAATTCTCCCAATATCTTCTTGAGGAAAGAAACCTTTTGGGATTGCGATAAATAATGCTCCTGTTGCAACAAATGTAGTAAATGCGACACCTAGAGTTATTCTTTTATGAAATAAAGCCCAATCAAGAGTGTGTTCATATATGGATAATGTTTGATTAAATATTTTTGCAAACCATCCGGTTAATTGCATACTTTTATCTTCTGAATTTTGGTGACTAAGGTAGCGGCTAGCCATCATTGGAATTATAGTAAGTGATACTATGGCTGACATTAATACTGCAATTCCTACTACTGCAGCAAATTCATAGAATA
>TARA_B100000686_G_scaffold12231_2_pt1 | contig 10790 bp, 9 predicted proteins | sample TARA_B100000686 | Tara Oceans TARA_B100000686 (sample SAMEA2622733) | marine metagenome | biome: marine biome (ENVO:00000447); feature: marine epipelagic mixed layer (ENVO:xxxxxxxxx); material: "saline water (ENVO:00002010), including plankton (ENVO:xxxxxxxx)" | depth 150 m
AAACGAAAGTGGAAACAACTCTAGACCCCTATTACACGAAATGAAAAACTGTTCCTCATTCCTAAAAGAAACACTTGATATTGTATCGCCTGAATTTGTAGTTACTTTAGGAACAATTGCATTAAAATCTTTAGCCTTTATTCGAAGTCACAAATTTGTTTTGTTAGAAAATGTTGGCAAGATGCTAGATTGGAATGGAATGAAATTAATCCCTTTATATCATCCTTCCCCAAGAGTAACAGCCTCAAAAAGATCATTTAAACAAATGCAACAAGATTTTAATATACTTGCAAGAAATGTAGGCAACCCGCTCAAAATTTAAGTTATACTCGAAATTAATTCATATTTAGGAGTAAAAATATGACAAAACTATCAGTATTTGCCACAAGAAACCGAGTTCCAGAAGCGATTTCTTTGTTGAAAAATCATTTTGATGTAGAGGTATGGGAAGACAATTCAATCCCTCCGAATGATGTGTTAATAAAAAAAGCATCGGAACATGATGGAATATTTTGTGAAAGTGACGATCCTATAAACGCAGAAGTTCTTAAGGCTGGTAAAAACAAATTAAAGATTGTCGCAAGTAGATCAGTAGGCTTAGATCATATAGATGTGAAATGTGCTACAGAATGCGGAATTATTGTTAGCAACACACCAGGGGTACTCATTGAATCCTGTGCAGACTTCACTTTCGGGCTTATATTGAACATTGCTAGACGACTTTCTGAAGGTGATAGAAATATCAGGGCCGGAAAGTGGTTGATGTTTGATCAAATGCCATACAGAGGCACTGACATACATGGAGCAACCTTAGGACTATTAGGAATGGGTGGAATTGCCAGTGCAGTTGCAAAAAGAGCTAAGGGATTCAACATGAATGTAATATATTTTTCTCGAACCCGCAAATCCTCTTTAGAATCCGAATTAAACCTAACTTGGATGCCTGATCTTTCAACTCTTTTAGGTAATTCTGACTTCCTATCTATTCACGTTCCTTTAACTCCTGAAACTGAAGGAATAATCGGAGAATCCGAATTGAGATTAATGAAACCAGAAGCCTATCTAATTAACACATCCAGGGGAAAAACCGTTAACTCTGATGCACTATATCAGGCTCTAAAGTCCGGAGTAATCAAAGGTGCCGGAATAGACGTAACAGATCCGGAACCTTTAGATACAAATGATCCTTTGATTTCCCTGGACAACATACTTATAACTCCCCATATTGCAAGTGCAAGTTCTGCTACTTTTACTAATATGGGATTATTGTCAGCAGAAAACTTAATCGCCGCTCTTAACGGAGAAAAATGTTCTAATTTTGTTAATGTCTGAAACTTCTAATACTACGAAGAAGGTGTCTCAGATGATGTGTCTCTTCTGTGTGCTGGTCTAATTGAAATTTCTGGCACCTGAGCTCTTGCTGGCAAGTTGGCAATCATAGACACCGCGTCTGCAACGTCTTCTGCTTTTAGCATCGTATCTAATGCTGCTTGCGAAGGCCGAATTGGTCGATTATTCGATAAGGCGGGGGTATCTACTTCCCCAGGCATCAATACTGTAGCCCGAACACCCGTATTAGCAAATTCGAAATTTATGAAATCTGTAAAGCTATTAACACCTGCTTTAGCTACACCATAAATCATGCCTCCTAAAAAACTACTCCCTTTGGCCGCGCCAGAAGAAATATTGACGATTAAACCTTCACCCTGTTCAATCATAGAAGGTAAAACTGCCTGAGTACAATAAATGGTTCCTTCCAAATTTGAGCCCATACATCTTCTAATATCATCCGGAGTAGTAGTTAACAATCTTTTATGTAGTACTCCACCACCCGCACTATTAACAAGAATATCTATTTTCCCAAAATCATTTAGTACATTACTAATCATTGAATTAACTTTTTCTGCATCAGACACATCCACGCTAAAAGGAGTAGAATTACCACCATTATTTTTTATCTGATTTGAAACATTTTCAACTTTTTGCAAAGTTCTTCCAACTGTAACAACATTGGCTCCTTCAGAAGCCAATTGCAAAGCTACAGCTTCTCCAATACCACTTCCTCCTCCCGTTACAACACAAACCTTTCCACTTAAACTCATTTCATCTCCTTATGCTTTGGAATTTGTAAATTCTAAACTTGTTAACTAATAATTCCTAATAATGCTAACGCACCCAACATTAGCACTATTCCAAAAATTTGTGAAATCAACAACCGTTCTTTAAAAAAGATTATCCCTCCCAAAATTGGAACCAATGGATACGTATTAAAAGCTACAGCAACTATCGCAACAGAACCTATTTCAGCCCCTCTAGCAAAGAGGAAAAATGCTGATACCATAAACAGAGAGGCTAAACAAAGAAGAAAAAAAGTCCCAAATTGCATTCTCTCCCACGGCCATTCTCGCCTTACAACCGCAATTTGGCCAAAAAAAGACAGCGAAATAATTAAGGGAACATAAACAGATAGCAACCAACCTACTTGTTTAGAAAGAGCACCTCTAAAAAACATTTCAAACCCTATCAAGATCGTTGCCAAAAAACCCAACAATATCCCAGGACTGAAATTATTAGAAATCCTACCAAGGTTCGAGGGTTTGAACACCGTCAATGAAGCTCCAAATAAGGCAATAGAAATTACTAAAATTTGAATAATCTCTAAATGTTCATTTAGGAAAAGAATTGCCAGAGTTATTGAAACAATAGGAAACAGAGATGTTAAAGGAGCGATTACGCTAACTGGACCAAGTTGTAAAGATCGTATCAGAACCAAATATGTAATTACATTACCAATTCCCAGAAGAAAAAATAAAATCCAATGGTTTGAATCTAATGAAAAGGTTGCTCCGAAAAAAAACAAGAAAGGAGTAGCCCATGCAATCGCTAAAAATTTGGTCCAGAATCCTGTCCTGATTAGTCCAATTCTATTTGCAATAGCTATACTTAATAAATCTGCTAATCCAATAACTATGGCACCTAAAATACCAAAAACAATACTGACTACAATTGATTTATCCAATAAATTCACTCATGCAAAATTAATCCATTGAGGATATCAATATTTCTCTTGTCTGGACCCTTACCATCAAAGCCCGGAACTTCCAATATAAATGGAACATTTTTTAATGAAGGATGATTCACAATCGTCTTAAAACCCTCGATTCCTATATGTCCCTCACCAATATTTTCATGCCTATCAACACCAGAAGCAAAAGGAACTTTAGAATCATTCGCGTGAATGACGCTCAATCTTTCAAGACCAATACGTGAATCAAAATCCTCAATCACTTGATCTATAGAGTCAGAATTACCAATGTCATATCCAGCAGCAAATGCATGTTGTAAATCAATGCAACATTTCAATCTTTCATCAGAAACTTCAGAAATCATTGCACCAATTTCTTCAAATGACGCCCCTATCTGCGCACCCATACCAGCACAATTTTCAATAATTAATTCAGTATCTACTGGAGTAGATTCTAATACGGTTTTAATTGCTTTTGTTGCCTGAGAGAAAATCTGCTCAAAACCTACCCCTTTATGGCTACCTGAATGAAAAACCACTCCTTTTGCTCCAATTTGATGTGCAGCCGTTAGATGATCAGTCAAAGACTGAATAGATTTTTCAAGCAATTCCTCTTTGCCACCTAAATTTACAAGATAAATCCCATGACATACAACCGTAGAAACATTACTTTCCCTACGAAAGCTAGAAAATTTATCTACATCTTCTTCTAGAAATGGCTTAAATCTCCAACCCCTAGGTGAGGATGCGAATATTTGAATTGCTGTAGCGCCTATAGATTCAGCTCTTTGAATAGATTTATATAAACCACCTGCAGCAGAAACATGTGCACCTATTTCCATGAAATACCCCCAAATGAATTTAAAACCTTCGGTATTAAATAAACAATTGAAATAATCCGAATTTTTATTATATTCTAAAGTCAAAGAAAAAAACTCACAAAGAATAAGGAGTCAGAATTGTCATTAAAAACAATTGCAATCATGAGCCCTGGATCAATGGGTAGTGCAGTTGGAAAAGCCATAAAATCCCATGGATTTTCCGTAATTACTTCACTTGATGGGCGAAGTGAACGAACAAAACAGATGGCTCAAACTTCAGGGATAGAAGATGTAGGAAATTTATCTAATCTTGTGAAGCACTCCGATTTAATTCTTTCGATTCTTGTACCTTCACAAGCACACCAATTAGCTGAAAGAATTGCAGAGGTAATTAAAAACACAAATTCAAAAGTGATTTTCGCTGACTGCAATGCTATTTCACCAGCTTCTACAAAACAAATCAGTAATACGATTATATCTTCTGGAGGAGATTTTATAGATTCAGGAATCATTGGCGGACCGCCTAATGAAAAAGATTCTCCAAGATTTTATGTGTCTGGTCCAAATGCAACACAAATGACTAAACTGGATGGAAAAGGAATTACCGTAAGATTTATAGACAAAAACATTGGGTCCGCAAGTGCAATGAAAATGTGTTACGCAGCACTTACTAAGGGAACCAGTACATTGCATATTGCTCTTTTAGCAGCTGCTGAAATGCTTGGAGTTTCTAATGAATTAAAACTAGAACTTGAGTACAGCCAAAAAGATACCCTTAAAAACATGTCCACCGGAATATCTAGAATCCCCAGTAATGCTCACAGATGGATTGGAGAAATGGAAGAGATTGCTTCTACTTTCAAGAGTGTGGGAGTTCCTTCGGGATTCCACGAAGGTGCTGCAGAAATATATAGGTTGCTCAATAAAACAATTTTCGCAAGTGAGACCCCTGAAACAATTGATAAGTCACGAACCACAAAACAAACTATACAAGAATTAACAAAATTTCTAGAAACCGAAAAAAGTTGAAAAAATAAAACATGAGAGCTTTATTAATTCATCATAATGAATTCAATGAACCAATAGTTGAAATATCTGACATTCCGATCCCATTACTTAAAGGCAATGAGGTTCTTGTGAAAATCCACGCCTGTGGAATATGTGGACATGACGTATCTGTGGTCAATGGAATACTTAAAAGAGGTATTAAAAAATCTATTGTTCCCGGACATGAATTCTCAGGAACTGTGGTCGATTTGGGAAATTCATCATCAAAATTAAATCTAAATGATAGAGTTATCTCTGCTTTAAATGTTTCTTGTGGCAAATGTAAAAATTGTTATTCATCTAATAATTCCAGATGTACAAACAATATTGGAATAGGAACTGAGACTAACGGAGGAATGGCAGAATTCGTAGCAATCCCAGAAACCAACTTAATTAAGATACCAAATGAAATCAACCTTCTGGAAGCCTCTCTATTTCCATGTCCTATTGGAGTCGCGTTTAATTCAATAGGACACCTATCTAAAACTAATCCCAATCAAAAAATACTTGTTGTTGGGGCTGGAGGAGGACTGGGAACGCATATTTTGAAAATCTTATCTCCTACATATGAAAACATCATTGCACTCACTTCATCTGAACACAAAGTCGAGCATTTAAAAACTTTGGGAGCAAAAATTGTCCTGACGAATGAAAACAACCTAGACTTTTCAGAATTGATATACGCATTCACAGAAGAAAAAGGATCCGATGTTATTTTTAATATTCCTGGATCAACAACTTTTGAAGCATCTCTAAAAAGCCTTGCAATAGACGGAACTCTTTTACTTTTGGGGGAAACAAGTAAACTCAAAGCAAATTTCCCAATTTCAGAAGCTATTTTCAGAAGTGCTACAATTAAATCTGTTCTTGGAGCATCCGAAGCTGATATCGAAAATTCAATGCAGTATTTTTTGACTCACAAGCTTCATCCCGAAATTGATTCAATCCATTCATTAGAAAACTGGAGTGTTGCATTCGATCGTATAAACACAAAACAATCAATTGGCAGGGTAGTAATTACGCCTTAAAATTTATCTGTTTCTTCTTAAAACCCATCTACCAAAGTCACCGCTATGCCATGAAACAAGAATCTGACTAGCAATAGCAATAGAACTATATGTACCAGCAACTACGCCAATTAACAAAACCACTAAGAATACTTGTATTGTCTGACCGCCAAATAAAATCAAAGCTAGTAAAGGAAGCAATAAAGTAAGACTTGTATTTAAAGATCTTCCAATTGTCTCAGAAATACTAAAATTTACATTTTCAGTAAAATCTCTGTTTGGATAAATTGAGACATTCTCACGCAATCTATCAAAAACTACAATCGTATCATTAACGCTATATCCAATAACCGTTAACAAAGCTATCAAAAACATCGTATTTACTTCATAATTTAGCACCCAACCCAGCAAGGCAAAAACACCTAAAACAACCAGGACGTCATGTAATAAAGCTACTAAAGCAGCAACTCCGTAACGGAATGGACTAGGAACATTTCTAAAAGCCCACCATACGTAAATGAAAATCCCTACTGCTGCTGCAATCACTGCATAAAAAGCATTTAACACAACTTCTCTAGCAATCACTGGAGAAACCAAATCAAATGATAAAATCTCATATTGTGCATTCATACCGATTTTATCAGCCAATTGCGCAACAACGTCTTCATAAGTTCCATCTTCTAATAAATGCATCCGAAGGAAAAAAGTATTGTCACCAAAATCTTGAACTGTCGATTCACTATATCCAATGGATTCTAGTGCATTTCGTAAAACATCCTGTTGTACAGGGACATCGTACCTGACAGTCAAACTAGAACCACCAGAGAAATCTATCCCTGATTTCAATCCTGGTTGGACTAATAAAAAATACATTCCTGGCAAAATTACACAAAGAGAAAACAGGAAAAACCAACCTCTTAATCTTGCAAAATTCAAACTCAATTTAGTCTCCTAATGAAAATCTATTGTTGATCCATGTGAGGTAATGATCCACCTTTTGTAGGAACAAACATGTTCGCTTTGCGACCAAAAAGCGTTAAAGCTAAAACTCTTAAAAAAGTTCTGCTAATTAACACAGCAGATAGCATACTAATCATTACACCAATTGCAAGCGTAGCTGCAAATCCTTGCACTACAGTAGTACCTAATTGGTTAGAGAAATAGTACAAGATCCCACAAGTAATTAATGTCGAAACATTGCTATCTCTAATCGCTGGCCACGCCCTATTGAAACCAATATTTATGGCGGAGGTCAATGTTCTTCCACTCCGCAGCTCATCTTTCATTCGCTCAAAAATAAGTATATTAGCATCCACAGCCATACCTATCGATAAAATTGCAGCCGCAACTCCAGACAATGTTAAAGTCACAGGCAGTATCTTAAATATTGCCAAAATCAATGAAGCATAAATAAACAACGCTGACGCTGCAACCAATCCAGGAATTCTATAGTACATAGTCATAAACACTAATACTAATGCTAGGCCAATAATCCCAGCAATTACACTTTTCTCGAGCGAATCAGCCCCTAAAATAGAATCCACTGTTCTTTCTTGAACCAAATCAATAGGAACTGGCAGTCTACCAGATTCAAGAAGCAAGGCTATATCTCTCGTCTCATTCAAAGTAAATGAACCAGAAATTATTGCACTCCCAGTCAATATAGGTTGTAACACAACTGGCGCTATTAATTCATTACCGTCAAGCATTATAGCAATAGCCTGCGAAGGATCATTAGCAATTTCTTGAGTCAATTCACCGAAAATTTTTGTGCCTTCATCATTGAACTGTACATTTACTATCGGTTCACTCGTCTGAGCATGTTGACTTGGAAAAGCTCGTTCAAGTAAATCACCAGTCAAGCCAATATCTTCATCTGAGGATGTAATCTCCTGAAATGAAATTTTTATATCTTCTCCCATAAAATCATTCGCCTGCTCAATAGTCATTGGAGTTGTACTTTGCCCGCCTTGAGCATAAGGAATAGCAAATAAATTAGGTTGATCTTCAAATCTCTCTATAAAAAATGGAGTGACGGTATAACGCAGAGATTCGTTACCTTCAACATTGACTTCTATGCCAAAAATCGATGCACCCATAGAAGAAGGGCTTACAGCACCGGTAGCTAACATCTTTGCCCCAATTCTACCTAAAGTATCTTGAAAAATCTTTGAACCTTCATCTGAAAACTCAATAAATATCCATGGAACTTTTGGTGTTTCTTTCTCAGTATCAGCATCCGAAACTTGAGATTGAGGGTTTTCTGAATCCTCAACTTTGTCTGGAAGTTGATCAATTGAAACTGAAAGAATCATTTCTGGATCGAGACCTTCAATATCTAAGTAAGTTCCAGAAGTACGATGCTTGAATTCAAGCAAAGCAGTATCACCAATCAGTTTCCTAGCACGATCTAAATCATTAATGCCAGGGAGTTGCACTAGTAATCTGTCTTCTCCAAGAACTTGTATAATTGGCTCTCCTAGACCAGAAGCATTAATCCTTCGTTCAATAGTTTTTTTCAGTCCATTCATTTGTTCTTCAGAGGGAACAATAGTTTCCCCAGACTGATCAATTAAATTAGTCTGGTATACCATATGACTTCCACCTTGAAGGTCTAGTCCAAGACTCAAGCCAAGTATTGTATCTCCACCTCTTTGAAAATTTCCAATATCTATTTTCTGGACAGCCAATGCCGCCACAGAACCAAAAAATAAGAGAAATATTAATATTAATGTGCGGGCATATCTACGCACTGTCGACTCCTGATGTTAAATTTTTGCTTACAATCTCTAATGCCCCTTCTCTGGTATTCACTGTTCCAAGAGCCTGAGCCTCTTTGATTTCTCGTAAAATCTCACCCAATTTCCTACCGGGTTGAATAGAGAATTCATTCATTATATCGTTTCCATCAATTAATTTGGGGAGTTTTGTCGCAGAAACCTCTCCCAAACCTCTGTCAATTATATGTGAAAGAACCTGACAGTGTTGTTCCCAGTTATACAATTCCAAGTTAGGTCCTCTGGCAGCTAAATAGTCAGCCATATTAAGGTACAAGTTATCTAATGAAGCCTCACCCAGATCTCTAAAATACCTATAAATCGCCTTGTCTGATGGCAATTTCTTCTCTGGCGCCATTTGACTAGGACGCAAATGATGTCGAACCAACATTTTTACTAAACGTGCTCCTTTATTACTAATCCTTAAACGGTCAAGGATCTGAGAAGATATTTCTTCACCAACAATTTGATGTTTTAAAAATCTCACTTTACCACTAGATTCTACAGTTTTCGTTTGGGGTTTTGCTATATCATGAAGCAAACATGCCAACTTTAGCATTACTGAGCGGTTATATCCATCACTAAATTGAGTAAAAAAGTGCGATTTGAACCCTTCGAAATATGGAATGCATGTCAAAAAGGGATTCAGCGAGTCTGATGGTGGAACTAAAACTCTTGCGAAAATTTTCTCTGCATAACCTACTGAATGAACTAAATGATTAAAAACATCCCAATAGTGTTCCTTAGGTTGTAAAACATTTTTTGTAAGTTCAAGCTCTGGAAATATCTTTGTTAGAATGCCTATTCTATCCAATACTAATAAGGAACCAGTAGTCTGGGCAGAATCCAAAATTTTCAAAAATTCATCTCTAATTCGCTCAGGAGCAACAGCAAAAATTAATGAAGCATTAGCCTGAAGAGATTCCCTTGTGTGGCTTTCTATAGTAAAACCCAACTCCCTAGAAATTCGTACTGCTCTAAGAATTCTAATTGGATCATCAACAATATTTTGATTAGTAATCATCCTTACAGTCAAATTACGTAAATCATTAATAGCACCACAAAGATCTATAATCGTAGATTTCGTTGGTTTCTGATCAGAATTTTTTGGGATCTTGATTGCTAAAGAGTTAATAGTGAAATCCCTACTTAATAAATTGAGTTCTATATCATCTACTAATTGAGTCAAATCAATTGTTGTTAAGGCATTTTCTTGACGGTAATTGATTCTTATAATATGTCGTTCACGATCTAATTCGATGATTTTCCCAGCAACAATCGTTGCAAAATCTGCCGCAATTATAGAAACATCGCCATCAACAACTAGATCAAAATCAGTAGGCCTTTTCCCAAGTAGCCAATCCCTAACAGCTCCTCCAACTACATATGTGCTAAAAGAAACTTTAGAAAAATATTCTACAACATCCACTGGTAAAACTTCAGATAAAAATTGTTCCGTTTTTAAAAAATTATTTTTTGAAGTTATATAAGACATTGTAGTTTAATTATTTTTTTCAGTCGCACCATCATAAGAGTCATCTGACTGAAAAATTATTTCATCTGAGTTCCTCGGAACAATTATTGATGAATCATTTTTAGAATAGTGTGAATTTATGTCACTGTTTTCTGGCTCTATATGATCTTCTTCTATCATGTAAAAATCTTCATGTTTTCGCAAATGATCTGTGTATAAAATACCATTAAGATGATCAACTTCATGTTCAATGGCTTGAGCTAACAAACCATCAGCATCAATACGAATCCTCTTAGATGAATGGTCCAAAGCACCAAATTTGATAGTTACAGATCTTAGGATTTTACCTCTATAACCTGGAATACTTAAACATCCTTCTTCAACTTCTCTTTGGCCTTCAATCTTAACAATTTCCGGGTTCACGTATATACGTGCATCACACTCATCAGGTAGTTGAATCACTATTATCCTTTGCAACTTGCCAACTTGATTAGCGGCAAGTCCTACTCCCCCAGCTTCCCGTAATGTGTCAACCATATTATTGGCAAGCTTCAGTATAGATTTGTCAATACGTCGTACCTTACGAGCACGTTTACGTAATACAGGATCCGGTATTTCAATTATCGGCAATAAAGACAA
>TARA_B100000686_G_C16804606_1_pt1 | contig 10788 bp, 9 predicted proteins | sample TARA_B100000686 | Tara Oceans TARA_B100000686 (sample SAMEA2622733) | marine metagenome | biome: marine biome (ENVO:00000447); feature: marine epipelagic mixed layer (ENVO:xxxxxxxxx); material: "saline water (ENVO:00002010), including plankton (ENVO:xxxxxxxx)" | depth 150 m
TTTAAAAAAATTAAAGAATATTTAATTTTTAAGATTAAACGATTCTATCATGAGCAGTTTATATTCAAATTTTTTGAGCAAGAAGAAATTTTTTCAAAAATATATAAAAACAATTATTGGGGCTCAAATATATCAAAATCAGGACCTGGTTCAGACTATAATAATACTATTAAAATTAGAAAAGAACTGCCAAAGATAATTAAAAAATTTAAAATTAAATCAATATTAGATGCACCGTGTGGGGATTTTTTTTGGATGAATAAAGTTTTAAAAAATTTAAAAATTCAATATGTTGGAGCAGATATAGTGTCTGATTTAATTTTATTAAACAAAATAAAATTTGCAAATAAAAATATAAAGTTTATGAAATTAGATTTAACAAAATCTAAATTGCCTAAATCAAATTTATGGATTTGTAGAGCTCTTTTTTTTCATTTAGATTTTAAAAGTATTAAGAAAATATTACATAATTTAAAAAGATCAGAAATTAAATACATCTTAATTACAAATTCATACACAAAAAAAAATTTTAAAAATAAGAATATTATAAATGGCGATTATAGACCTTTAGATTTATTTAAAGCACCTTTTAACTTTGACAAAAATTTTATTTACAAATTTAACGACACATTTTTTCCAAAATCAAATAAGGTCGATCAAGAAATGGTACTTTGGAACAAAACTGATTTAATCAAAAATCTAAAAAATTTCTTATGAAAATTGGCTATTTTGTTGAATATTATAAAATGGGAGGAATCGACACATTTATTACTAATCTATTATCTAAAAATCTTTATAATGATGACATTTATTTGATTTATAATAAAAACAACCCAGGGATTAACAATCTAAAAAAAAATAAATTAAAAGCAAAATTTATATCATACTCAATTTTTTCATGGGATAAAATTCTAAATAATTACCATAGTATATATATAATATTTTTACTTAAAATTATTTATTCAATATTTTTTCCTCTTTTATTTGCATATCAAATTGTAAAACTTTATTTTTTTTTTAAAAAAATTTCCTTGGACAAAATCTTGATTATAAATGGTGGGTATCCTGGTGGTGATGTTTGTTTGGCTGCAGCAATAGTATGGTCAAAAATGTATCCAAATAAAAAACCATGGATGAATTTTCACAATTTTGCATTAAAAAAACATAAATCGTTTTTACTTGATTTTTATAAGAATCTTATTGATAAGGTTATATCAAAGTCGGTATTAGGATTTGTATCAGTTTCAAATATTTGTACTAATTCGATAAAATTAAGAAAGAATTTAAAAAAAAATAAAACTTTTACTATTTATAATGGTCACGCATTTACAAATAAAAGAAAAAATTTTTTTTTAAGAAAGAAATTTAAATTATCTAGAGATGCAAAAATTTTACTTTTGCTGGCTGAATATGATTTAAGAAAAGGGCACAAATATCTTATTCAAGTTATGGAAGAAATTATTTTAAAGGATAAAAATATTTATTTATTTATTTTTGGAAATGGAGACAGGTCGATCGTTAGAAATTTAGTATCAGACTCAAAGGCTTCGAAAAATATATTTCTCAATAATTTTGAAAAGAATCAATTTAATTTAATTAAACAAACTGACTGTTTAGTTATAGCATCCCAAAAATATGAATCTTTTGGTTATACGGCTATAGAGGCAATGAGTCTAAAAAAAACTGTAATTTCAACTAATTTTGGTGGATTAAATGAAGTAATCTTAAATAATATAACTGGTTATCTAGTTGATAAGAACAAACCAAAACTTTTCGCAAAAAAAGTTTTATACTTGTTAGGTAACAAAAAAACTAAAAAAAAAATGGAGATAAAATCTTATTTGCATTATAAAAAATTTTTTACAAATCTTAAAATGATAAAAAACTATAACAATTTAATTAAAAATAAATGAAAGTTGTAATTTTAGCTGGCGGAAGAGGAACAAGACTATCAGAATATACAAAGCTAATTCCTAAGCCTATGGTAAAAATAAATAATAAACCTATAATTGTTTATATAATAGAACATTTTTATAAGCATGGTATCAAAGATGTAATAATTGCAGGAGGGTATAAACAAAAAATAATTAAAAATTATTTTATTAAAAAAAAACTTTTTAAAGATATTAATATTAGAGTTGTTGATACTGGATTAAATAGTTTGACTGGAAAAAGAATAAAAAAATTAAAAAATTTATTTTCAAAAAATGAAATTTTTTTTCTAACTTATGGAGATGGAGTTAGTGATATTAATTTAGAAAAACTATTAAAATTCCACATTAGACATAAAAAAATTGCAACATTAACCGCTGTTCATCCCCCAGCTCGTTTTGGTGAGCTAAAATTGAAAAATAAGAATATAGTTAAATTTGATGAAAAACCTCAATTATCTAAAGGCTGGATTAACGGTGGCTTTTTTGTATTAAATTCTAAAATTTTTAAATATTTAAATGATAAAAATGTTATGTTTGAAAGGGAACCGGTACAAAAACTTATTAAAAAACAAAATTTTATGGCTTATAGACATAAAAGTTTTTGGATGTGCATGGATACATCTAGAGATAAAATTCTTCTAGAAAGAATTTTGAGAAAGAAAAATTAATTAGCTATAGTTATTAAACAAAAAAATATGGAAGATAAAATTTTATTAAATTCTACTGAATTAACCGGCATAGTTGGTAAAAAAGAAATGAATAAACTATCTCTTATTGCGGAACCAAATGCTTGGAATGAATATAGAAAAAAATATGATATGGCATCAAACTTAAATGAGTTAAATTTTCCTATTCAACTTGACTTTGAACTAAATGCTTCATGTAATCTAAAATGCCCCATGTGTCCGATATCAGCCGAGTCACCAAAAGGAAAAGGTAAATCAACATGGTTTGATTTTGAATTTTATAAAGAACTTATTGATTATTCTTTTAAACAAGGTACTAGAGCAATAAAATTAAACTATATTAACGAACCATTAATAAGAAATGATTTTATCAAATTTATAGAATACGCAGTTTCCAAAGGTATTCTTGATATTTATTTTAGTACAAATGGAATTTTACTTAAAGAGCAACTTTCTAAAGATTTAATTAAGTCAGGATTAACTAGATTACAGGTATCGATTGATGCAGTTACACAAGATACATATGATAAAGTTAGACCAGGAGGAAGTTTAAAAAAAGTCATTAATAATTTAGAAAACTTTTTAAAGATCAAAAAACAATTAAATAGTATAACTCCATTGGTAAGAGTAAATTTTGTAAAAACTTCATATAATGAGTTTGAGTTAAATGAATTTTTAAATTTTTGGAATGACAAAGTTGATATGATTGGTGTTCAAGAGTTTATTAAACCAACAAAAGTAACAAATGAAATTAAAAGTAGAAAAACATTTAAAAAAAAAAACTTTAAATGTTCTTTTCCTTTTAAACAATTAGTAATCAACAACGAAAAACAAGTACTACCTTGTTGTACTTTTTGGGGAGAAGAATTGTCTTTGATGCAAGTTAATAAGCCAGAGGATTTGTTAAAAGCTTGGAATAGCGAAAAGATGACGTATCTCAGAAAGAAGCATCTTGCTGGAGAATATTCTGATATTCCACAGTGTAAAAATTGTGTTGAAGGTGGATTAGAATAGAGCTGGATTAACTTCATAAGATAAAAAAAAATAATATCTACACAAATCATTTATTCTTAAAATTATTTTATAAATGCTAAGAAATAAAAAAGTAAGCATTGTTATGAATTGCTATAACGGGGCAAAGTACTTAAATGAAGCAATTGAAAGTGTAATTCATCAAACTTACAAAAACTGGGAATTAATTTTTTATGATAATTGCTCTACAGATGAAAGTGCAAAAATTATAAAAAAATATGTAAATAAAAAAATAAAATATTTTAAATCAAAGAAAAAAATAAATTTAGGATTGGCAAGACATAAAGCATTTGAGAAATGTAAAGGTAGTTATATTGCTTTTCTTGATTGCGATGATTTATGGTTTAAAGAAAAATTAAGTAGTCAGTTAGAATTATTTAAAGATAAAGAAGTAGGTATAGTTATTAGCAATTCAATTATATTCAACAAAAAAAGAGCTAAAAGACTTTATTTTAAAAGACCACCTGAAGGGAAAGTTTTTTATGATTTAATAAAGAATTATTATATTAGTTTAGACACTGTAATTTTAAGAAAAGACTCTTTAAAAAAACTAGATAAATATTTTCAAAGTAAATTTAATATAATTCATGATTTAGATTTACTTACAAGATTGAGTTTTTTTACTAAACTTGCATATTATCCAAAAGCACTATCTAAATGGAGAGTGCATAATTTATCAGATAGTTATAATAAAGACAAAAAAATTAATAAAGAAAAAAAAGTTTTTATAAATGAAATTTCAAAAAAATTTAAGAATGATAAAAAATTTAAAATTGCTAAAAAAAAATTTCTAAATGAATTAGAATATAATAAGCTTCTAAATTTGCTAATAAGTGGAAAAAAGAAATTTCTTTTAAATAAATTATTGAATTTGCAAACAAATTTTAAAAAATTAATATTAATCTTTTTTTTAATTTTTCCATATGGAAGTTTTTTTTTGAAGAGAATTTATGAATTTAGAAAATTTTATGATTAATTTAAAAGATAAAATTCTGAGCAGGTACAAAAAGGATAAGAATGGAATTTATTTTTATCAAATCGCAAATAAGTTACAAAAAATAGAAATTAATTTTAGAAGAAAAGTTGCAAAAAAAACTTACAAAAATCATATTAAAGAAATCTCAAAGCATCATTCAATTCCTGTTATGGATGATTATATCAACAAGACTATAAAAAGTTTGCCAAAGGGATCAAAAATTTTAGATATAGGTGGAGGTTGGGCTTGGCACTGGAGAAATATAAACAAAATAAGGCCAGATATAAAGGTTTATGTTGTTGATTTTATATATGAAAATTTTTTTCACGCAAAAAAAATTATAAAAAAAAATTTTAATAAAAATGTTTACCTTATCAATACAGATGCAAATAAATTAAGGTTTGAAAATGAAACTTTTGATTTGGTTTGGTCTGTTCAGGTTTTTCAACATATGCCAGATTTTAAACAATCGGCAAGAGAAATAAAAAGAGTATTAAAGAAAAATTCTAAATTTATTAATATAACATTTAACGATTCATTAATTTCAAAAATAAAATATTTATTATTAAATAAAAAACATTTTTTTGAAGGTGTAGTTCCCAACCAGTTTTTTGTGAGTAGAAATATTAGAAAATATAATCTAACTCTAAAAAGTATTTTTAAATGCAATCCTATAATAAAATATTCTGAAATTTTATTCAATCCGGAACTTGGATTTTTTTTTGGTAGTGAAAAATCAATATTTGGAAAAATAGACTCAATGTTAACATCAAGTTTTATTTTATTTAAATTTATTGCAAGACAAATTCATTTAGAGTTTACAAAATAATTTAATGAACATAGAAATTTACAATAGTTTTAGTTCTGATTTAGAAGTCAGATGGCGTAATTTTGAGAAATGTAGTGATTTAACAGTTTTTCAGACCTTTGATTGGATTAATAGTTGGAGGAAAAGTTTTTCAAATAATAAAATTAAATATCAAATAGTTTTTATATCTGAAAATGGTGAAGATATTTTATTGTTTCCTTTAAATATAAAGAAAGTTTACGGCGTCAGAGTATTAGAATGGATAGGGAACTTTTATTCAGATTATCATTGTCCACTTATAAAAAAAAATACGATATTAACTAAAAATACGTTTTTAAATATTTGGTCAGATGTAAAAAAGAAATTAGAATTTTTTGATACTATACATTTTATTAAGCAAAAAGATTTAATAGAAAATTCAAGAAATCCATTTACAGAATTTTTATCTAAAAGTCTTTATCAGGATGTATTTAATATAAATATTAGTGATAATTATTGGCCAGACTACTATAAAGAAAAAAACAATAGTAAAACTAGAGAAACCGACAGAAGAAAGAATAGAAAACTTAATTATGGTTATGAAACAGTTTTTGAAATAATTGTAAATAAAGATGAAAAAGAAAAAATGATTGAAAATTTAATTAGTAATAAATCTTTTTTTTATGAAAAAAAAAAAATTTATACAAACCTCGCATCTTTTAATGCAAAAAAATTCTATAAAATGATTAACTCTTTAAATTCTGAACACTTAATTACACATCTTTCAATATTAAAAAAAAAAAATGAAATTTTGGCCTCAAACTTTGGAGTTTGTTTTGAAAATACATTTTATTACTTAATTCCTTACAGCTATACAGGAAGTCTTACAAAATATTCCCCTGGAAGATATTTGCTTACAAAATTAATTGAGTGGGCATTTGACAATAAATTTAAAAAATTTGATTTCACAGGCGGGGATGAAGATTATAAAAAAAGCTGGAGCAATAATCATGAATATCTTTATTATTATTTAAATTTTTCAACAATTAGAGGATTTATTTATTGCTTAATATATAAATTAATAAATCTTGCAAAAAAATCAAAATTACTAAAAAAAATATATTATAAAATTATTCAATTATGAGAAAGCATCATAAAATTCTTTCTTTAATTTATAAATTTCTGAATTTTTTTTTAAAAAAAAATGAAAATCAGTTTAGAGTAATAATGTATCATGATGTTCAAACTAAAGATTTACAGAATTTTAAAAATCAATTAATAGAATTAAAAAAAAAGTGGAAATTTATCAAACCAGAAGAACTTGATATTTTTTCTAAAACAAAGTCAACTATAACTGGTAAAAATATTCTTTTAACTTTTGATGACGGTTATAAATCAATGTTAAATGTTAATAAAATTTTAAATGAGCTTGAAATAAGTGCTATCTTTTTTGTGATAAGTGATTTTGTTAACTTGTCTAAAAGAGACAATCCAACAAATTTTGTACATAAAAACATTGATCCTGGTATCAGCCCTAACCAAATTTACGAAAATCTAAATTGGAAGGATTTGCAATATCTATTAGAAGAAGGCCATACTATTGGGGCACATACAAAATCTCATAAAAGACTTACAGACATTAATGATATAGAACTTTTAAAAGAGGAAATAATTAATAGTTCAATCGAAATAGAGAAAAAGTTAAATATTAAAGTCAAACATTTTGCATACAGTTATGGAGATATTAATTCTTTTAATCAAAAATCATTCAATATTGCAAAATCAAAATTTGAATATATTTTTTCTGGAGTGAGAGGAAATAATAGTAATTTAAGATTTGATAAGAATATAATTAGACGTGACTCGATAGAACCAAGTTTTACGATTAACTTAATTAATTTTTTTTTAGAGGGATTTATTGATTTTAAATATAATATGGAAAATCAAAAATTAGATAAGTGGACTAATTAATATCTAATATCTACTGATTATAAAATTATTTAATACTAGAACATCCATATTAGTTCTTAAAAAGCAGTTAAAAGCGTCATTAGGAGTTAAAACTATTGGCTCATTTTCGTTAAAAGAAGTATTTAATAAAATAGGAACTTTTGAAATTTCATAAAACTTATTTATTAATGTATAAAAATCTTTATTCATTTCCTTTGTCACTGTTTGAACTCTTCCTGTTCCGTCTATATGAGTAATACCTGGTATTATATCTCTTTTATTTTCTGTAATTAATTCAACAGCTGACATGTAAGGGTTCATTCTATCATTAGAAAACCATTCTTTTTTATTTTCATATAATATTGCTGGCGCAAAAGGTCTAAAATTCTCTCTTCTTTTAATTTTAGTATTAATAATGTCTTTTATTTTAGGATTGCATGGATTTGCAAGTATTGATCTATTGCCAAGTGCTCGCGCTCCGAATTCCATTTTTCCGTTAAAATGACCTATTATTTTATTTTCAAAAATGTATTTTGAAACTTGACCATAAAGTTTCTCTTTATTTTCAAAAAAATTAATATCAAATTTTTTTATTTCATCTCTAGAATTTATTGTTTTTTCTATTTCTAAGTTGGTAAAGGAAGTACCTAGAAATGGAGATTTTAGATTTGAAAATTTTTCCTTTTTATTAATTTTTTTCCCCGCGTAAAGTGCTGCTCCTATTGATCCCCCTCCATCTCCTGGTGCATAAGGAATAAAAATATTATTGAATAATTTAGTATCATAAATTGTTTTATTTGCTAAAGAATTTAACGCACAACCACCAGCAAACACTAGATTTTCAGAAAAATTCAATTTTTTAATTTCTTGAATAATTTCAAGAATTTTTTTTTCAAAAATTTTTTGAACAGAAGATGCTATATTTTTTTGAGTTTCTGAAATATTATTAATATCGAAATTTTTTGTATCTAAAAGTTTTTCTAATTTACTAGAAAAAAGTTTATTCTGGGTTGGTTTACCTTCAAATTTATAAATGTAATCATTTTTTGCATGATTAAAATAATTTAAATTTAGTTTTAAACTATTTCTGTAAAAAACATTATTAAGAATTTGATCAAAATATTTTGGCTTACCATATGATGACAATCCCATCATTTTGTATTCATCCCCATAATTTTTAAAGCCAATTAACTGTGTAAAAGTTTCATAAAAAACCCCAAGAGAGTCTGGAAAGTAGGATTTTTTAAAAACATTAATTTTATCATTTTCACATTTTGCAATAGACATACTGCAAAAATCCCCAAAACCATCAATTGATAGCCCTATAGCCTTTTTGAAGCCCGAAGGATAATATGCGGAGGCGATATGAGATATATGATGATCTATGTAGTGAATTTTTGTACTTTCAGGAATTCTTTTTGGACTAAAGTATTTATTCAGATCATTTCTTAAAGAAATTTTTTTTTTAAATCTTTTAGCAATTTCAAATTTTTTTTCACCTAAAAGATAATTTTTAAAAAAATATATAGCCTTATTATTTATATTAGAAAGAGGATTTGTATTTATTGATATATCTGTTATGTCGTTAAGACTCAGTCCGGTATTTTTTAAACATGCTTTAATAGACTCGCACGGCAACCCAGCCCAATGTTTAATACGGTTTATTCTTTCTTCTTCAATAGCAAATTCTAATTTGCCATTTATTAAAATACAAGCGGAAGAGTCTGCATGATTAGCATTTAAACCAAGAATAATACTCATCTGTTATTGGTTGTGTTTTTTTTTCATTTCTGAAAAAATCCATTCATAGGTTTTTTCTAAACCTTGGTATAAAGAATATTTTGGTTCCCAATTTAACTGAGATCTAATTAAAGTATTGTCGCTGTTTCTTCCCCTAACACCTTTCGGCTTGTCAAGTTGATAGTTTTTTCTTACTTTTTTATTGGAAATCTGTTCTATCTTATCAATCATTTCATTAATAGAAACTTTTTCTTCACTCCCAATGTTTATAGGACCATGACATTTAGAGTCGAATAGTTTTAGCGTAGCCTCTATACAATCGTCAATGTATAAAAAAGATCTTGTTTGTTCTCCATCTCCCCACACATCGATTACATCTTCCTCATTTATAATTGAGTAAATTACTTTTCTGCAAAGAGCGGCTGGCGCTTTTTCCCTTCCCCCATCATAGGTTCCATTAGGTCCAAAAATATTATGATATCTTGCAACTTTTACATCTAATCCATAATCTTCTAAAAAATGTCTACACATTCTTTCGCTAAATAACTTCTCCCATCCATAGCCATCTTCAGGGTTTGCAGGATAAGCGTCTGTTTCTTTTAATCCTGATACTTTTGCCTCATTTTGAAGATCTTTATTATAAGCACATGCACTTGAAGAAAAAAAATATTTTTTAATTTTAAATTCTTTACAGGCCATTAACATATGAGTATTGACCAATACCGATAACATACACAACGCTTTGTTGTTTTCAATAAATCCCATTCCTCCCATATTACAAGCCATGTTTATTACTTCTTCCATGCCTTTAGTCATTTTAAAGCAATTACTTTTATCTGACATATCTAAAACAAAGTTTTCAACATTTTCAAATAATTGATACCATTCATTGAAAGGTTTTATATCTACTGCTCTTACTTGGTGTTTACGGGCCAGTAATTCTTTAACTAAATGACCTCCTATGAAACCTCCCGCGCCTGTTATCAAAATTTTTTTCATATAAATTTTTATTATATTTTGTTAAAAGAAAATTATTATTTATTATTAAATTTTAATGAGTCAAAATATATCAAAAATAAAAAATAGTCTATCAGTAATAATTCTCTGCGGTGGCCAAGGTCAAAGATTAAGGCCATTAACTGAAAAGATACCCAAACCATTAATTAAAATTAAAAATAAAACAATAATTGAATATATAATTAATCATTTCCACAAGCACAAAATTGAAAATATAATTATTGTCACAGGGTATAAACACAAATTATTAAAACAATTTGTCAATAAAAAATATAAAAATAAAAAAATTAAAGTTTTATATACTGGACTAAAAACAGAAATTATAAAAAGAGTATCAAAAATTTCAAAACAACTAAGTGATAATGTTGTTCTATGCTACGGTGACACTTTAGTTGATATTGATTTAAATAAATTAATTATGTTTTATTTAAGAAATAAAAAAAAATTTATAGTTTCGAGTTATGAATTGAAATCTAGTTTTGGTATTTTGGATATGAATCATAAAAATATTGTTACTGACTTTAGAGAAAAACCCAAACTAGGAATGTGGTTTAATGTTGGATATTTTATTTTTTCAAATAAGTATTTAAAAATTTTAAAAAATTTTAATAAATTTGAAAATTTACTATTTTTTTTAGCAAAAAATAAACATATGAAAGCTTTTAA
>TARA_B100000686_G_scaffold8591_1_pt1 | contig 10778 bp, 11 predicted proteins | sample TARA_B100000686 | Tara Oceans TARA_B100000686 (sample SAMEA2622733) | marine metagenome | biome: marine biome (ENVO:00000447); feature: marine epipelagic mixed layer (ENVO:xxxxxxxxx); material: "saline water (ENVO:00002010), including plankton (ENVO:xxxxxxxx)" | depth 150 m
CAAATTCTGGCGCATCACTGTGATCCAGGCAGATGGCGTGATCTGACGCGAGCATCTTCATCAGGAACCATACCTGCTTTTGCCCTTTGAATGTCGTGCTGCGCGAACGCAAACTGCCGGGTACGTCGTAGCGTAGCCAGTCCCGCGTCCGGCCCACCAGTTCCACATTCTGCGGACGTAAGCCGACCTCTTCATACAATTCGCGGTAGGCCGCCTGCTCCAGTGTCTCGCCCTGCTCTATTCCCCCTTGTGGGAACTGCCAGCCGTCATGGCGGCTCCGCCGGGCCCACAGTACCTGGCCGGTGTTGTTGAACAGCACGATGCCGACATTTGGCCGATAACCGTCATCATCCGAAACCGCGTGCAGTTGTTCCACCATCAGGCCATCCCGAGTTCATTGATGTCATCCATCAATTGTTAGCTGTCCAAGATTTATACCACAGAGCACTGTGCACCCAGATCAGAGCGTTGTTATCAGCAACCGACCACCGTCCTAACCGCCCGATTGACCGTTGCAGCTGGCTGAGGGGTTGACCGCAGATTCTGCCTGCCAGGTTGCGTAACGGGATTTAAAGAGCGTCTCCAACTGATCGATCGTGTCCTCACTGGTCTCACCGTACATCATGTGACGCGCCATCAGACCGGATGCCTCATTAAATAAAGTGTCCCGGTTCAACATGGGGTAAGTTCGGGTCAGACGTCGTATTGCATTGATAACGCTCTCGCCTTCAGGCCGCGGGATATCCAGGATCTCCGGTACCGGCTCGGGCGCTAAGGGCCGTTGATCCCTGAGATACCTGGCGAAATCAAGCACGCTCGCCACTTCAGTCTCGGTCAATGCGTCTATCACTGCCCGAAGTTCGCGCTGGTCGGAATTCGCCATCGGATCGGCCTGAAAATACGGCTGCGAAACTATTTCGCCGACTGTTTTTCGACGCAATGTGCCTCAGTGAATTCGAGAAATTCATCCATCGCACGCAAGCGGAATTTCTGACGCTGATAAACGATCGAAAAAGGCCGGGTGAGCGGAGGATCGAGGCTTAACTTGGACAACATACCGAGCTCCAATTCCTTATCGAGAGTGGCAATAGACAGGATCGAGATACCCAGACCCGCCGCGACGGCACTCTTGATGGACTCCGGACTGCCGAACTCCATGGTCAGATTGAGATCCGAGATATCGCGGTCGGCAGACTGCAAGTAGTCGACAATCACATTACGGGTTCCCGAACCCTCCTCACGACTGATAAACGGATATTCCAGAATCGCGTCCACACCGCTTACCGAGTGCTCAGTCAGCGGGTGGTCCGGAGGAGTCACAATAACGAGCTCGTCATCCCAACAGACTTTGGACACCAGATTCTTGTTGCCAACCGGACCTTCAACAATACCGATATCAATCTCGTTGCTCTCCACCATGTGGATCACCCCATCTGTATTGGCGACATGAAGCCGCACCGCGACATCGGGGAACTTGGCCTGATACTCACCCAGAATACTTGGGATGACGTACTCGCCGATAGTCGTGCTGGCGCCCAGAACAAGCGGGCCCAACACATCACCGGTCAGCTTTCGAACCTCGTTATCCATCTCGCTATACAGCGAGATAATCTGATCGGCATACCCCTTCACCAGGTGACCGGCGGAGGTAAGACTGATCCGGTTATGGGTACGGTCAAACAACCGGGTGTTGAAGTAGTCCTCCAACTGGCGAATCTGGAATGTGACGGCCGGTTGGGTCATGTGCAGCGCTTCGGCCGCTTTGGTGAAACTGAGCAAGCGGGCTACCGTTGCAAATACCTGAAGCCTTCTGTCCGCCATGAGTCCACTCCCTGCCTGGTGTCAACGGCTCTCTGCCGATCAGGCGCAACGGGCCTGATCAATCGCGTCCCGATCCTGAAGCCGATAAACTGATTTTATGGGTTATAAGCAGATATTGGTAGCGTCCCTAACCGCCGATGCCGGATTGTCGGGCGCCGGCCTCAATGACAAATCGCCGAAAAGCCTCTGCAGTCGGTGACAGGCGCTTACCTTTGCGGTAAGCCACATACCAACGACGCATAATCGGCATCCCGGCAACGTCCAGTTTCACCAGACGCTGCAAGGTCAGCTCTTGTTCGACTGTATGGGCGGATACCACCGCAAGCCCCAGACCCGCCTCAACCCCCTGCTTCACGGCTTCGTTTCCCATAAGCTCCATGCTTTTCTGGTAACTGAAACCCTGACCGGAAAAGAAACGCTCCATCGCAACGCGTGTCCCGGAACCCGGCTCACGCACCACGAAATGCGCCTCGGCAAGATCGGTCAGAGGGATCTGGCGGGCCTTCGCCAATGGGTGATCAGGCGGTGCAATCACGATCAGCGGATTATCCATGAACGACTCCGAGACCAGATCAAGATTGGCCGGCGGCTTACCCATGAGAGCCAGATCCGGCAGATTGGCTTCGAGTCGGCTGAGCAATGATTCGCGGTTAGTGACATCGAGAGAAATCTCTACCGCCGGGTTTTCCCGCGCAAAATCAGCAAGCAGCTGCGTTGCGAAATAATTCACCGTTGAGGCAATCGCGACTCTGAGCCTTCCGGAGTCTTCTCCGCGAAGATCATCCATCTCCTCAGATGCGGCCTCGAGATGGCGCATAATGGTCCGTGCGTGGACGAGCATCGCATCGCCGGCCTGCGTCAAATAAATCTTTTTTCCGATCTGCTCGAACATGGGCAGACCGATCGAGCTTTCCATTTGTTTGATCTGCATCGACACGGCGGGCTGCGTGAGATGCAATTCCTCTGCCGCGCGGGTGTAACTGAGATGGCGGGCAACCGCCTCAAATACCTGCAACTGCCGTATGGTGATATGCATCCCCCCCCCTTTTTTTGATCCCGACTTGGGCCCTCAAGCTGCTTCCAGTTTTAATCGATAAGTATAAACTTATTTACCAAATCAGATAAATTCGGTTAATCTGATGAAGCGAATTGCATATATTGCGTGCCGTTACCCCTAACCGTGCCGGCCTGCTGCACTAAGCGCTGCTGCTGGGAGGAAACCTGATGTCCACAAGTCACCCGGTCATTGCTGTTACCGGATCTTCTGGTGCTGGCACCAGTACAGTGAAGACGGCCGTTGAGCACATCTTCCTCCGAGAGCACCTCAAGGCCGCCATTGTCGAAGGCGACAGTTTCCATAGATTCGATCGTTACCAAATGCCTGAGGAGGTCGCCAAAGCACATCAATCCGGTCAGGATCTCAGTCATTTCGGCCCCGATGGCAACCACTTTGAAAAACTTGAATCCCTGTTCAGGGATTACAGCGAAACCGGCGGCGGGAAAATCCGCTACTACCTGCATAACGAATCAGAAGCAGCCCCGTACAAACAAAAGCCCGGCACCTTCACACCCTGGGTAGACATACAAGACGAAACCGACCTGCTCTTCTACGAGGGCTTGCACGGAGGTGTCGTCAACGGCTCAGTCAACATGGCACAGCATGTCGATCTGCTTGTGGGAGTGGTACCCATCGTTAACCTTGAGTGGATTCAGAAAATTCATCGTGATACCGAGAGCCGAGGCTACGAGCCCGAAGCAGTTACTGAAACGATTCTGCGCCGCATGCATGATTATGTTCACTATATCGCGCCCCAGTTCTCGCGAACCGACATCAACTTCCAGCGGGTCCCCACGGTGGACACCTCGAATCCTTTTGTCGCCCGTGACATCCCCACCCCGGACGAGAGCTTCGTGGTGATACGCTTTCGTGACCCCACCAAATTTAATGTCGACTTTCCCTATTTGCTGGCTATGCTGCATGACTCTTTCATCTCCCGCCGCAATACCATCGTCGTCCCCGGTGGAAAAATGGGGCTCGCCATGGAGTTGATCCTCGCCCCGATCATTGATGGGATGATGAAAAAGAAAAAAGAACTGGAGCGCAGCGCGTGCCAGAGAGATTACTGAGCGGCGGCCTGAAGCCGTCGAGCCGCATGACCTCCATCAATCGCGCCGCGGACTGCTTCTACAGCAGAATCGGCGTCCGGGCAGCGCCCCAACTGAATCAGACATAGCGCCGCCCCGTACACCAGACTCTCGCGGACGGGGCCGGATTCTCCTGCCAAAGCGCCGAGCCCTGCCTGTGCGGCCGCCTGCGCCAACGCATCGGCATCAATCGATCCCTGGATGTCGTCATCCGCCTTTTGCCCAGGCAAATCCTGTGGCAACGGCACAGCACGCCCGACGGACTGGACGGTGAATTCAGCAGGATCCAGCCTCACTTCCTTATCCGCTTCCTCGCCCTGATAGCAAAACAACTTGGACGGCTGATTCAGGGAAGGGATGACTCCACCCTCCACCCCTCGCACAATAATGGCAGAGTCATAACCGGAAGCACGCGCGAGCGCTGTATAAATTGGGGGATACGGCTTGTGAACGTATCCGGTGAGGAGATGCGTTCTTCGGGCTCCGCGCACGGGGCCCAGCAATACCTCCAGCGTTGTCAGACAAGGTCGCTTGACGATCTTGGTGCGCAATGGAACAAGATCATGCAGTTTCGGGCATGCTGCCCGCTGATCGACATACGCCCAGCCGATACGCTCATCCGCGAGTTGTCGGGCGGCTTGGGCTGAACTTAAATCAACATTGACCCCAGCGGCATGAAGTACTTTACGGTGCGTCGCGCCGTATTTCGGGCCGATGGATTCCGCTCCATTTCCCACGGTCGCAACGCCGCAGGCAGCGAGGACGGGTGGAAGAAACGGTGCTGCGGGCATTCCCCGAGTGAATCCGTCAAAGGGGTCTGACAGATCCAGAACATCATCGACTGCGGACGTTGCCTGTTCAGTGACCTCCAGCAACGCATCCAACACGCCGAGGTTTTCAGGCATGGTCTCGCGCTTCATCCTGAGCGCGATAAGAAAGATGGCAGCCTGCACGGGATCGGCATCGCCGGAGAGGATTCGACGCATCCCGTCGCTTGCCTCTTCCCGGGAAAGATCCTTGCTCAATTCTGGGCCAGTGGCAATCTTCTGGATGTATTGACGCATTGTCATGAGACAGTGACCATAGTTAATTTGGCTGATACATGCTGCACTATGCGCAAAGTTTAAACCTGGGATGAAAAGATCCTCTATACCCAATTGGGTAGTGAGCGTCAGTGAGGGTGGCGCAATGCCACTCGCTTGATTTACTCTTTCCGCATGGAAATTCAATCCAGACCGAGAGTATGGATATAACCCAAGAAGAAACCGGCATGAAGTTGTCGAGCGGCATTGCGGCATTCGAGGCCAAGCATTTCACCCAGGCAATGAAGTTGTTGAGTCCACTCGCAGAGGACGGATCAGCAGACGCACAATATCGACTTGCCATCATGTATCAGAACGGACTGGGCGTGGTGCGGAACGAATTGCTCGCCTATAAATGGATGAAAAATGCTGCCCACCAGAACTATGGGCCTGCGCTACACGGACTTGGCTTTATGTATATGGATGGGGATTGCGCGGCACAGGACGATGTGCGGGCGGTGCGCTGGTTTGAAGCAGCGGTCGGTCAGGGTCTTGCCGGAGCGATGGTCGCGCTCGCGCAGATGCTGGAACAGGGCCGCGGCACTGCACCTGATCCGCAACGAGCCGAAACGCTCTATAAAGAAGCGGGCTTTTGACTTCAGTCAGTTCAACTGGACCCGCTCTCCAAAGGGCACGGCTTCCCGGCCCTTCACCAGCCAGATGACCGGAAAGGTGGGCGCCGCATCAGGGAACCGGCCCTTGGCATCCGTAAAGTAAATCAGCAGATCCGGCGCCACATCCAGTTGCTCTGCCCACTGGAAAACGGGGGAAAAATCCGTTCCGCCTCCCCCGGAAAGCGATTCGGGAGCTTCAAGCGGTTCCCAGGGCTCAAACACCTGGGGCGACTCGGGAGCCAGTTCAGAGTCACAGCAGACAAGACTGATCCTCGCTTTGACCTGTCCTTTGAGCGCATCCACTTCATTCACAAATTCGGACATCTCGGCCGTTGAGACGGAACCGCTGGTATCCACCGCCACAGCCACATTGACGGTGCCGCTGCGCAACGCAGGCAATATGGCCTCACCTTCCCGGCGGCCGGGCCGTGCATAGTCAAAATCATCCCTGGCACGCATGCTCATGTAGCGCGCCAGCAGTTGTCTCCAGGGCAACGCCGGGGCAATCAAATGATCGACCAGGCGCGCAAGCGTCCCGCTTAGCCGTCCTGCCTGTGCCGCCTGTTGCGCGGCGCCTGCCAGGCGCTCCTGCCATTGCTGCTCCAGCCGTGCACGTTCGTCGGGACTGAGCGTCTGAGGTGGCGCCGGGCTATGCCCGGACTGGGCGGCTGGATCCTGTGAGCGGGATACAGACGGATCCTGATCCTGGGGCTCGGCATCATAGAGATGGCAGTCATGCGGCTCATCGTCAGGGTTGTCCTCCAACATCGGATAAATTTCTTCGGCACTCAATCCTGAATAGTCGGGCAGGTAGAGAACGTCCGGCGGCGGTGTTAAGCCATCATCAATCAACAGGGGATTGACCGCCAGGTCGCACGCGATGTCCCACCGCCTTTTGTCACGGTGCAGGCGCCTGGCAAAATGGGCCAGTGCGCAGTGAAGCGCTTCGTGCGCGAGCGCAAATTCGATCTGCGATAAGGACAGACTGTCGAAGTACGACGGATTGAAATAGATCTTGCGCGCATCCGTAGCGGTCGTCGGACACCATGGCGCTTCGGTCTCCTGCATCGGCAGACGCAAAACAAGCGCGCCCAGAAACGGGCGGTCCAGAATCAACCGGGACCGGGCTGCACTGATGCGGGCGAGGCTATCGTCTGCTGCTTCGGCCATTACTCAACACATTAATCCTGGGCCAGCATGACATCGGCAACCTGTCTGGCCCAGTCGGGAAAACCCGGTGCCGCGAAAAGTGGCGGGCCGACTGCACGGTGAAGATCTGATACCAGCATGACGCCCATCTCTTTCTGGGGAAAACGGCCCGCGTAATCCAGCACCCGGGAGTAAAGATCGATCGCTCCAGGATCCTCTCCAACCTGGGCGGCCCGACCTACCAATGCTGCGGCCACTGCATACTGAAGATCCAGGTCTTCAGGTACCGTTGACAACTCCCCCGCCAGGATCGCGTCAATGTCAGGCAATTGATCCAGGTTTCGGATAAACGCATGCAACTCAATTCCTGCTGCGGGCCCGACGCAGGCCTGCAGTGCACCGCTCAGCATATCCGGATCCTGCGAGAACTTTCGAAGGGCGCGGTGCGCAAACTCCCAGGAACGCGGTGACGGAAAGGCGACCGGGTTCTGTACGGGATCAAAGTCAAACAGCAGGTCAGGCCGAAACCGCAGGAACCCGATCACGCGCTCATCGACACCTGCCCGAAACGCCCAACGAACCCAGTCGTCCAGATTGACGTCGACGTCGTAATGACTGAACCGATTCGCAAGCGGCGCCGGCATGGCGTAGGTGACACCGCGGTCTCCTTGCCGGTTCCCAGCGGCCACGATCGCCCACCCTTCAGGCACTTCGTAATCTCCCAGCCGTCGGTCCAGGATCAACTGGTAGGCCGCTGCTGAAACGCTCGGCGGCGCAGACGTGATCTCATCGAGAAAGAGTATTCCGTGCGAGCCATGGCGATCCTGATCAGGCAACATGGAAGGGATGGCCCACTCAACACGCTCATCCACGCGAAACGGTATTCCCCGCAGATCACTGGGCTCCAGTTGGGAAAGCCGAATATCAATCAGCCGCAAATGGTCATCAGCCGCTACCTTGGCGACGATCTGGGACTTCCCGACGCCCGGCGGACCCCACAGCATCACCGGGGTATGAGAGCGCTCACTAAGGCTTGCGATCTCGCAGCGAAGAAGTTTTTCAAGATGAACGGGGCGCATGAAACCTGCCTGAATGCCTGTATTTAAGAAGAATGGGAGTGTATCCCAGTCAGCGTCACGACCCCTTGATCCCGGTTCAAATTGACCCTTTGCCTAAGCGTATCGCTACCTGAATATGACTCTTGGGATAGAGTGCCGGGACCACAATGCCGACTTGCGTAATAAACTTCACGCATGGATGCCCTGCCGATTTTTCTAAAGCTGCGTAATACACCTGCGCTCGTGGTGGGAGGCGGCTCGGTGGCAGAACGAAAAATCGACCTGCTGCTGCGGGCCGGAGCTAAAGTGACGGTGGTGGCCCCAAAAATCGGCTCCAAAGTAGCGGCTCTTTTGGATCAGCAAAAACTGCAGTGGATTGAGGATGACTTCGAGCCGGTCCATCTAAACCAAGCTTTGATTGCGATTGCGGCTACGGACAAGGTCGATGTGAATAAAGCAGTCTCGGACGCGGCTCGGCAACAGAATATGCCTGTCAACGTCGTCGATCAGCCGGATCTTTGCACCTTTACCGTGCCCTCGATCGTCGATCGCTCACCCGTCATCATCGCCATCGGGACGGGCGGCGCGTCCCCGGTTCTGGCCCGGATGCTGAAAGCCAGACTGGAAACACTGATTCCCGCAGCGTACGGTCAGCTTGCCGGGATTGCCCGTGAATTTCGAGAACAGGTCAAAGCAGCCCTTGGCAGTGTTGACTCCCGCCGCGGATTTTGGGAGAGCGTTTTTCAGGGTCGGGTGGCAGAACTCGTCTTCGCCGGCAAGGAACATCAGGCCCGAGAGGAACTCAAGGCGATGATCCAGGCAACCGAAGATGCAGAATTTGAAAAAGGTGAGGTGTACCTGGTCGGTGCCGGCCCCGGTGACCCCGATCTATTGACCTTCCGTGCTTTGCGTTTGATGCAGCGGGCCGACGTAGTGCTGTATGACCGATTGGTGGCTCCCGCCATTGTGGATCTGGTCCGTCGCGACGCGGACCGGATTTTTGTCGGCAAAGAGAAATCAAACCACGTGGTACCGCAACCCGAAATCAACGAACTGCTCCTGAGTCTGGCCCAGCAGGGAAAACGGGTACTGCGATTAAAGGGCGGCGACCCTTTTATCTTCGGCAGAGGAGGTGAGGAAATAGAGGACCTGGTACGACACAACATCCCGTTTCAGGTCATTCCCGGGATCACCGCGGCGGCCGGATGCGCCTCTTACGCAGGCATCCCCCTCACCCATCGGGATCACGCTCAGTCCTGTCTTTTTGTCACCGGACACCTGAAGGATGGCAGCGTTGATCTTAACTGGGATGCCTTGTGCCAACCCGGTCAAACGGTTGTGGTCTATATGGGATTGACGGGCCTTGAGTCGATCTGCCGCGAAATGATTCACCATGGTTTGAGCAACAACACACCGGCAGCCCTGATCCAACAGGGCACCACACTTAACCAACGGGTGATCGCGGCAACGCTTGGCAGCTTGCCTGATGCGGTTGCTGCTGCCAAGGTTAGAGCACCCACTCTGCTTATTGTCGGGAGTGTGGTCACACTGCACGATGAACTTGCCTGGTTCGATCCTGACGGCATGCCGCGGGACAATCTCGCACTCAACGAGCCAGGCCGAGGCACAAACGATGGCCTGTGATCGCCCTGAAACCTCCTCTGGCCCGTGGATAGACATGGACGCCGTCGAGGATCTCCCGCCCGGTACGATGCAGCGCTATGAGAGCGAAGGCCATTGCATCCTGATCGCCAACGTCGATGGCACTCCGTTTGCGGTGGACGACACCTGCACCCACGAAGACGCGTCACTTTTTTCGGGTGCGCTGCAGGGGGATAAAGTGAAGTGTCCGCTCCATGGCAGCCGGTTCTGCCTGCGGGACGGGCGGGCGCTAGATGAGCCTGCAGAAATCGATCTCGCGTGTTATCCCGCCCGCATCCATAACGGCAGGGTGGAAATCGTTATTCTCCCGGGGCTCACGTAACGTTTCCACAACACCGCGAGTTATCCAAAGACACGTCAGTGCGAAACGGGAGCCCCGTCTTCTGGCGTTGCCGCGCCGAATTCACACAAGGCTCTCAGCAGTTCTGCCCGATCTCCCATTACAACTGCCTCCACAAGTCCCTGCTTCTCTTCCGGCGAGAACGGCAGACTGCTTGCCAGGGTGTCAATCAGCTCGGGTGGCTGCAAGTGATCGAGGGCGCTCCAGTCCACTGACAAATTGCGACTTTCTGTGAAGCGCTTTGCCGAAGCGATGATCTCTGCCGCATCAAGACCGGACTCTTGTGTGTCGAGATCACGGGCAAACCTTCCCCAGGAAACCTGAACCCGACGATAGTCATTCTTCATTTCCACCTCGCCCAGGATGTCGAAACGGCAAACACCGGCGAGAATGATCAATAGACGGTTGTCCCGGGTCTCGCTGAAGCTGACAATACGCCCCGCACATCCCGTCTCATGCAATTCGGGGTGCTGCGCTTGAGTCTCTCCCTTAGGCTGTACCATCCCGATCAATCGGGACCCCGCCATTGCATCGAGCACCATATTCAAATAGCGGTCCTCAAAGATGTTGAGTGGTAACTGGCCATTAGGCAGAATGACGGCGCCCGTTAACGGAAACACCGGCAAGACATCAGGCAAATCGCTAAATGGGTGAGTAAATCGGTTTCGCATAAGCTTTCAGAACCAGGGTCTTTAGTCTTCGAATCTAGTATCCGGAAATTGACGTCTAGCATATGTGAAGCACGGCTTCACAATCCCAGCCAATTAATATAGATCATGTCAACAATCGCCGTCATTGGGTTTGGATCGCTGCTGTGGGACCTGGACAATCTCGCCCCCAAGGTTTCGGGAAAATGGAAGATGTACCAAGGGCCGGTCCTGCCCCTGGAATTCTCCTTGGTCTCTCG
>TARA_B100000686_G_scaffold252653_1_pt1 | contig 10772 bp, 11 predicted proteins | sample TARA_B100000686 | Tara Oceans TARA_B100000686 (sample SAMEA2622733) | marine metagenome | biome: marine biome (ENVO:00000447); feature: marine epipelagic mixed layer (ENVO:xxxxxxxxx); material: "saline water (ENVO:00002010), including plankton (ENVO:xxxxxxxx)" | depth 150 m
TTAAAACAAAATGTCATGGGTTTTATCAATGAGTTATTATTCAACTATTGGTTGCTTCTAACCATGTTTGATTGACCTCTGTTTAAGATCATGATTTAAAGTGGAACAAAACTAACTCTTTAGAGGTTTATTTATTGAACTAAGGAGGTTGTGCATTGGCGCAGCCTCCTTTTTTTATCAACTTCTAAGGAGACAATATGGAATCAATCGATATACTTCAATTCTTAACAGAGTATCAATGGACTTTACTGTTTAGCTTAACACGATTAGAAAAAAATAAAAAATAATGCTTGTTAGTAAGTAAATACTTACTTACATTAGGGATATATTTTTCACTATTTATTAAAGAAAGGAAAAGAATGATTAAAGAAAAAATGTCAACTGCATATAGAGTTGCACAGGAAATGATAAAGGATAAACTAGAAGATGTCGATAAGAATATGGCTGATGAATTTGATGAACTAAAACAATCAGACATAATAGTATCTAAAGGAGATTTTGATTTTATTGAGAAGGTTTTTAATGGAATTGGGTTAAAACACAATAGGGTTTATCCACAGCAGTTTGATGATATTGATCTAGATCCGGAAAAAATCATTTTTATTAATTGTCCAGGTGACGTATCAAGTAAAGGCTTAAGAAATTTGGTTAAATTTGTAGAAAATGGAGGCTTTCTATTTACAACCGATTGGGCACTTAAAAATGTTATTGAGCCCGGATTCCCAGGATATATAGAATATAACAATCGACCAACTAAAGATGAGGTTGTTCGAGTTGAGCTCTTAACCGAGGATGATCCTTTTTTACAATCATTAATAGGCCCAAATGATGATCCGCAATGGTGGTTAGAATCAAGTAGTTATCCAATTAATATCGTAAATAATAAAGAGGTAGATGTATTAATTAAGTCAAAAGAGACTGAAAAAAAATATGGTGAATCTGCGGTGTTTGTAACATTTGATTATGGTAAAGGTAAAGTTTATCACATGATAAGTCATTTTTACCTTCAAAGAGCAGAAACTCGAACAGCGAGACATAAAAAAAGCGGGAAAGAATATGCTTACGAAAAACTGCAAATGGATGAACAAAGAGCTGAAAAGTACAAAAACATGGGCATTGAAAATGCTAATCTTAGTGATGTGGAAGCGGCCTATTCTTCATCATCAATAATGAATAAAATTCTGTGGGATAAAAAACAGAAAAATGACAAAACTCAAAAAGTAAGATGAAAAAGGATAATAAATTCATGAATAAGGGGGCCAGAACTTATCTGAAAAGTGCGGTAAAGGCAGCCTCTCACCCAGTTCGAAATAAAATATTGAAGGCGCTTAAGGAAGGAGCGATGTCTACGCCCGACCTACAAGAAAGTCTCAATGAAAGTAGATATAACCTTTACCATCATCTAGATGTTTTAATTAATTCAAATCTAATTGCTGAAAAGGATCGAAGTAGCAAAACGAAATATTATGAATTGACAACACCTAAGAAACCAAACGCAGCTGTATTTATATTTACAGAAGATGATTTTAAAAAAGATTACAGAACGTGGAATATATTATTAGATGTTTTAGAAAGGTTAGAAGGTGAAAAGATACCGATTAGAGGGAAAATCATTCAGGCTGAAGTTCATTTAATATTTGAAAAATAAACTACGAGTATAAGAGATTTAAATGAAACGCCTCTGGCTCAAATAAAGGAGAATAAAATGGAAGACAACGCAAGACTTGTATTTCAAATCATATTTTGGACAGCACTTTTTAATCACAAACACATAAAAGAAATATATTACTTAATAAAGGGGCTCACATCAGTTCAGGATGATAGATAAATGAAACATCTCTGGGTTAAATAAAAGAAAATGAATGAAAAAAATAATAGATTGGATTAGGAAATATATAGTTTGGATAGGATTTACTCTTGTAGTTATAGGGATTTTCTTTGATAGTAAGTCAACTACAAGTCAAGTAAATATCGATAAAGAAGAAAATGTAAATATCGATAAAGAAGAAAATAAACAATCACTTACTAAAGGATGGAATCACTGGGAAGGTATCGGAAAAATTTCAATGGGATTTGAAAATAGTCTATTTCGCCCAGAAGGAATGGGTGAGCGATGGTGGGCCTATTTTGAATCTGATTCGATAGCATCTATTTATTTTGATGCAGCAGGTGAGCCGAAGATTAATAAAAATCCAAGGATTAAGTTTTATAAACCTTTAAAATTTAAAATAAAGGGAATTATTTCATCAAAAGGCAGTCACGGACATATGGGTATGTATCAACGACAAATTTTAATTCAAGGAATATCAGAGAACTGAAAATATGCAATTGAAAAAATAGAAAGCTCTTATAATTATCTCTCTTTATGTAATAAAGAGAGATAATTATAAGGAGAGATGTCAAATGGAAGATAAAGAGTTTTTCAAAAAATGGGTAGAAGCACTAAGAAGTGGAAAATATAAACAAACCACTAACGGATTATATGATCAAGATGAAGGCGCCTATTGTGCACTTGGCGTTGGTTGTATGGTTGCAGGAATAACTGACCCAATGGTGCTCTATCAGGGAGTGCTTCCTTCAGATTTAATTGATTATAATGATTTAACAGATCTTGATTATGAACAATTCTTTGAACCAATAGATAGTGACTTTTCGGAAAGAATAATTGGACTAAATGATTCAGAAGAGGCTAGTTTTGTTGAAATAGCTCAATTTATTGAGGACTATGCAAAGCATGTGCTAAAACAAAAGGAAGCATCATTAGCAACTATTTATAATTATATATCTCTTTATGAAGTAAAGATATATAATTATAAAGGAGATAAATCATGAAACATATCGCATTACTCGGAGATTCAATTTTTGACAATATTTCATATGTAGACCCTGGCGAACAGGATGTTCCAAAGCAACTTCGTACTTTAGTTAAAGATGATTGTAAGGTTACAAACTTAGCTGTTGATGGTGATGTAATTAGGGACATTGTTAATCAATTAAATAATTTACCATCAGACGCAACTCATCTATTTTTGAGTGTGGGTGGTAATGATGCATTAGGTCAAATATCAACCTTCCATGAGCCTATAGATACTATAGGTGGTGCTCTCAAAAAAATGTACTTAATTGGACAAGACTTTAAAAAAGCATACTCAGAAATGCTAGATAGTGTATTAGCCCATAAATTGCCTACAGCGGTTTGCAATATATACTATCCAAGGTACCATGTAAAATCTCTCAATCGTACGCAGGGTTATATGTCAGTGTTTGCTAATGGTGAAGAGAAACAGGAGATGGCAATGGTCGCTGAAACAATTTTTAATGATATAATCATGTTTGAAGTATTTATGAGAAAATTACCTCTTATTGACTTGAGAGTTCTTTGCAATGATGATAAAGACTTTGCTAACCCGATTGAGCCATCTGCTAAAGGAGGAAATAAAATTGCAGGCGCTATGCATAGATTAATTTCAAATCATGAATTATCAAATTTATCAAGCACGATAATTTGCTAGTATCAAGTACATTTTTTGGAATAAAATATGCTGATTAACAATAGATGATAGAATGTCAATAAATAAATCACCAATAAATAATCTATATCAAATTGTTAAAGATTATCGCGCAGATGAAAATGAGGGTGTAGGCATTGTAAGTAAGGATAGAATTGAAGAGTGGGTTAACCAATTTGATAAAAATGATAGAGATTTCATCTTAAATGAAACAGTACATATTTTTAAGGATAGATATCTCACAAAATCAAAAGTAAAAAATATATTGCTCGGGGCAATTAAAGGAATGGCAAAATCAGATAATCCTTCTGGAGATATACCATCTTTTCTTTCAAATAGTATTTTTTTAGACCTGCAACCAAAAGGTAAAAGTCAGGGCGTAATCTTGGAACTTCTTAAGTCAGTAATTGAAGATAAACTAAATGTAAAAATAAAAACTTCAACTCTAGATGAATTAAATGATAATCAAGCAAAGCATTATATATATATTGATGATGTGTTATGTTCAGGAAATACTTATTATCAGGATATCTTTGATTTTCTCAATTCACAATCTAATGAAGGAGATAAATATTATATAAAATTATTAAATGGTAATATTTATGTTCATAGCAGCTTTATATTTGCTCATCTCAATAATTTTAGAATAAAATTAACGCAGTTAAAAATGAAAGTTCATCGTGATATCATTAAAAATAATTTTAAATGTTTTTATCATAGATTGATTGACAATGTTCAAGTTTCAGATAGTAAATTTGAAATTCTCAAGCCCATCGAGAATCATCAAAGCCAAGAAATCAATGATTATAAGGATAAAATAAATTCACAGGTTGACCGATATATAAATGGAAAGTATAAAAGGGCAGAAGATTATTTTCGAGATCCGAATATTCCTAATAATGAAAATTTTTTTACCAGTTCTGAAAATAGAATAAGATATGAGAAAATTATATTGTTAAAAGGAATAGAAATAATTAAAAATAGTAATTCTCTGAAACCAAATATAAGAGCACTTGGATATTCCCTTCCTTCAATAAGAGATTTTGGATTTGGTACAATTTGTTTTACCTGGAGGAATGTGCCTAATAATACTCCCCTTGTTTTTTGGTATTCAATTCGAGGATTTAATGCTCTTTTCCCTAAAAAAGAAAACAGAGTAATCACCATACGTTTAGATGGTGAAGAAATTACATTGTAGATGTTGAAGAAATTACATTGATATGAAAGCTGTATATTTTCATCGACAGAGTATTACTTTTAGGAAAACGAAAGAAGAATTTGGCGGCCTATCAAATATGGCTGCTGGATTTGAGCTTTCAATAAATGATGTATCTATTCGTACGTCTGAAGCTATTTACCAGGCCTGTAGATACCCTCATATGCCAGAAATTCAAGAAAAAATAATTGAGCAAAAAAGCCCCATGGCCGCAAAAATGGTAGGCAAACCATTTAGAGAGAAAACGCGGGATGATTGGAATAATGTAAGAGTAAAAATAATGGAATGGTGCTTGAACGTAAAGCTCGCTCAGAATTTTATCAGCTTTGGAACCCTTTTAGAAAAAACCTATAATAAGAAAATTGTCGAGGATTCTCATAAGGATGATTTCTGGGGCGCTATTAGTGATAATGATGGTAAAACATTAACTGGTGAAAATCTTCTCGGAAGATTGTTGATGAAATTGCGAGAATCATACTTTTCTGATCAAAAATATAATCTGCTAAAAGTTGAACCTCTCAAAATTCCTGATTTTAAGTTATATTCAGATCCAATAGGACAAATTGACGGTAGGAAACAATTCTGTAGACAGATAATGAATGAGTTTACTGAAGAGCAGAGCCCTTTTGATAATAATAATAAAACAGAAGGCTTATTTGATTAATGCAAACCATTTTGCAGAAATATGATAAGATATTCATAGATACATCTACATTCTTAGTGAATGGAGAAAATGTTTTTGATTGCAATAGCGATTATGTAAAACGTATTTTATTAAAAGAAGACTCTAAATCTATTCAACAATTATTTTTTATCGAAAATCTTTTACCAATTTTGGAAGAAAATAAATGGAAAATAAATGTTCCTTTTGAAGTGATTGAAGAGGTCAGATCACATGAAGAAAAAATTCCAACTCGTACTTCAAATGCTTTAAAAATTCTAAACTTATTAAAAAAAATGAACTGTCTTGAAGTGTATAGAGGTGAAAATTACCCATTTACGGATAATATTTTTATAACCGTTTTATTTAGATATATGACAAAATATAATATGTGTTTAGTTACTCAAGATCGGAACCTAGCAGATGATGTTGATACTATTAAGGAATTCAGATCAATAGATACTAATAAGTTAATCCATGCCTATATGGTTGGATTTGATAAATCCGGCATCATTAAACTATATAAATACAATAAGCGGAAAAATAATTATTAAAGATTTTATTATTGATGCTATTTTAAGAATTGATGATTCCATTTTTGGTCTCAACGAAAAAAATAAAGTTAATAATCAAATAATTAGCTCCCCCGTCAATTCTAATATTATTCTTTATTCTAATAAAAAAATAGTTACTGCTATAAAAAAAGATTTAGATATAAAGGAATCAGCAAATAAAAAAAATCAAACTTTATTTTTGTATGGAGGGAAAGGTGGAGAAGGAACTGTATTTATATCAACTGACTCAAAACTTGCAATTAAAATTTATAATAAGAATAATACCGATAATCAAAAAGAAAAGAAGTTAAAATCCATGGTTGACGCAAATATCAATGTTCAAGGTATATGCTGGCCAATTCAGTATTTTACTCTTCAAAATAGAATTGGCTATATAATGAGAGCAGCCCAAGGTAAAGATTTACATTTATTATTGAGGAAAAAAACATTAGAACAGTATGATCATATAGATAGAGCCTTTTTAACAAAAATATCGATTGATATTTTAGATAAAATAATTTTTCTCCATAAAAATAATATTTTAATTGGGGATATTAATCTTATGAATATTTGGGTAGATACAGAAAAAGGTGAAAGTTACTTTATTGATACTGATAGCTTCCAATTTGAAAAATATGCATGTCCTGTTGGAAGTATAACTTTTACGCCACCTGAGCTTCAGGGTAAAAACTTTTCAACATTATTAAGAAAAAAAGATCATGAATACTTTAGTATAGCAACATTACTTTTCATGATTTTTCATGGAGGGAAAGCTCCTTATTCTTATTTGGGTGGCACTGATCCTGCAAAAAATATAAGGGATAAGAATTTTCCATACCCATTTGGGAGTGATTTTCATTATGAAACTCCAAAAGGTGCATATGAAAATATGTGGACAATGCTTTCAATGGAAATGAAAGAAGCATTTTATAATGTATTCAAAAAAGGTGAAAGGAAATCGCCAGAAGAATGGAAAGAAAATTTGCTTGAATACGATAGTCGGCTCCAAAATGATCTTAAAAAAAATATTTTTCCGACTTCATATAAGACTGTTGGAGGAAGAGGGTCAATTGGAAGAGGGTCAATTAAAGGGGAGGGTGAAACAGATGGGATAGGTAGTCCAGAGAATATAATAAACCATGATGGAAACGGATTCGCAATATTGGAGTTGAGTTCGAAAGCCGTAAAGTTATTGGTAAACAAAAAAAGAAAAAAAGTTTTTGATTTTCATTCATTTTTTAAAAAAACGTTTTTTACAAACACTGGTAATTTATTGTTAAAAACTCAAAATATGAGAATGCACGCTTATTGTGAAAAGGTTATACCTAGAATTAATGAACTAAAACAAGATGCTGTTAATAAAGGCTCTAAATACTTATATGTTTATGCAGGATCAGTTTATCGTGCAGCAAAAAATAGAGAAAAACTATTAGAAATGATTAAAGACCTAACAGATTTAAATGTAAAAATTATTAATAATGAAGATGAGAATTATTATAGTTACCTAGCTCAAATAAATACTATACCTGAATTAAGAAGTGAAAATATTTGCATGTTTGATTTTGGAGCTGGGGGCTTTCGTATTAATTTATTTGATAAAAATAGAAAAAATATCTGGCGCGAAAAGAGCGATTTAGGATCTGAAAGCTTAAAAAAGGTTTTCTTATTTAATAACGATTCAGATGCTAACACATTAAATGCATTTCAATCCTTTGATAGATTAATACTTAAGGAAAAAGAAATAAAAAGTATATTAAATAATTGTAAGAAAATAAATAATGTTCCATTTCAATTTGTTGGATTAGGCGGTCCTTTTAAAACATTAGTAGATCCAACGGGGCGACTATGGTCTAGCAAAATTCATAAAGAAATATTTGAATCAAATCAATTTGAAAATAAAAAGAATGAAGTTGAAGAAAAGATAAACAGTTTAGCGCATAAAGTAGGTCAATTAGTTGAAAGAAGAAAAAATTTTAAGGAATGGCGAGTGTTGGAAGATTTATTTTCGATTAGAATAAGCTTACCACTTATACAAAAAATATTCGAGACAACTGGTAAAAAGGATTTTATGTTATCAGGAACAGGCCTTTGGTATGGATTGTATTATCACCATTTGGAAAATAACAAAGATGACGCAAGTTCGAGCTTATCTTGTGGAGTCTTTTAAAAGGAGTAATATTATGAATGAAACTGGTTTAACATTAAATCAAAAAGATCTAATTGATAATCCAACACCACGAGTACCGGTTTGTCTTGTGTTAGATTGTAGTGGCTCAATGACAGGTGACCCAATACAAGAGCTAAGAGACGGTGTTGAGAGATTTATTAATGAAGTGGCTGATAATGAGTATGCAAAAGACTCTGCAGAAATCTGTCTTGTTACATTTGGTGGAGGAGTACAATGCTTATTAGATTTTGAAAATGTTGAAAGACAAAGCGACAATATTCCATTATTTGCTGCTTCTGGTGGTACTCCAATGGATCAAGCTGTAAATATGGCGCTTGATAAGCTTGAAGAGCGAAAAAAAGATTACAAAGATTCTGGTGTTGAGTATTATCAACCCTGGATGGTCCTAATGACAGATGGGCAACCAACGGAGCCTATTGAGGATTCCACTTCAAGAACGCAAAATTTGGTAAATAATAAATTGCTAACTGTTTTTCCAATAGGTATCGGAAATGAAGCAGATATGAATGAATTGGCTCGATATTCTCCAAAAAGAAACCCTCTTAAATTAAAAGGATTATGCTTCAGTGAATTCTTTGAGTGGTTAAGTAAAAGTGTGGAAAAAGTGTCACAATCAATTCCGGGAGATAAAATAGATCTTGATTTAGAAGGAATAAAAGAATGGGCAACTTTATAATTTGCAAAATATAGTAAAGTTTAGTCCAAGAATTATAGGATCTACTGTCCAAGGCAGGCTCCATTACAAGAATAATATAGAATGCCAAGATAGAATTAATATGTGCAAATCTGGTAAAGTTGTTTCTATTGCGCTTTCAGATGGAGCTGGTTCCTATTCTAATTCAGGTATTGGCGCTGAAGAAATAACAAAACGAGTGGCAAATAATTTATGTATGAATTTTATCAAAATTACCAAAAGAAGTAAGAGTGAAATAAAAAAAAGAATGATTGCGGAGATTAATAGGACACTCCGGCTTTTAATAAAAATTCATGCTTTAGAGAAGAAAGAATTTTCATGTACACTTTTATTTGTCGTCTCTGATGGTAATAGATTTATTGCAGGTCACATAGGTGACGGAGTTATAGGTAGTTTTCATGGAAATAAAATCGATGTTATTTCAACTCCAGAAAACTATGATTTTTCCAATGTTACTAGTTTTATTACAAATTCAGATTTATCAAAATACCTCAGAATATATAGAGGCTCTTCAAAATCAAGTGATGGGTTCGTTTTAATGTCTGATGGAAGCACAGATAGCTTCTATAATAAAAAAAACAACAAACTATCTAAATCATTATTGGAAATAAAAAAATGGACTCAAAATTATCCAAATGGAATGGTCAATGTTGCACTAGAAAAAAATATGAAAGAATTTATTCGTGAAAAAACCCATGATGACTGTAGTTTGATTATGATGACTAAGATTGAAAAGACTCATCATCAATTGAGAGTATCTAATAAAGATTTTTTATTTGAATTATTAAATGCAAAAAACAAAATTTCATTAAAGAATAGAATGAAAGTATTATATCAGATTTCAAATAATAAAATTCGTAATACTCAACTCCTCTCAAATAAGACATCATTATCTGAAAGCACTGTTAGAAGTCATAAAAATATTCTTAATGGATTAATGTATAATTAAAGGGCAATCATGAGAATTGGTATTTTTGATATTGGAACAAAAGCAATACGTCTTTTGGTGGGAGATAAAAACCTTTTTCTTAAAGAGGGATTTTCTTTTAATCATTTTGCTAATTTTGGTACAAGAACATACTTAGGGGATCACATTGGTAGTGACGGAGCTTTAAAAGTTAAAGGATTAGAAAAAACTATTATTGCTATAAAAAATTTTAAAAGACAAGCCCGAAAGTACAATGTTAAAGAATTCTCTGCGGTAGGTACTGCGATTTTTAGAAATATAAATAATTCTAATGATATTCTTGATATAATAAAAAAAAGTACTGGACTTGATGTAAATGTATTATCAAAAGAAGATGAGGCAAAATTCTCTCTTATCGCTGCAATAAATTCTACTACTACTCTCCGTTCTGAAGATACTGTTGTTCTTATTGATCAGGGAGGTGGATCAACAGAAATATCATTTGGAACTTATCATAATGAAGAAAAAATTGAATTTAATAGTTTGCAAAGTTTGGATCTAGGAACGGTCGATTTGAAAAATAGGCTTTTTAGTTATGACGCTACTGTTGAAAATGTATATAATGATTTGATTGATGATTCCAAGAGGTTGATCAGAAAACATAAACCATATAAAATTGATAAAACAACCAAAGCTTTCGGCATGGGATCTGGTATTACTAATATGCTAGGGAAGCAATCAAATAAAAAACAGCACGCTAAAATACTTTCACCAGAAAAAATTGACTACATTGCGAATAAAACAATAAAACAAGATTCGTATCTTATATGGGAAAAACAGCCAAATAATGAATTTCCTAATGGGGAAAAAAGAACAATTGATTCATTAAAAAAATTATATAATAAAAACCAAGATCTAGTAGATCGGCCATTAAGCATCCTACTGGGTAGAATTGTTTATAAAGAGATTTTAGATTATTATAAAATTGACCATATAAATGTTTGTGCTGCAGGTTTACGATATGGTATTTTTTTTCAAAATAT
>TARA_B100000686_G_scaffold15401_1_pt1 | contig 10756 bp, 9 predicted proteins | sample TARA_B100000686 | Tara Oceans TARA_B100000686 (sample SAMEA2622733) | marine metagenome | biome: marine biome (ENVO:00000447); feature: marine epipelagic mixed layer (ENVO:xxxxxxxxx); material: "saline water (ENVO:00002010), including plankton (ENVO:xxxxxxxx)" | depth 150 m
TTTTCTTATCTAATTAAGAAACGGATAAAATTTATAAAGAGGAATATTCATTTAGGAGAAAAAAAATACGAATCAAATTCCAGCAAAGAAACGAAAATCAAAAACCTAATTTTAATTGCGTTTGGACAAAAAAAAATGTTCAAAAAAATTATTCCCGCAATACTTCATACGATGATCTACTTAGGATTTATAATAATTAATCTTGAAATCCTTGAAATAATAATCGATGGAGTATCAGGAAGCCATAGAGTCTTTGCAATTATGGGAATGCCATACTACAATACATTTATATCGATTATTGAATTTTTTGTGGTTCTTGTTCTTATTGCTTGTATTATCTTTTTAATAAGAAGAAACCTATTAGGAATTAATCGATTTAATAGCATAGAGCTCAAAGGGTGGCCTGCTCTTGATGCTAACCTTATTCTTATCTTTGAGATTATTTTAATGGTTGCAATTCTAACGATGAATGCAACAGATTTACTACTCCAAGGTTCCAATTATGAAAATTATGTAATTACTGGAGACTTTTATTTCTCAGGAAAAATTAAATTTTTATTTAGTCAACTAAACCCAACCCAACTATATATTGTAGAGAGAATAAGTTGGTGGATTCACATACTAGGAATTTTTCTCTTTGCACTATATATAACATATTCAAAACACCTACATATTTTTCTTGCGTTCCCTAATATTTATCACTCAAATGATTCAGAGTTATCAAAGATTCAAAACATGCCGAGTATAACTAATGAAATAAAGACAATGATGGGTGAAAATGAAGATAGTAGTGAGTCCCCACCAACTAGATTTGGAGCAAAAGATGTCACAGACTTATCATGGAAAAATATTTTGGACGCATATTCATGCTCAGAGTGTGGAAGGTGTACATCTGAATGTCCTCCGAACATTACCGGAAAGAAACTTTCTCCAAGAAAAATAATGATGGACGTAAGAGATAGGGCAGATGAAATAGGAGAAAGTTTAGATTCAGGAAAAAGTTTTGATGACAAAAGTCTATTGGGTGATTATATTTCAAAAGAAGAGCTTTTTGCTTGCACTACATGCAATGCGTGTGTTGAAGCTTGCCCTCTAAATATAAACCCTCTAGATATAATAATAGAATGCAGAAGATATACAGCTCTGGAAGAATCAAGTTCTCCACAGGAATGGAATTCAATGTTTCAAAATATAGAGACAAATTTTTCACCCTGGAAATTTCCTGTTAGTGACAGATCCAATTGGACTAAAGAAGAAGAATGAAAATTAAAACGATAAAATCATTTATAGAGTCAAAACAAGATCCAGAAATATTGTTTTGGGTAGGTTGTGCAGGTTCATATGATGAAAGGTATAAAAAAGTTACAAAAGCATTCATTAAAATATTAAATAAACTTTCTATTGATTTTGCTATTCTTGGTGACGAAGAAGGATGCACTGGAGATCCAGCCAGAAGAGCAGGTAATGAATATTTATTTCAGATGCAAGCTTTAAATAATATAGCAACCTTAAATAAGTATAACATTAAAAAAATTGTCACTTTATGCCCTCACTGTTTTAATACAATTAAAAATGAATATCCTGAATTAGGCGGAGAATATGAAGTGATTCATCACACAAAATTTTTAAATGAATTTATTGAAAACGGAAAAATTCTCTCTAAAAAATTAAACAAAAAAATAACTTATCATGACTCATGCTATCTGGGTAGGGGAAATAATATATATGAAGCGCCAAGAAATATAATTCGTTCAATTACTGATAATCTAGCTGAAATGAAAAGAAGCAAGAAAAACGGTCTTTGTTGTGGTGCTGGGGGATCTCAAATTTTTAAAGAGTCAGAAAAAGGAAATTTGGAAATTAATATTAAAAGGGTTAAAGAAATAGAAGAACTAAATCCAGATACAGTTGTTTCTGCATGCCCTTTTTGTTTGACCATGTTAAACGATGGTGTAAAAACAAAAAATCTTGATAAAAAAATAAAAGTAATCGATATTACCGAACTGATTGCAGAAAACTTAGAAGAATAAAATGTACATTCCTTTTGAAAAAATATCTCATAAAGCAAGAGCCTGGGTATATATTCTATCCAAAGACCTAAAGAATAATATAACCAAGGTACTTGAAAAACATTTAATAGAAATATGTGAAAACTGGAAATCCCACGGTTCCCTTATTAACTCATCATTTGTAATTTATAGAAATAGATTTGTTATTTTATTCGCTGAAGAAAATACAGTAAGCGGATGTTCTATCGATTCAACTAATAATAACCTCAGAAAAATATTAAACCAACTGAGCATAGGCATAGACTCTAATTCTAAAATTGGTATATTTATCAATAATAAGATTATCTTTAATAATAGAATTAAAATAGTTGATTTAATAAAAAGTAAAGAACTAAAGCGTTCAAATAAAATGATAAATACAACTATAAATAACAAAAAAGATTATCTTAATAATTGGGTTTTAGACATTGATAAATCTTGGTTAAATAATTTTATCTAGATGGAAAAATTAATTGCTATAAAATACATTTTTCTTGTTGCGCTAATAACATCATGTGTAACCCCAAAGACTGCTTTAAAAAATTATAATAGCGCAGAATATTATGAAGCTGCAGATAAATTCAGAAAAGTTTTAAAAGAGGGTGACGCAAACAATAACTTTCTTCTTGCAGAAGCTTTGAGAAAATCCAACCAGCTATGGCAAGCGGAGAAATATTATAAGCAAGCAATTAAATTTGGACATAAAAACGAAATGGCTTACTACTATTTAGCGCTATCCTTGAAGGCTAATAGTAATTATGAGGAGGTAGATTCATTAATAAGTACCTATTTGACTGTTGGAAAAAATGAAGATGTGATTAATTTAATGAATAAGGAATCTATTTATGTATCAAACCTTAAAGATTATCCAGACACAAGTTACTATAAAGTAAAAAATCTTAAAGCAATAAATACTTCATTTGCTGAATATTCTCCTGCATACTCTAACGGCAAATTATATTTTGTTTCTAATAGGTTAACAGAAAAAATTTATAAAACAACTGGAACACCTTTTACAGATCTATTTGAAGTAAAAACTAAAGGAGCTATTGTAGACATAAATACTTTAACAAAACTTGGAGAAAATATAAACGAAGAACAGATTAATGAGGGCTCTATGACATTTTCTGAAGAAGGCACCTATATGATCTTTGCTAAAGGAAATGATGGGAAAAATTCTGGAAGGAACAGTACGGATTTGTACTACTCTAGATACAGAAGAAGCGGTTGGACAAACCCTAGACTTCTTAATGTTAATACATCTAGGAGTTGGGATTCAACACCATATTTAACTAAAGATGGCAAAACACTTTATTTTTCATCAAACAGAGCAAAAGGATACGGGGGAACAGATATTTATAAAGCAACTCTTAATAGAAGAGGGAGATGGGTAAACATTCAAAATCTTGGGCCCGATATAAACACTCCCGGAAACGAGCTTTTCCCTTCTGTAACAGAGGATGGAAGATTGTTTTTTTCGTCTGATAATCATGAAGGTTTTGGTGGACTAGATATTTTTGTAGCAAATAGAAAAGCTGGAAAAATAACTATTTCCAACGCCGGTAAACCACTAAATTCTAGGGGCGATGATTTTGGGATAAACCCTTTTAATCCTACTAGAGGATTTTTTACATCAAACAGAGATGGGGGAAGTGGAGACGATGATATATATACATTTATAAACAACGATCCAAATTTAAAAATTGTTAATTATGTACTAAAGGGAACTACGCTAACTCCAAAAAGTGATAACAAAGAATTAGACATATTAGGAAATAGTGTTGTTAAACTTTTAGACAAGGATGAAAATTTGATTCAGGAAACATTTACTGATAATGAAGGCAAATTTGAATTTAAAGTTTATACAGATGAAGATTATTTGCTTATTGGAGAAAAAGAAAACTATTTTAGTACAAGAGGTGAATTCACAACTATTGGAAAGTCTTTAGACAAGACAAAACTGAAAGAATTTATAACTAATGTAGAATTTGAAAAGAATTTGGTTCTCAATAAAATAGTTGTAGATAAATCAATAGTTCTTGATAATATATATTATGATTTGGATAAAGCTGATATTAGACAAGATGCTGCAATTGAACTCGATAAATTGGTGCTTATTATGAAAGACAACCCTACAATTTCAATTGAGTTAAGCTCACATACTGATGACAGAGCTACTGTTGAATATAATCAGAATCTTTCTCAAAGAAGAGCAGAGTCAGCTGTTTTATATATTATAAGCAAAGGAATTAACAAAAACAGGATGACAGCTAAAGGGTATGGAGAATCTCAACTTATCATTTTGAACGCAAAAAATGAAGAAGAACATCAAATTAACAGAAGAACAGAATTTAAGGTAACAAGCTACGAATTTGTTGATGAGTCAGAGGGAGAAGACAACGAAGAAAGGTTTTTTAACAACAATTAAAATAAATATTTATGTCCAATAGATATTTAGAGAGAGGAGTTTCATCCAAAAAAGAAGATATCCATACAGCTATTAAAAAAGAAAGTAAAGGAATATTTAATAATGCTTTCTGTAAAATAATTCCTGATATTTTATCTGAGGACCCGTCTTATTGTAATATAATGCATTCAGATGGTGCGGGGACAAAATCTGCATTAGCCTATCTTTATTGGAAAGAAACTGGAGATATAAGTGTATGGAAAGGGATAGCACAAGATGCACTTATTATGAATATAGATGATTTAATATGTGTTGGAGCAACTAATAATATTATTATGTCATCTACAATAGGGAGAAACAAACATTTAATTCCTGGAGAAATTATTTCTGAAATCATCAAAGGAAACAATGATATAATAAATATGTTGAATGAGTACAATATTAAAATATATTCAGCAGGTGGTGAGACGGCAGATGTTGGAGATATAACAAAAACTATTATTGTAGATAGCACAGTAATTGCAAGAGAAAAAAGAGAAAACATTATTGAATTTAACGCAAAAGATAATGATGTTATAGTTGGATTAGCATCATACGGGAAATCAACATATGAAAAAGAGTCTAATAGTGGTATTGGAAGCAATGGATTAACTTCAGCTAGACATGATGTTTTAAGTAATATTTATGCCGAAAAATATCCAGAAACATATAGTGAAGAGACACCAAAAGCTTTGATTTATTGCGGGAAACACCTCTTAACTGATAAATCTGAATTGTATGGGAATATTGGAAAAATGTTACTTTCTCCAACAAGGACATACTCCCCTATCATCAAAAAAATACTAGATAAAAATAGAGAAAAAATATCAGGAATTATTCACTGTACAGGTGGTGGCCAAACTAAAGTATTACATTTTTTAAAAAAGAAAAAAATAGTGAAAAACAATTTATTTGAAATACCCGAAGTTTTTAAAATAATTCACAGAGATACAAAAAGTTCACTCAGAGAAATGTATCAAGTATTTAATATGGGTCATAGAATGGAGGTTTATTGTAAAAAAGAAGTCTCTGAATCTATAATAAAAACATCAAAAGAATTCAATGTAGATGCAAAAATTATTGGATATGTTGAGGAAGCTTCAAAAAACGAACTAATAATTGACTCAGAAGAGGGTATAATTGAATACTAAAAAGCATAAACGCTTAAGCAAATATGAAACCTGCACAACACAAAAGTAAACTGGTTCAAGATTTAAAAGCCATTACTGGTGACAAATATGTCCTTACTTCTGAATGGGGCAAACAACCTTATTGTAAAGGATGGCGATATGGTTCTGGGGAGGCATTTGCGGTTGCTAAACCAGGAACATTACTCGAAATTTGGAAGATTCTTCAAATTTGTGTGGATGCAGATATTATTGTTATTATGCAAGCCGCTAACACAGGATTAACTGGTGGATCTACTCCTAATGGCAAGGATTATGATCGTCCTATTCTGATCATAAATACCATGCGTATAAATAAAATACAGATTATTAATGAGGGCAAACAAATTATAGGGTTTTCAGGAAGTACATTGTTTGGACTTGAAAACAAATTAATGTCCTATGGCAGAGAACCTCATTCGGTTATTGGTTCTTCTTGTATAGGAGCTTCAATTGTTGGAGGAATTTGCAATAACTCAGGTGGAGCATTAGTAAAAAGAGGGCCAGCTTATACAGAACTTTCTCTGTATGCACAAATTAATTGGGAAGGAAAGCTATTGCTGGTAAATGACCTAGGTATTGATCTAGGCAATACACCTGAAGAAATTTTAACCAATTTACAAACTCACAATTATAATAAAGATCAAATTCAGTTTTCTGACAAGCTTGCATCTGATAACGAATATCAAAAACGTATACGAAATGTAGATGCGAGTACCCCTGCACGTTTTAATGCAGACGGTCGACGTTTACATGGAGCGTCAGGTTGTGCTGGTAAAATTGCTGTTTTTGCAGTACGATTAGACACTTATCCCAAACCAAAAAATCATCAGGTATTCTATGTTGGCACCAATAACTCAGATGTGTTTGGTAAAATCCGTCGAGATATTTTATCTCATTTTAAATATCTTCCAATCTCTGGTGAATATTTACATAGAGACTGTTACGATGCTACTAAAAAATATTGTAAGGATACTTTTGTAATTATTGAAAAAATGGGGACCAGTTTTATTCCAAAGTTATTTGAATTCAAGCGAAAAGTAGATCTCTTAGCTGATAAGTTCAAATTTTTTCCTAATAAGTTCTCAGATAGATTGATGCAGTTTATAAGTAATTTTTGGCCTAATCATCTTCCAAGCCGAATAGAGCAATACCGAGATCAGTATGAGCATCACTGGATTATTGAGATGTCTGATGAGGGGATAGATGAAGCAAAAGAACACTTTAAGAAATTCTTTATAGAAAATGAAGGGGGCTTTTTTGAATGTACTAAAAAAGAAGGTGAAAAAGCACTCTTGCATCGATTTGTGGCAGCAGGTGCAATAGGTCGCTATCACGCCATACATGAAGAAAAGTTGGGGGAAATGATATCCCTAGACATTGCTTTTCCTCGTAATGAAAAAGACTGGTTTGAAAAATTACCACCAGAGATTGATGATTTATTAGAGATTAAACATTATTATGGTCATTTATTTTGCCATGTATTACATCAAAACTACATAGTTAAAAAAGGCGTAGATGCTAGAAAATTAAAACGAAAGTTATTAAAAATGTTTGATAATAGAGGCGCAGAATATCCAGCAGAACATAATGTGGGTCACGAATATTTTGCTAAACCATCTTTATCAAACTTTTATAAGAAATTAGATCCAACTAATGGGTTTAATCCTGGTATTGGGCGGACCAGTAAACGTAAGTATTGGAAATAGAACTCCAAAATAATATTTTGATAATATCATTGTTTTCTTATCTTTGCGGAACAAAATTTATACAATGGTTAAGATTACCATAAAGGAGAACGAGGATATTAACAGAGCTTTAAAAAGATTCAAGAAAAAATTTGAAAAAGCTCAAGTAATAAAAGACTATAGGAGCAACGCTTTTTATACAAAGAAGTCAGTTCTACTTCGAGAGGAAAAACTTAGAGCCAGTTATGTTCAGAGGCTCAGATCAAAAGAATTATAATTTTATTATCTTTCATTATATATCAATATAAATGAGAGAAGCATTTCTTAAACATCTTCAATTCGAAAAAAGGGTTAGTCTAAATACTCTAAAAAGTTATAAGAACGATCTAAATCAGTTTTTTGAATTTTATAAAAATTATGCTAAAGTCGACAACCTAAAAGAAGTCGACAAAAGGGCTATAAGATCTTGGGTTATTGAATTATCGCTTAAAGATTTGTCTAACAGAACAATTAATAGAAAGATTGCTAGTTTAAAATCATTCTTTAAATTTTTAATTAAAAGAAAAATAATCAATATAAATCCAACAAATAATATCAATACCCTCAAAACAAATCAACCTCTGCCTCATTTCATTAAGGAAAAGGATATTAAGTATTTATTTGATAACATTACTTTTAAAAATGATTTTAATGGAAATAGAGACCTTCTTATATTAGAGCTCTTATATGGAACAGGAATAAGAATCTCAGAATTAATAAACTTAAAAACCAAGGACTTAGATAATCACAAAGAAGAAATCAAAGTATTAGGAAAAAGGGGGAAAGAGAGAATAATTCCATTAAATAATAGTGCATTTGCTCAAACAATCAAATATGAAAAATTAAAAAAAAAATTAAATTATAAAAACAAAGAATATTTGTTATGCACTGAAAAGGGAGAGAAAATATATCCAATGTTAATTTCAAGAGTAGTTAAAAAAAATTTAACCTTGTTAATTAATAGTGAAAAATATAACCCTCACCTATTAAGACACACATTTGCGACCCACATACTAAATAAAGGAGCTGATTTAAATTCAATTAAAGAACTATTAGGCCACGAAAGTTTAGCTGCAACACAAGTTTATACACATAATTCCATCGAAAAACTTAAAGAAGTCTTTAGAAAAGCTCACCCGAAAGCATAATCCATTATATAAAATCAACAACTTCCTTTAAAAACTCTTTTGGATTATCCGCATGTAACCAATGTCCTGAATTTTTAATTTCTATTATATTAAATTGTAAAAAATCCGACATCGAATCAGCTTTATTAATGTAATTTGATTTTTCTCCCTTTAAAAATAAAGTATCTGTTAAAATTTTATTTTTTATATTAATCTTTGAAGAAATTTTATCAAGAGATGATGTTAATAAATGAATGTTAGGAGACCATTTAAAAGTCTCTTCTTCTCTTTTAAGATTCTTCAACAAAAAATTTCTTTCTCCTAAGTTTGGAACAAATGATTTAATTAATTCGTCTGCATCAAATCGTGATTTTATATCACTCAAGTTTAAGCTAGAAATACCATCAAAAATATGAGTAAATTTATTTGATTTATAATTTCTATTAGCAATATCAACTATTACCAACTTTGAAGTATTATCAGAAAATAATTCAGCATATTTCATTGCAACTTTTCCTCCCATTGAATGACCAATAAGATTTATATTACACAACTCTTTATGTTTTAATAAAAAAGACACTTCTTTTGCCATGCTTTCATAACTAAAGCGATCAGTATGGTGCGATTTTCCGTGATTTGGCAAGTCAACAATAATAACATGAAATTTTTTTGATAGAACTTTTGCTAAGGAAACCCAGTTATCTAAAGACCCTAATAAACCATGAAGAATAACTATAGTTTTCCCTGCTCCAAATTCATTGTAGTTTAGAATCATTCTATTTCAGACTTGACAGATAAAGTTTAATTGTTTTTTCCAATCCATAATATAGGGAATCACAAATTAAAGCGTGTCCAATAGAAACCTCATAAAGATTAGGAATTGATTTTTTTAAGAAATTAAGGTTTTTTAAATCTAAATCATGTCCAGCATTAACTTCTAAGTTATTTTTTATAGCATATTCTGAAGCTATCATATAATCTTTGATCGAGTTAATTTTATCATTTGTAAATATTTTGGCATAAAAACCAGTATATAATTCTACTCTGTCAACACCACATTCAATTGCAATGTCAATCATATCTATTGAAGGATCAACGAAAAGGGATACTTTAGGCCCTAATTTTTTTATATCAGAAACTATATCTTTTAAATTAATGTTTAAATCTGATCTCTTCCAACCTCTGTTTGAAGTGATTACATCGGGAGCATCAGGAACAAGTGTTACCTGTTCTGGGCGTATTTCTTCAATTATTTTAACAAACCTTTTGTCTGGATAACCCTCTATATTATAATCTGTTGATACAATTTTTGATATTTCATAAACGTCCAATAACGTTATATGTCTTTCATCTGTTCTTGGGTGCACTGTTATTCCCTGAGCACCAAACTTCTCACAATCCTTTACTACCTGAATGAGATTTGGGTTATTTCCACCCCTTGCGTTCCTTAAAGTGGCAATCTTATTTACATTTACACTTAATCTAGTCATGATTGTTAGAGTATTTAATAACTTTACAATAAAAAATTATGAGCCTCAAAAATACAATAGATATTCAAATTAAAGAATCAATGCTCAACAAAAACAAATCTAGACTTGTTGCCCTGAGAGCTATTAAGTCTGCTATTCTTGTTGAAGAAAAAAGTGGAATCAAAAAAGAAATAAATGAAATCCAGTTGTTAATGAAATTAATTAAACAAAGAAAGGACTCTTTAGCTTTATATATAGAACAAAATAGAGATGACCTAGCAAAAGTAGAAAAGGAAGAAATTGAAATAATAGAAGAATTTTTACCCAAACAACTCAGTAACGATGAACTTGATAAAGAAATAACAGATATCATAGAAGAGCTTGGCGCTTCTGAAATTAAAGACATGGGAAGAGTTATGGGAGTTGCGTCAAAAAAACTCTCTGGAAAAGCAGATAATGGAAGAATCGCTAAACTAATTAAAGAGAAACTTAATTGAACTTGATAGATATATTTTTTGCTTTTTTGCTAATTTATTTTTCCTACAAAGGCTACAAAAAAGGCTTTATGACAAGTTTGGTTAGCTTTATTTCTTTTTTTATTAGTATTCTGATAGCTCTAAATTACTCAACTATAGTATCCTACTTCCTACTTATATTATTTCCAGGATCTGAAAAGCTTGTGGTCGGCTTTATATCTATAATTATTACGTTTTTTATCTCAATAATTTTAATAAATAAATTGACTAGTACTTTAAAATATATAATTGACCTAA
>TARA_B100000686_G_scaffold347527_1_pt1 | contig 10752 bp, 8 predicted proteins | sample TARA_B100000686 | Tara Oceans TARA_B100000686 (sample SAMEA2622733) | marine metagenome | biome: marine biome (ENVO:00000447); feature: marine epipelagic mixed layer (ENVO:xxxxxxxxx); material: "saline water (ENVO:00002010), including plankton (ENVO:xxxxxxxx)" | depth 150 m
GTGTGTATTGAGATCCGTAGTCGAGGATTAGTATTCGTGAACTATCTGAGGCTATGCCATGGGAATGAACTTTTGACTCCACGAAGCCTTACTCCATCCTGTAGTTAGGCGGTTCCTTTGTGATCGTCACATCATGCACATGACTTTCCTTTCTCCCGGCACCTGTTATTCGAACGAAACAAGGACGTGTACGCAACACATCAATACTTTCACTACCTGTATAGCCCATGGCCGCTCGCACGCCACCTACAAGTTGTTGAACTATTGCGACCAGACCACCCTTATAGGGGACACGCCCTTCAATACCTTCTGGCACTAATTTTTCTAGCTCTTCACTTGCATCCTGAAAATATCGATCCGAAGAGCCATGCTGCTGTGCCATAGCACCTACTGAACCCATCCCTCGGTAAGACTTATAGGATCGTCCCTGGAAAAGCTCAACATCTCCCGGAGATTCTTCTGTTCCAGCAAATAGGCTGCCAATCATCACACAATGAGCTCCAGCTGCGATTGCCTTTGCAATATCTCCAGAATAACGAATTCCTCCATCCGAAATTATAGAAACGTCGGTGTTAGCTAGTGCTTCTGAAACTTCTGAGATCGCGGTTATTTGAGGAACACCAACACCTGCAATTACGCGAGTTGTGCAGATTGAGCCTGGGCCAATCCCTACCTTTACGGCGTCCGCACCAGCTTCCGCGAGCGCCTTAGCTGCCTCACCAGTCACAATATTACCCGCTATTAGGGGAATATCTGGATAGTCAGCTTTAATTTGTACAACTCGTTCCAGGACACTTTTAGTATGGGCATGTGCCGTATCAACCACCAGCACATCAACGCCAGCCTGAACCAGAGCTTCTACCCTCTCCGCACTATCTCCTCCAGTTCCAATAGCTGCTCCCACCCTTAGCGCTCCACGCTCATCTTTAGAGGCAAGCGGGTAATCCGTTGCTTTCTGAAAATCCTTGGCAGTAATCATGCCACGCAAACGAAAATCATCATCCACTACCAGCACCTTTTCTATCCGATGCCGGTGCAATAAGGTCATGACCTCTTCTTCATCTGGATTCTCTTTGACAGTGATCAACTTATCTCTTGCTGTCATTACCGAAGATACCGGGGCATCTAGCTGAGTCTCAAAACGCAGGTCTCGATTAGTCACAATGCCAACTAAATCCTCACCCTCTACTACTGGAACACCTGAAATAGAATGTTCCTGTGTCAATTGAATAACCTCTTTTATAGAACTATTAGGCTCCACAGTAATTGGGTCACTGATAACGCCACTCTCAAACTTTTTCACACGTAAGACTTGGTTGGCTTGCTCCTGCGGCGACATATTCTTATGAATAATTCCTATTCCACCTTCCTGTGCGAGTGAAATTGCCAGTCTAGCCTCGGTTACAGAGTCCATTGCCGCAGAAATTATTGGAATATTAAGAGATACCGCACGCGTGAGGCGTGTGGTTAGAGCTACTTCCCGGGGCAGAACTGCCGAGTAAGCGGGCTGGAGCAAGACATCATCGAAGGTAAGCGCTTCATGGGTAACCCGCATATTGCTGCCCTCGCTGATTTAATGATGGCCGGCGATTCTACTCTCCTCGCAATTCGCGGTAAACGCCCTAATCAACTTAATTTTTACTATCGTATACTCATTTCTATGGAACCAAGTGAAGATAAACCCAAAATACCAATGACCGAAGGCCGCAAGGTCTATACAGTCTCAGCACTTAATCGAGAGGCTCGACAAGTTGTATCAAACCACTTTGGCTTGATCTGGGTTGAAGGTGAAATATCTAATCTTGTAAAACACTCATCAGGTCATTTTTATTGGAGCATAAAGGACGAAAGTGCGCAGCTTGACTGCGCTATGTTTCGTCAAAAAAATCGTTTTCTGAAATTTTCACCTGAAAATGGTCAGCAGATTCTCGCGCAAGGGCGTCTGGATATTTACGAGGCCCGAGGAAGGTTTCAACTTAAAGTTGATTATCTAGAGGAAGCTGGAGAGGGACTATTACGTCGACGATTCGAGGAACTTAAGAGCAAACTAGCTTTAGAAGGTCTTTTCGAAGCAGACCGGAAACGAGTTCCACCTAAATTACCCAGCAAAATTGGGGTTATCACTTCGCCTAGCGGCGCAGCGATCCAAGATGTATTAAGTGTTCTATCAAGACGATTCCCTGCCATACCAGTGCTGATATACCCAACAGCTGTTCAAGGTGATGGGGCATCAGATGAAATAGCACATACTCTTACCCTGGCAAATCAGCGTAAAGAGTGTGATCTTCTAATATTGACTCGTGGTGGAGGGTCACTTGAAGACCTCTGGTCTTTCAATGAGGAGGTTGTAGCACGCGCCATTTCTTCCATAGAGATTCCAGTAATTTCAGGGATCGGACATGAAATTGATTTCACAATCGCAGACTTTGTAGCTGATGTTAGGGCACCAACCCCATCAGGGGCAGCAGAGCTTGCCGTACCAGATAAGACACAGTGGCTTAATACTCTAACTACCATAAGCGGTCAGTTATCAAGAACAATCAATCAACAGCTATCTGCAACGCGACGTCTTTTAGACAGTATTGGGCATCGCATGAATCAAAGTCATCCTGGAGTACAACTGAGTCAATCTAGCCAAAAACTTGATGATATGGAAACCAGGTTGCGTATGAGCCTGGACAGTACTCTCACGAGATATAACTCACTATTAGCACAGCTTAATGCAAATTTACTAGGCTCCACCCCGCGTCATCTAATCGCCAGTCTTAAAGAACGTCTTCGATTCAACAAAAAAAATCTTGATAGCGAAATATGGAAAACACTACAACTGAGGAATAACCGGTTAACACTCACCAAACGAGCCCTTCAATCCGTTAGCCCATTAGCTACATTAGATCGAGGTTATTCAATTGTCACAGATGCTGATGGAAACATAATTAAAGATGCCACCACCGCACCTCCAGAAACCAGTATTGATTTGCGGCTCGCAAGAGGAACGCTGTCCGCAATAGTTAAAAAATCACATCAAAAAAAATGATGGGCTAATCCAGGAATTCTGCAACAACCGGACAAAAATTATCCATATCTGCTAAAAACGAATCATGTCCTTGTATCGATGGAAGCTCTACAAACTCAACATCCCTTTCACCGCTCCTAAGCAAACTAGCCAGCTCACTTTGCTGATGTAATGGGTACAAAATATCGCTAACAACCCCCACTACCATGACACGTGGAGACTTTATTCTTTTAATGGCTTCCTCCACAGAAGAACCGTGATCAGCAACATCAAATAGATCGCTAGCACGTGACAAATATAGGTAACAGTTTGGATCAAACTGCCCAGTAAATTTGTTTGCATGATGTTCAAGGTATGTCTCTATCTCAAATGTAAGAGCAAATGGATCATCTACAGAAAAGTCTTCACTATTACGTTCCCGTCCAAACCTCTCTTCCCACTCATCTGCAGATCGATAAGTAATCATCCCGAGTTTTCGGGCTAATTGCATACCCATTGTGGGAAAGTTTTTAGCCGAGTAGCTTCCATCAGACCAATTGGGGTCACGACGAATCATTTCTCGCTGCAAAGACCGCAAAGCGGTTGCGAAAGGTAAAGCATGTGTTGCTGATGAAATAATAAGCAGTCTTTGCGATAGTCCTGGGAAAAGAATCTCAAATCCTAAAGCAGACATACCTCCCATGGAGGGCCCAACTGTGGCATAAAGCTTTTCAATGCCTAAATGCCTAACCACTTCCCATCCACCACGACTAACGTCCTCAAGCGATAGCACCGGAAAGTGTCTTTGATAAGGCTGCCCGGTCTCTGGGTTTATTGACGCCGCTCCTGTCGAACCAAAGCAACTACCTAATGAATTAACACAAATTACGAAAAAACGACGTGTATCTATAGCTCGACCTGGACCGACCATCTCCTCCCACCAGCCAGGTTCAGGATCCTCGGCAGAAGAGGCTGCATGGGCAGATGGTGATAACCCAGTAAATATCAAAATAGCATTATCTCGTTGAGGAGAAAGTTCTCCCCAAGTTTCATAAGCAATAGTAGGATTCAGCAAGCTTCCGCCACGGTGCATCGGAAACTCGCCTTTCACTAATACTAATTTGCTTGCTTTATTCAAAATGCATCCATTTGCATGCTTGCTATAACCAATTAAAAGGAAGTGTACCTCTACTCAAATAGGATGGTCTTAACTTCTCGTTATGAGGATAGTTCAAACTGTTCAAAGAGACGAGCAACTAGTTAAGTGCTAACGCCTATGACGAATCACACGACGCCTATGCTTCGACTGTCTCCTTGTTAACTTATTACGGCGGCCAGAATAAGGATTGTCACCACTTTTCAATTCAAGCCGCAAAGGAACCCCCTCAAGATGTAGTTTTTTCCGAAACGTATTAACAAGATAACGACGATAATGAGCTGGCAAACGTTCTGTACGATTACCATGAATCACTAGAATTGGTGGATGCCGTCCACCCTGATGAGCATAGCGCAAGCGTATACGTCTTCCTCCAACCAATGGCGGTGGATGGACAATTAAAGCCCGCTCTAAGATCTTATTAAGCCAAGGCGTAGGAAATTCCTTGCCAGCAGCTTCATATGTGGTCAGCGCCGCATTAATCACTTTATCTATCCCACTACCGTGGAGAGCAGAAATATAATTAACACGTGCAAAATCAGCGAACTCAAGCTTTCTATCTACCTCAGCTTCCACTTGTCGCCGATGCGAAGTAGCAATCCCATCCCATTTATTGATACCAATTGTTAATGCGCATCCACGCTCAATAATTAAACCAATTAAGCTTAGGTCCTGTTCAGTTACTCCTTCCTGAGCATCAATTAAAAACATAGCAACACCAGAATTTTCTATGGCTTTAAGACTCTGAACAATACTGAACTTTTCTATAGAATCATTTACTTTAGCCCGTCTACGAATACCAGCCGTATCCACAAGTACGAATTCTCGACCACCACGTTCGCAGGGCACAAGAACGCTATCTCGGGTAGTGCCAGGCTGGGAAGATGTAACCATACGATCAGTTCCCAATAAACGATTAATGAATGTTGATTTACCCACATTGGGTCTACCGATAACTGCTAAATGTGGCTTGTCGCTCCCCTTTGAATCACTATCAGGCTCAATTAATTCTTTGTTTACCTCGAATGGAACTAGAACTTCACGCATTAAATCTGCTAAGCGACGCCCATGAAGCGCGGCAATACCAATTGGAGAACCTAACCCCAACCCATAAAACTCTGCTTCTGCAAGTTCAGATGCTAAGCCTTCGGATTTATTTACAGCTATCGTGACAAGCTTGTTGGAACTACGTAGTTGGTCTGCAATATTATGATCTGCTGCGGTGAGACCTTCTCGATGGTTTACTACAAAAATTACTGTATCCGCTTCTTCCATGGCGACCTGAGCCTGTTCAGCCGCCAATGACTCAAGTTCTCCGGTTGAATCCCCCAAACCACCAGTATCAATAACTATGAAGGGCTTACCCTCAAAATTGCCAAAACCATAACGACGATCTCTTGTTAGACCCGGATAATCAGCGACCAGAGCATCCCGAGATTCGGTAAGCTGGTTGAATAAAGTGGATTTTCCTACATTAGGACGTCCCACCAAGGCTACTGCAGGAAGCATGATCTCTCGCCCAGATCATTCTAGGCTGGGTTATCCTCTGGCTCTAATTCTACTTCTTGGATTTGAAGCGTATAAGCCGACAGAGTCCCATCCTCAGCTTGAGCAAATAAATTTGCTCCAACAACAAGAGGGGTTCCATAAATAGGCCGGTTAGCTAACCTCTCTCGTGCTATAAAACTGCCATCTGAGGGATCAAGCCAATGGAGATATCCTTCAAAATCCCCAACTACAATTGTATTTCCATAGGGGCTTGGCGCCGTAACGTCTCTTAGTCTCAGGCCATCCTGACGCCATCTAGGTGTTCCAATGGCTTTGTCTAAGGCAACTACCTCGCTGTATTCGTCTGTTATATACACGCTATTTAGATCAACACCAAGACCTGAATAGCTTGAAAATTCTTGTTGCCAAATGATAAGCCCATTTTGCAAAGAAATTGCCAATGCCCGTCCATGATAGCCAACAGCAAAGACATCACCACCAACCACCTTCAACCCTGCACTGACATCAATTAGTCTCTCTAATTCTGTTCGGCCTGATGGTACAGCAACTATAATCTCCCACATTGGATCGCCGGAATCGAGTTCGTAGGAGCTCAAACGACCATTATCAAAACCTGTTACAACCACGCCTTCTGATATAGCAGGTGCAGTATTGCCGCGCATTGTTAGTGCAGGCACTGACTGTTCAACTGACCACAACTCTCGACCATCTATGACAGAATAACCTCTCAAACGTCCGTCTACGCTGCGAAGCGCTAAAATATCATTAGCAATTGCTGGCGCTGCTAGCACCTCAGCACCAACTGCGCGACGCCACCTTTCCTCTCCAGTCTCAGAATCAAGAACAATAAGATCGCCATCAGTCGTACCAAAAGCTAAAGCTCCATTACCATAGGTAGGCCCAGCGGATAAAGGAAGATTAGTCTGTACATTCCATATGCGTCTGCCAGTTTCAGCATCAAATGCCGCTGCTTGTCCCTCATAACTGCCTGCATATATCCGAGCGCCATCGGTCGCTGGCGATAAACCTAGACGCAAACGTTCGGATGACCCCCCCAATCTTGCACTCCAGATCCGACGTACTTCTATTTTTTCTTCAAAAGTTTGTAATTCGGCAGGCTGTTCCCCTACCTCTGAATTCGTAGCACAACCTCCACTAAGGGCAAGAACCGTAACTGCTAACACTAGCCGAAACTTCACTCCGCCACCTCATCTGTCATTGCACTTTCCGTCTCGGGCAAAGATTCAAGCTTTATTTGCACTAGATTGCGATCAACCTGATCAGATACTTGTGAAGTAAGCGCAGCATTATAGGCATTTCGAGCACTTTCTGGATCACTCAAAGCGACATACACATCACCCCGTACCTCATTAAAACGCCCAGAAAAGAGCCCAGGATCAACATCAAGTAAAGCTAAGGCATCAGAGTAGGCTTCTTGATGAATAAGTACTCGTGCTAAACGCAGTCGCGCAATCATGGATAGCTCAGGGTCGCTTGTTTCATCCATAACGTAACGTAAATCTTCCCCAGCTCCTTCCATTTGTCCTGCATCCATTCTCATAACGGCTATTAGCAGTCCACCTTGATCGGTATAAGGGCTGCCAGGGTAACTCTCCCGCAACTGGTCAAGATAGTTACGAGCATCGCCTAGCGCATCATCAAAAACAGCTTCACGCAACTCAACATAAACTGATGAAGCAGCCTCCGCCTGAGTCTCCTCATATGCGTTAAAGCGATTCCATCCGAAGAGCGATAGCACTCCTACAGCAAGCCCGCCAATAAGATACCAACAATTATCACGCCACCATGCGCGCATTTGTTCAATCTGTTCTTTTTCAGAGAGAAATTCGTCCACGAAAAGCCTCCCGGCTCTTAACACATAACACCTATTTTACGGCGAACATAGCAACATCGATACTAATTCGTCTAATGTCAGCATGACTTGAGGAGTATCTTCTCTAAGTGCTTTAACACTGATTTTTTCAGCAGCGAGTTCATCCTCACCAAGAATTAAAGCTAGCCGTGCACCACTACGATCTGCCCGACGAAGCTGTGACTTCAAGCTTCCCCCCATACAATCCATTGATACACGAGCATTTGGCAACCTTGTTCTTAACTCCTCGGCAATACTAAAACTAGCACGTCGCGCTTGCTCTCCGCCTGCAGTCAAATATGCGTCAGGCGTTTGCTCATTAATAGGCAAACCCTCTGCCATAATCAATTCTACAACTCTCTCAACACCTAGTGCCCAACCAATGGCTGGAGTATCTTTGCCACCTAACTGTGATACTAGGGTATCGTATCGACCACCTGAACAAACAGCACTTTGGGCGCCTAATAGATCAGTCACCCACTCGAAGACAGTACGCGAATAATAGTCTAATCCCCGTACAAGTCTTGAATTAATCACATACTCAACTCCGACATCGCCTAATAGTTTCTGCACACCATCAAAATGAACTTTTGACTCATCATCAAGGTAATCACTTAGGTCAGGTGCATTTACTATCAGATCCTTAAGGTCTGGGTTTTTACTATCCAGAATTCTAAGTGGGTTTCGATCTAAACGATGGAGACTTTCAGCATCTAAAGTATCTCGAGCACCAGTAAAATAGCGCTGCAATGCCTCACGATAAACTGCTCTTGACTTTGAAGTACCCAAAGAATTTATCTCGAGTTTAGGACTCTGAAGGCCTAAACGCTCCCAAAGACGCGCTGACATTACAATAAGTTCTGCGTCTATCTCTGGACCTACAAAACCAACAGCCTCAACATCCAACTGATGAAATTGACGATAACGTCCTTTTTGTGGTTTTTCATGACGAAACATAGGACCACTACACCAAAGTTTCTGCTGTTTATTATGGAAAAGACCGTTACTTAAGCCAGCTCTGACTATGCCAGCAGTAGCCTCAGGCCGAAGCGTAACGCTTGAACCGTTACGATCCTCAAATGTGTACATCTCCTTTCGAACTATGTCAGTTGTCTCTCCAATAGAGCGACAAAAAAGCTCCGTGCGTTCTAATGCAGGTATACGAATTCTTTGGTAACCATAGGCTTCAAACACTTCTTCAGCAGCAGTTTCGACAACTGCCCAGACTGAACTAGCATCAGGCAATACATCATTCATACCTCGAACAGGCTGAATATAATCAACCATTGGCCTTAAATATCCTCTGTAATAACAAAACGAGCGACGTTACCACCATTATGACTATCAGCTGGAATCATGTAGGGCTCACCATTAACTCGAATCTGCACTCCATTCACATTACCAAGCAAAAATGATAAGGGAAGATGTGCATCAAAAATGGACTTGCTTCCCGCGCGCCCAAGATCATAATAAAAACGCTCTCCATTAGTATCCGTGATTTCAGTCCAACAATCCTGATCAAAAACAATTTCTATAAGTTTACTTAGCCCAAGAGGCAAACTGTGTGGGTCTTCCCCATTATCTATCCCGACGTAAGATTCCGATTTAAACTGCTCTACATTAAGAACTGAGGACTGTTCAACTAACGGTAAAGAAACACTAGTTGGGGCCAATGAAGCGGTAACGGAATCAACCATCTCAATTTGTAGTGATTCATCTATCTCATTTGACTCAATGATTAATGGTTCTATTTCTGCAAACCTATCAACATCAGAATCAAAATTATCTTCAGTAGATGTGATTACTTCCATAAATGAGGGTGAATCAAAATAAAAATACCAAACTCCAAATCCAGCAGACAACAGCGCTACAAAAAGCATAAGAGCCATCCACCGAGCAAGCCGTCTCCCACTATCAAGTTGAATTGGTTGACTAGCCATCATAGGAACATCACGACTACCAACCTGGTGGGTATACTTTTTTAAAATATCTTCATATTTGAGCCCAACGCGCTGAGAATATTGCCTCATATACCCTTTAGTGAAGACAGGCGCAGAAAAAACCTCGAACTCATCCTGTTCAAGGGCTAGTAAAAAGCGGGTATCAATACGCAAATCTATAACAAGTTGCTCTATAGATAAGCCTTTTGCCTCACGAGCAGTCCTAAGCGTTTCGCCAACAGATAGGGCTTTCTCTTCAGCAAGCTCATCGGTATTTTTTGCTTCAGTATTTTTCATTTCACACAGTTTGATCCATCTGATCAATCTTTTAGTCACACCAAATTAGAACATCAGCAAGACATCTTGGCCTGATTGTAAGACAGAACGACAGTCTAATCGGTATAAATAAGGTTCTAGCCAACATTAAAGTGCTGCTCTAATTTTCCTGTTGCCTAAACGAACTAGCATCCGATTTTTGACCTGGCCCGCCAACTGACCACAAGCCGCTGAGATATCGTCCCCCCGGGTACGCCTTATTGTAGCGACAATCCCAGACGCTCTTAGTTTCATACAAAACCTTCTAATCACGTCCGCTTCTGAGCAGGTGTATTGTGTACCAGGAAAAGAATTGAAAGGGATAAGGTTTACCTTGGCCGGTCTATTTTTTAGCAATTTTATAAGCGAAATTGCATCCTGAACTCCATCATTTACACCAGCCAGCATTACGTATTCAAATGTTATATGTCGAGATGCAACCGATTCTGAATAATTCCAGCAGGCCTCTAATAATTCATTAATCCGATGGCGCTGATTAATGGGCACTAGTTTATCTCGAAGATCATCTGTTGGTGCATGAAGTGATACAGCTAAGGCAACATTACAGTCATGAGCAAGTTTTCTGATCTGCGGCACAAGGCCAGATGTGCTAATCGTTACACGTCTCCGTGATAATCCCATTGCATGATCATCGATAAGCAGCTTCGTCACTTGCACCACTTCACGATAATTTGCCAAAGGCTCCCCCATACCCATAAAAACAATATTAGTAATCGATGATTCTGGTGCAAGCTCTTGATTTGCAATAATCACCTGGCCAAGAATTTCAGCAGCACTGAGGTTTCTATTAAAACCACGCCGGCCCGTTGCACAGAATGAGCAGTCCATAGCGCATCCAGCCTGCGAAGAAATGCATAAAGTCGATCGATTTGGCTCAGGAATATACACTGCCTCAACCGCCTGTCCTGCACCAACATCAAGCACCCACTTAAGCGTTCCATCT
>TARA_B100000686_G_scaffold65738_2_pt1 | contig 10749 bp, 7 predicted proteins | sample TARA_B100000686 | Tara Oceans TARA_B100000686 (sample SAMEA2622733) | marine metagenome | biome: marine biome (ENVO:00000447); feature: marine epipelagic mixed layer (ENVO:xxxxxxxxx); material: "saline water (ENVO:00002010), including plankton (ENVO:xxxxxxxx)" | depth 150 m
TATTGTTTACTCGAAGCATTTTCTGATTGGAAAATGCGTCATGAGGTTAAATTGATAGCGATTGGTAAACCTTGGGACTATGAAGAAAAAGAGTTTATCGTGAATAAAGGTATAGATGACAGAGTTGAGGCAATTTCTTCCATCTCTGATGATGAGCTTGCTAATTTGTATTCTGAATCTGAGGCTGTTATCCATACTTCACTTTATGAAGGCTTTGGCTTTCCTATTGTAGAGGCCCTGGCAAAAGGATCTAAATTAGTTGCATCTGACATACCTACTACTAGAGAAATAGCTGGAGATATCCCAATGTATTTTGACCCTAATGATTCAACATCTTTGATTGACGCCTTGACGATTGCTGTTGAAAAGCAGTTAAGTGAAAAGGAAATAAATGATATTAAGAAACATGCCTTTCAATATAATTGGGACAATACAGCAAGGGAAACAATTAAAGTATATAAATCTCTATAAAGATTAAAGAATAAAAAATGGTTTATAAAAAGCTTGTTAGAAAAGCATTTAATTTGATTGGTCTGGACATTCGCAAAGCGAAGCGAGACAAAAAAGCCGTATGGCTAGAGTCTTTTGACATAAAAACTGTGATCGATGTTGGAGCGAATATAGGTCAATTTGCGATTGATGTACGTAAGCTGTATCCCGATGCAGCTATATACTCATTTGAACCGTTACCACAACCCTACAACGAGTTGCTTATGAATACCAAGTCTTTTGCTAAATTTAAACCATACAATTTTGCTCTAGGTGATTATGAAGGTATTACTGAAATGTATTCAAACGAGTTTTCACAAAGTTCATCGATGTTGGAAATGGCAGATTCACATAAACAGGCCTTTCCTCATACAAGAAATGCATCCTCAATCACTGTAAACATTCACACTTTAGATGCGACTGTTAGTGAATTACAACTTGATTCTGATATTTTGTTAAAGATAGATGTGCAAGGGTCAGAAAAACAGGTTTTGGATGGTGCTAGGGAAACTTTAAATAAGGTCAAAATTATTATAATAGAAACCAGTTATATACCTCTGTATAAAGACCAGGCTCTGTTTGGAGATGTGCACAACTATTTAGACGAGTTGGGATTTCGTTTTCATGGCAATTTAGGTCAGCTAATCCACCCTATTGAGGGATCGGTTTTGCAAGGTGACTCGATTTTTATTAAACATACAAGTGATGACCATTAAATCGATCAATAACTTACCTGACAGTTCCCAAGGTAAATCTTTTTGGCCATATCAAAACGAAGTGACACAGCATACTGTATCATCAGAGGAATCTGAGTTCTTACTTAGAAAAGATATTCCATTAATTACTGTCATCACCCCATCTTTTAACCAAGGGGAATTCATTGAACAGACAATTCGATCTGTGATACTTCAAAATTATCCTCGCGTGGAGTATTTTGTCATGGATGGTGGTAGTACTGACAACACTAAATCCGTGCTGGAAAAATACTCACCCTGGATTACTGAATGGAAATCAGAGAATGACAAAGGTCAGTCAGATGCGATCAACAAGGGTTTTGCGAAGTCATCAGGCGATGTTGTTGCTTGGATTAATGCGGATGATATATACCGGCCTAACACTTTTCTATCAGTTGCAAAAGCAATGATTGATAATCCAAGTGCCGGATTCTTTTATGGTGATTGGAGCGAAATTGACTCAGAAGGGATTGAGCAGAGCACTTTCTCCTCTAAGATTCCGTCAGTATTAAATCTTCTGTTTGCTGTAAAAAGTTATGTTGCCCAGCCGGCACTATTTTTTAGAAGGGCGGCATTAGAAGAAGTAGGATTCGTGGATGAAAACTTACATATGGTGATGGATTTCGAACTTTTATTGAGGTTATTGTCTAAATATGAGCCAGCGCAAGTAAATAAGATCTTGGCGTCTTACCGAGTTCACCCTGATACAAAGACCAATACGATGGATCTTTTAGCTTGGCGAGAGAGAGAAATAGTATTTCGCCGCTCACTTTCAAGTAAAACTATTCACCCAGATGCACATAATTATAAAAGCGAAATAATGAGTGTGTTTTTCAGAAGAGCAGCATATGAACACTTTTGTTCGTTAAGAGTTCTCGAAGGTTTAAGGTCTATATGCTTATCTTTGTTTCACAACCCTGTTCAAGTATTAGATTTAAGACTTTGGGCCAAATTTTTTAATAGTTCTTAGTCAGCTTTTAAAAAAACCGCGTTTCTCGAGTTCTATTACGATTCGATTTGCATTTTGTTCAGCAGAAAACTTCACAGTATCTAAAGTGATTTCTGGGTTTACAGGTTCTTCATAAGGGTCATCTATACCGGTAAATCCTTTGATTTCGCCTCTTCGAGCTTTTGCATACATCCCTTTGACGTCTCTTGATTCAGCCACTTCTAATGGCGTAGCTACATGTACTTCAATAAACTTATCCGATCCAACCATTTCTCTAACTTCGTTTCTTGTAGCAATGTAAGGGCTCACTGCAGCACAGATTGCTATCCCACCATGCCGAACTACTTCGGCAGCTACAAACCCGATACGTCGAATGTTAGTATCTCTGTCTTCCGCAGAGAATCCTAAACCTTTGCTGAGGTGTGTTCTAACTACGTCACCATCAAGCACCGTAGACCGGCGACCCTTCTCCATAATCATATTAGTGACTATATCTGCAGTAGCAGTTTTACCAGCTCCACTTAACCCGGTAAACCAAAGACATACACCCTGTTGGTGCATAGGCGGGAAACTTTGCTCTAAGATTTGCGAAACTTCTGGCCTTGTAAACCAAGTTGGAAGTGACTTGCCAAGGGAGAGGTAATCATCTCTAACTTGTGTGCCAGAAATGGAAGCAGTTTTCATTGTGTCATCGACTTTAGAAATTTCTTCGTAGCGATCCTCATCAGGTAGATAAACCACCATTTGGAAAGGTACCATTTTTACTCCCAATTCGGTTTGATGTTCAAGTACTGATTCTTGAGCATCGTAAGGACCATAAAAAGGATTGCCCTTAGAATCAACTCCTGGACCTGCATGATCTCTACCAACAATCAAATGGTTTGCTCCATAGTTTCGCCTTATTATGGCATGCCATATTGCCTCTCTTGGCCCTCCCATTCTCATTGCCAAGGGTAGCAGAGATAATAAGACTTTATCTTGATCGTAATAATTATCCGTTAAAGCCTTATAGGTTCTAACCCTTGTGTAATGATCAACATCACCAGGTTTTGTCATTCCTACTACCGGATGGATAAGCAGGACACCATCTACTGATTCGGCTGCTCTTTTAGTAAGCTCCTCATGGACTCTATGTAACGGATTTCTAGTTTGAAAAGCTACCACATTTTCATATCCAAATTCTTCTAGTCTCAAGCGTGTTTCGCCAGGGGTTAGCCTGAGTGGGTTGAAATCGCTGTGACTGGGGGTTTGTATCGTTTGGACTTTCCCGCTAATGTTATATTTCCCCCATGTTTCCATTTCAGCGACCATGGGATGTTTTGTATCATCTGTGCCAAAAACCTTTTTCGCATCAGCCTTTTGGTCACACTCATAAATTTCTTCGACAGTCATTATTGCCAGGAGGTCATTTTTTGGACTTCTTAGGGCTATTTGACTATCAAGTTTTACGTCGTCAGTAGAGTTTATTGGTAAAGTTATTGGAATAGGGAAAAGTGTTCCATTAGATAATCTTTGAGTTTCCACCACGCTTTGATAATCTGCCTGATTCATAAATCTGTCTAATGGTGAAAACGCCCCGGTAGACATCATCTCGAAATCACACATCGATCGTTCAGATATTTGTACCGAATTCAATTCCGTAGCCAGATTTTTTAGGTCGGCGATTTCTTCTTCATTTGCTATAAGATTTACCAGTTTTTCACCATAGGGTGTTATTAATTTGTTGTTTGATTTTTTATTACTCAATTTTTTATACTTTCCGTAGATTTAGTTTAATCAGCTTTAGCGGTGAAGTGGATACCACATTCTTTTGGCATCCCTTGTTCCCACCACCAACGACCTGATCTATCGTCTTCATTCTTTTCTATTGGCCTTGTACAAGGATCGCAACCAATGCTTGTATACCCTTGATCATACAAAGTATTGTAAGGGACATTGTTGTCTTTGATGTATTTCCAAACCATTTCGTTATCCCAGTCTGCGATAGGGCTAATCTTTGCTATGTTATTGTGCTTATGATCTATTGTAATTTTAGGCGTGTCAGCCCTGGTGCCACCCTGATGCCGTGTCAGTCCAGTTATCCATGCGTCTACATCACTTAAAGCATTGTTCAAAGGGTCCAGCTTACGTTTCTCACAACATAACAGCCTCAATGAATAGCTTTTATAGAACATATTGATACCATGTTTCATTACAATCTTCTTGAGTTCATTACTGTCAGGGTATTGCGCCTCTATTTTTGTAGAGTATTGTTCTTGAACTTGGTCTATTAGATTATATGTGGCCTTCGGTAGCCTGCCAGTATCTAATGTTATAACTCGAGTTTCTGGAGCAATTTTGCTCAACATATCTAGAATTACCATGCCAGTAATTTGGAAACTTGTGGACAAAACCAATCTTTCCCCAAACGTGTTACTAGCCCATAAAATTACGTCTTCTGCAGACTTGCCATCTAGATCTCTGGCAATTTCAGTTGCTTCTGATGGAGAGAAGGTAACTTTTTGTGATTCAGATTGTTTTGTTTTAGGTTTTGTCAATTTTAATTTCTCGCCTAGTTGCAAAGGTAGTCAGTGGCATCTCTAATATTAATGATAGATAAACATATATTTGCGGTATTAGATGGGTGTTTCAAAACCAATTATCGCTGATTTATAATGATTTCGAGCGTTCAAGATGTTACGTTAATCTATACTACTATGCTAAATAGTTTATCTGGCAAAGATTTCTAAGGTCAAGGAATAAATCCATGACGCGGCTATAATTGGTTTTAACAGGAACTAGAATGCTATAATCCGCCAGCATACTATTTAATTTATTAAGGACTAGAAATGCCTCCATTTGATGATCTTAAAGTTTTATCCGGTAATGGTCACTTACAGCTAGCCAAAGACATTTGTAAATATCTTGGTACATCTCTAGCGAGTAGTGAGGCGTTTAAATTCTCAAACGATAATACTTTTGTAAGGATAAAAGAGAATATTCGTGGCAAGGATGTTTTTATAGTTCAGTCATTATCAACTCCTGTAAACGATAACTTGATGGAGTTATTGATTATGATAGATGCTGCTAAAAGGGCTTCTGCAGGCAGGGTAACTGCAGTTATACCGCACTATGCTTACGGCCGCACAGATAAAAAAGATCAGCCTCGCGTTGCTATTACTGCTAGATTGGTAGCAGATTTTCTGTCTGTGGCCGGCGCTGATCGTGTATTAACGTTAGATTTACATGCTGGACAGATCCAGGGATTCTTTAATATACCTGTTGATGAATTGACAGCCATACCAATACTTGCACGACATTTTGAATCTGCAGCTGGATCTGATTTTGTGGTTGTTGCTACTGATGTAGGAGATGCTAAAAGAGCGCGTAGCACAGCTAGGCTTTTAAATTCCCCGATAGCTATTATTGAAAAACAGCGACTGGGAAACAATGATCAGGTTGAAGCAGCTAGTCTTATTGGGTCGGTAAGAGGAAAGACTGCCTTGATTGTTGATGATGAGGTGGGCACAGGAGGCACTATCTTAGCAGCAGAAAACGCTTTGATAGAACAAGGCGCATCAGAAATTTTTTGTGCTGTAACACATCCATTGCTGTCTGGTGATGCCTCTGAATTACTAAAAAATTCAAATATTATTAAGATGGCTGTTGCTGATAGTGTCCCAGTACCGCCTCAGAGTAGATGGGATCGGCTCGAGGTTTTATCAATCGCCCCTTTACTTGGAGAGGCGATCAATCGAATCCACACAGACCAATCTGTAGGAGCCATGTTTGATGGCCCTGATTTAACCTAGCATAATAAATCCGTTTTACCAATACAAGACGGTTAAATGAATTGAAAATGTTCTGTATCACACTGATTTCATTGGTATAATTTATGTATTGAATACTCTATATACCTCAATAAAGTCTAATTGTCTTGCTTAAGCGTTTTACAAATCTTCTAGGCGACTCTAATGAAAGAGTCATAAAAGATCTCCAACATTTTGTGGAGGAGATCAATGTATTAGAGCCTCAGCTTCAATCTTTAAGTGATTCGGAATTGATGGATAAAACCACAGAATTCCGCTCAAGATTGAAAGAAAATGATTCCCTGGATGATTTACTTGTAGAGGCGTTTGCGACAGTTCGTGAAGCTTCAGTTCGAGCGATAGGGTTAAGGCATTTTGATGTTCAGCTTTTGGGCGGTGTAGCACTACATCAAGGCAGGATTGCTGAGATGAAAACTGGAGAAGGTAAAACGTTAGTAGCAACCCTTCCTGCTTATTTAAATGCGTTATCCGGTAATGGTGTGCATGTTGTAACGGTCAATGATTATCTAGCTCGTCGCGATGCAAATTGGATGGGAGCGATTTATGCTAAGTTAGGTTTAACTATAGGGGCTTTGCAAAATCAAGGTGCACTAATGTATTCATTAGATGCGGTTGGTGATGGAGATAGTGACCGAATGGTGCCTGCTGAAAGACATGTTGCTTGCAGGGCAGATATTACTTACGGTACTAATAATGAATTTGGATTTGATTACTTGCGAGACAACATGGTAACGGACTTAGGCCAAAAGGTTCAACCAAAATTATCTTATGCTATCGTCGATGAAGTGGATAATATATTGATTGATGAAGCGAGAACCCCGTTGATTATTAGTGGCCCTTCTCAAGATTCACCTAGTGATTACAAAAAATTTGCCAAACTTGGTCCTATGTTACAGCATGATCTGCATTACACAATTGATGAAAAACATCGTTCTGCTTCACTAACACCTGATGGGATAGATAAGTTAGAGCAGATGCTTAAAGTGAAAAATCTTTATAGCGAGGAAAATGTTCGTATAGTAGCTTTTGTCGAGAATGCCTTAAAAGCAGAGGCGATTTTTGAGAGAGATCGGGATTATGTTGTAAAAGACGGACAAGTGGTTATTGTAGATGAGTTTACTGGCAGGCTGATGCCAGGCCGGAGGTACTCAGAAGGCCTGCATCAAGCCCTAGAGGCAAAAGAAAACTTAGAGGTGAGACGTGAGTCAATAACGTACGCGACTATTACATTACAGAACTATTTTAGGTTGTACGAGAAATTGGGAGGTATGACTGGTACGGCTGCAACTGAGGCGGAAGAATTCTGGAAAATTTATAAATTAGATGTTGTGACTATTCCCTCGAATACTCCAAACGTTCGATTGGATCACAATGATTTGGTGTATGCCACCGAAAAATCTAAATTCAAAGCTGTCGTGAATGAAATTAGTGAGAGATATTCTAAAGGACAACCTGTTCTGGTCGGAACTGTAGATATTGCGAAATCCGAAGCATTGAGCGAGCTGCTTAAAAAACGTGGAATCAAACATCAAGTTCTAAATGCCAAGCACCATGAGCAGGAGGCAGCCATTGTTGCTGAAGCTGGTAGGCCATCAGCAGTCACTGTGGCTACAAACATGGCAGGTAGAGGAACAGATATTATCTTAGGGGGTAGCTTGGTTGAAGGTAACGATGATCAGTGGGAAAAGGATCATCAATCAGTGGTAAAGCTTGGAGGCTTACATGTAATAGGTACTGAGAGACATGATGCTCGCCGAATCGATAATCAATTGAGAGGAAGAGCGGCAAGACAGGGAGATCCAGGAAGCACTAGGTTTTATATATCTTTGGAAGATGATCTTTTGAAAAGATTTGCAGGTGACGCGATCAAATCCGTTATGTCTTGGACTGGTATGGATGAAGATACTCCTCTTGAGAACAAGATGATTTCTAAAACATTAGAGAATGCGCAAGTTAAAGTTGAAGCATTCCATTTTGATATGCGTAAACATCTTGTGGATTACGACGACGTTATTAATACTCAGCGAGACATTATATATAAAGAACGTTCTAAGGTGCTTTCAGGTGTAAACATTAAAGAAAATATTCTAGAGATGGTGGAAATGGAAGTAGGCAAAACTATCGAGAATCATGTTTATGGACTCTCACGCGATCAGTGGGAGCTTGAAAGCATGGTTAAGGATATATCTTCTATCGTACCGATCGATGGTGATACTCAAGATAGCTCGATTATGAAAGACATGACTTCGGATGATATTGAAGAATATTTTGCTTCATACGTGTATAAGAAATATGAAGCGCGTGAAAAAGAAATGTCAAGTGAACTAACACGTAAGATTGAACAGCAATTGATGTTGAGATTTATAGATGTTAACTGGATTCAACATTTGACATCAATGGAGCAAATAAGACAAGGAACTGGTCTCTATGCTTTTGGCCAGAGAGACCCATTAGTAATGTATAAGAAACAGGCTAGGGATCAGTTCGAATCTTTGTTAGAACAGATTCAGCATGATATTTCACGAGCGATATTTCATGTAGATTTTGCTAATCGGTCTCCCCAATCCAAAAGTCAAAAGGGAGCATATTCCAATTCCCGTAAAATCAATGCATCATCTGGCAGCATTAAAAATAAATCAGAACAAAATGGACAGGTATTAAGAGGGGCTAGTAGTAAGCAAAAGATAGGCAGGAATGATGCATGCCCGTGTGGTAGTGGTAAAAAATACAAAAAGTGTCATGCTTAAATAGGTAAATCCAATTATTCTCTTTGATTGGTCATCTTTTATGCATCTTTTTAATATTTTCAGGATTACTTTACTTGATAGATGTGATTGATAAGTTAAAAAATAATATACAAGCTGGAAACGATTGGGTTTATTGCCTCATGGATGCTATAGGAGAATGGTCCACCGCTGAAGAAACATACAGAGGTAAAACATTTACATACTTCATAGCTGGCGAAGCTTTTGATTGGCAACTTCTAGCTCAACGGCTGTGCGCTTCTCTAAATGGTTTAATACCAAAAGATGAGAAAGAAGATCTGCTTATTTTAGGCGTGTTACCTCAAAGGTTTGGTTCTAATTCGATTGCAAGCTTAATAAAATCACGGGCTGGACATGCAAAATATAGGGGATTTTTGAATTATTACTACGGTGTTATTGTTGAAGATGCGCTGCAAACTGTTGTCGAACAGGAAATTAATAAGCAAAATATTTCTAGAAGTGCAAAATATATCAGTAATGATAGAGCCCAAGCGTTCATTAAAATTTATGGTCATTCTACTGAAGAATTGCTAAATATGTATAAATTGACGACCAGGGCCAAATACAAAAAGGGATTGTCATTGATGCAACATAGGGAATTCACTTATTGGCTATTTAAGTTTCGTGTCAAAAATTCAGACAAGGCAAAAGTTGCATCGGATACTACTAAAGGTCTTAATTACCTTGAGAGAATCAACAATATGGGTGTTAATTCTCGTATTAATTCAGTTGCCTGATTATTTCATTTAGTCTTTCTTTCCGTTCTAAAATTTTATTTAGCTTATCTTCTTCTCTTTGAATAACTTCCTCAGGTGCTTTGGAAGTAAATTGCTTATTGCTTAATTTACCCCTTGTTTGAGCTTCATTTCGATTGTGCTCTTTTAGTTCGTCACCTAGTCTTCGTTTTTCAGTATCAATATCGACTAGGCCAGACAACGATATAACTACAGTGCTTTGATCTAAAATCAAGGAAGCTTCATTAGGTTCAACCTCTCCCGGATGCTCAATTATAAGAGATTTCACGAAAGCTAAATTTTTGATAGTCTCGGATTGCTGTGCCAACATTTTCGTATTTGATTTAGTGTGGACCTTAACATTTATCTTGGTGGACGGCTTGATCCTGAATTCAGATCTAAAGTTTCTAATAGCCTTTACGATTTCTATGACGCTGTTAACATCCTGCTCTGCTTTTTTGTCAAACAAACTGCTATCAACTTCAGGATATGAAGCAATTATTAAAGCAGGAGTATTGCTTGCTAATTCTGCATAGGTAGATCCAGGCAATTTTTTTGTTAGGTTTTGCCATATGGTTTCGGTTAAAAATGGCATAAAAGGGTGAAGAAGTCTCATCGTTTTCTCAAGCACGTATGGCAGTACATTTATAGGGTCCATATCATTATCTTTTAACCTGACTTTTGCCATCTCTATGTACCAGTCACAATATTCATTCCAGATGAAATCATGAGTGATAAGTTGAGCTTCGCCGAATTGAAAATTTTTCATGCGGGAATTAACTTTGTCTGTCGTTGCATTCAATCTGCTTAATATCCATTTATCTTGAGGATGTTGGATGTCAGGAGTGGAGAGCCAATTATTATTATTTTTTGACTCATCCATTTTCATCATCACAAATCTTGACGAGTTCCATATTTTGTTAGCAAAATTGCGCCCCGCCTCTAATTTTTGTTCATTTAACCTTATATTTTGACCTGGAGAATTACCTGTGGTTAGAGCAAATCTCATGGCATCTGCTCCGTACTGGTCAATAATATCAAGTGGATCTAAAACGTTACCTTTAGTTTTGCTCATTTTAGAACCTTCAGGATCTAGTACAAGTCCATGAAGATAAACAGTTTTAAATGGTACTTGTCCGTTATTGTTGTAAATACCCATCATGACCATTCTTGCTACCCAGAAAAATAGAATGTCATACCCGGTCTCCATAACTGAACCAGGATAGTATTTACTCAAGTCTTCTGTATTTTCTGGCCATCCAAGTGTTG
>TARA_B100000686_G_scaffold311507_1_pt1 | contig 10743 bp, 9 predicted proteins | sample TARA_B100000686 | Tara Oceans TARA_B100000686 (sample SAMEA2622733) | marine metagenome | biome: marine biome (ENVO:00000447); feature: marine epipelagic mixed layer (ENVO:xxxxxxxxx); material: "saline water (ENVO:00002010), including plankton (ENVO:xxxxxxxx)" | depth 150 m
AGGCTTATTGGCCCTAATTGTCCTGGAATAATTACGCCTGAGGAATGCAAAATTGGAATTATGCCAGGCAATATTCATAAAAAAGGTTCTGTTGGTATTGTTTCAAGATCAGGAACTTTAACTTATGAAGCAGTGGCGCAAACCACAGCTAATGGCTTGGGTCAATCAACATGTATAGGAATAGGCGGGGATCCAGTTAACGGCACAAGTTTTATAGACTGTCTAGAATTATTTTTAAAAGATCCAGATACCAATTCAATTTTAATGATAGGTGAAATTGGTGGCACTTCAGAAGAAGAGGCTTCTGAATTTATTAAATCTTCAAAAATCAAAAAACCTATAGTTGGATTTGTTGCTGGAGTAACTGCACCTCCAGGAAGAAGAATGGGGCATGCCGGGGCAATAATTTCTGGAGGAAAAGGCACCGCAAAAGACAAAATTGAAAAAATGAAATCTTGTGGTATTAAAATAGCAAATTCACCAGCAGAAATTGGTAAAACTTTATATGAAAAACTAAATAGGTAATTTTTATAATTTTATGTTAAAATATAATTTAATTTTAAGATAAATGGCCTCAATTAAAGATAATACAATTTTTGACAAAACATCGTTTTTGGAGGGTAGCAACAGTATTTTTATAGAAGAGCTTTATCTAAATTATTTAAATGATCCTAAAACTGTTCCGGAAAGTTGGGCAAAATTTTTTAATGGCTTAAATGATGATAAAAAAATTGTTCGTGATGAAATATTAGGACCAACTTGGTCACCTAGAAAAAGCAATATATTTAAGTCTAATATTGGAGAGCAAAATTTATCAATCAATAAAAACAATTTAGAAAATGGCAAATCGGTATCCCAAGAAAGTTATGAGAAAGAGAAAGCACAATCAGTAAAAGCTATTGCTTTAATCAGAGCATACAGGATAAGAGGTCATCTTATCGCAAACCTTGATCCACTTGAGATGATGGAAAGAAAATATTTACACGAACTTCATCCAGATGATCATGGATTTAAAAAAAATGATTATAACACCAAGATTTATTTAAATGGTTTTTTAGATCGTGATTATGCAACTATAAGCGAAATAGTTTCATTTTTAAAAAAAACTTATTGTTCTACTTTAGGAGTAGAATATATGCATATTTCAGATCCTATTGAAAAAAAATGGTTCAGAGAAAGAATGGAAAAAACTGAAAATCAGTTAAAATTTACACCAAATGGAAAAAAAGCAATTCTAAATAAATTAATACAAGCAGAAGGTTTTGAAAAATTTTTGGCTGTTAAATTTGTTGGAACAAAACGTTTTGGATTAGATGGTGCAGAATCTTTAATTCCCGCTCTTGAGCAAATAATAAAACGCGGAGGTCAACTCGGAGTAAAAGAAGTTAAAATTGGAATGCCACATCGAGGAAGACTAAACGTTTTGGCAAATCTTTTGCAAAAATCTTATAAAAGAATTTTTAATGAATTTGCTGGCGAATTCAGTTCTGTTCCGTCAGATTCTACAGGGGACGTCAAATATCATCTTGGCGCGAGTAGTAATAGAGAATTTGATGGAAATCTCGTTCATGTTAGCTTAACTGATAATCCTTCACATCTCGAAGCTGTAAATCCTATTGTTTTGGGACAAACTCGCGCTAAACAATTTTTTCATAAAGATAAAAAACGCCAAAAAGTTGTTCCAGTTTTACTTCATGGCGATGCAGCATTCGCAGGCCAAGGAGTAGTGGCAGAATGTTTTGCAATGTCAGGTTTACGTGGCCACAATACGGGAGGAACTATTCATATTATTGTAAATAATCAAATTGGCTTTACTACAAATCCAAGATTTGCCCGATCATCTCCTTATCCATCTGATTTAGCAAAGATGGTTCAAGCGCCTATTCTTCACGTTAATGGTGATGATCCAGAGGCAGTTGTGCACTCAGCAAAGATTGCTATGGAATTTAGACAAAAATTTAACAGAGATGTAGTTATAGATATGATTTGCTATCGTAGATTTGGTCACAACGAAGGTGATGAGCCATCTTTTACACAGCCTTTAATGTACAAAAAAATTAAACAACACCCAACCACTCTCAATGTGTATGCAGAAAAATTAATAAAGGAAAATACTCTTTCTAAAGAAGAATTTGATAAAATGAAAAAAGATTTTAGAAATCTCCTTGATGAGCAATTTAAAAATGCAAAAAATTATAAGCCTAAATTGGAGTGGTATGAAGGTGTATGGAGTAGATTTAAGCCAGAAAAAGGCAAGGATAGGCGTGGAATAACAGGTGTATCAGAAGCAAAAATAAAAAGCATTGGTGAAAAGATAACACATATTCCTTCAAATTTTGATGCACATCCAACAATAAGAAAAATTTTTGAAAATAAAAAAAAGATGTTTAGCTCAGGTAAAGGATTTGATTGGGCAACGGCTGAACAATTAGCGTTTGCTACTTTATTAGAGGAAGGTTATCCAGTAAGACTTTCCGGGCAAGATTCTGGGCGAGGGACTTTTTCTCAAAGACATTCTGTACTTAGAGATCAAAAAAATAACAATTATTATACACCATTAAATAATATTTCTAAGAAGCAAAAACGTTTTGAAGTTATTGACAGTTTACTTTCTGAGTTAGCAGTACTTGGTTTTGAACATGGATATGCTCTATCCGAACCAAAAACACTTGTAGCATGGGAAGCTCAATTTGGAGATTTTGCAAATGGAGCTCAAGTTGTTATAGATCAATTTATTGCTTCTGGGGAAAGAAAATGGTCAAGAGCTAGTGGTTTAGTTATGTTATTACCACACGGTTATGAAGGCCAAGGACCCGAACATTCATCTGCGAGATTGGAGAGATTTTTGCAACTTTGTGCTCAAGAAAATTTGCAAGTTATCAATTGCACAACGCCAGCTAATTATTTTCACGCACTAAGAAGACAAATTCATAGAGAGTTTAGAAAACCTCTCATAATTATGACACCTAAATCTTTATTGCGAAATAAAAAATGTGTTTCTGACATAGAAGATTTTACAAAAAAAAATTCATTTCACAGAGTGCTTACTGATCATGCTGAAATTAAAAATTATAATCTTTTAGAACTTACGAAAGATAAAAAAATAAAAAAGGTTGTAATGTGTTCAGGAAAAATTTATTATGATCTCTTAGAAGCAAGAGAAAAAATAAAAAATGACAAAGTGTTCTTGGTTAGGATTGAACAGCTATATCCCTTTCCAGTAAAAACACTAGCTCAAACATTAAAAAGATTTAGAAAAAAAGCAAAATTTTATTGGTGCCAAGAAGAACCGCAAAATATGGGAGCTTGGAATTCAGCTAGAAATTATATTGAATGGGCATTAAGCTACGTTGAGGCCGAAGACAGGGTGGTTAGATATATTGGAAGAAAACCAGCCGCTTCGCCAGCTACTGGATACATAAAAAGGCATATTGACCAACAAAAGCAAATAGTAGAAAAGGTACTTAGTTAGATTATGTCGAATCAAATTTTAGTACCATCTTTGGGAGAATCTATAACAGAAGCTACAGTTTCCAGATGGCTTAAACAAGTAGGAGAAGAAGTTGACTCTGACGAACCTTTAGTTGAGCTGGAGACAGACAAAGTAAATATAGAAGTTCCTTCTCCTTTACGAGGCACTTTATCTTCAATCAAAGTTAAGGAAGGTGACACAGTAGAAGTTGGAGCTTTGCTAGGCTTAGTTAATGAAGGCAAATCTTCTAAAATCGAAACAACTCAAGAAAAACCAAGACAAATTGAACTGGCACCAAAAAAAACAAAGGACATTAAAAAAAAAGCAAGTTCAGCTAAACGAGAAACTTTAGCTCTTGTAGATGAAGACACGAGTGATGTAGAAGAAGATACAAGTGACAATTCCAATGGCGCTTTAATTTTGGATACCCTAGTTGAAGAAGATAAAAGTGAAGTTAAAGCAGAAAAATATATACCTCCAAAAACTAGAAAAAATTTATCTCCAGCAGTAAGAAAGATAGTTGAAGAAAATAAAATCGACGTATCAAACTTAGAAGGAAGTGGTAAAGATGGAAGAATAGCTAAAGGCGACCTAATAAATTTAATGGGCAACACTCCACAGCCTTCTAAACGTAAAACAACACATGGACCAGAAGAACGTGTTAAAATGTCAAGATTAAGATTGACTATAGCCAAGAGATTAAAGGAAGCACAGGATAGCGCTGCTATGCTTACTACTTTTAATGAAGTTGATATGCAAAATATCATTCAAATGAGACAAGACTACCAAGAAGATTTTAAAAAGAAATATTCTGTAAAATTAGGTTTTATGTCTTTTTTTGTAAAAGCAAGTGTTGTTGCTTTAAAAAATTTTCCCGCAGTAAATGCTGAAATAAACGGAGATCACATAATTTATAAAAATTACTATAATATTTCTGTAGCAATAGGTACTGATAGAGGACTGGTAGTGCCAGTAGTAAGAAAAGCAGATGAGCTATCATTTGCTGATATAGAAAGAAATATTTCTTTATTATCAGAAAAAGCTAAAAAGGGAAAAATAACTATCAATGATCTTCAAGGCGGAACTTTTACTATTAGTAATGGTGGTATTTACGGTTCAATGTTATCTACTCCAATTTTAAATCCACCTCAAACTGGTATTTTAGGCATGCATAATATTGTTGAGAGGCCAGTAGCAAAAGATGGCAGTGTTGTTATAAGACCAATTATGTATTTAGCTCTATCATATGATCATAGAATAATTGATGGAAAGGAAGCTGTATCTTTTTTAAAAACTGTTAAAGAGTGTCTTGAAGAACCAAGAAGATTATTTTTAGACCTTTAAAATAATGAATAATAATTTTGATGTAATAGTAATTGGGTCTGGTCCCGGAGGCTACGTATGCTCTATCAGGTGTGCTCAATTAGGACTTAAAACAGCCTGCGTTGAATCAAGAAAAACATTAGGCGGCACTTGTTTAAATATAGGCTGTATACCTTCAAAAAGTCTACTTAATCTGTCAGAAATATATAACAAGGCTAAGCAAGAATTTAGTAATTTAGGCATTGAAACTAGTGGCGTTAAACTAAATCTATCAAAAATGATGAATAATAAAAACAAGTCAATAATTACTCTAACAAAAGGAATAGAGTTTTTATTTAAAAAAAATAAAATAACTCATCTAAAAGGTATGGGATCGATTAAAGGAAAAAATATAGTTACAGTTACTGATGATTCAGGAAAAAAAATCGATTACAAGGCAAAAAAAATTATAATAAGTACAGGCTCCTCACCAAGTTCATTGCCTGGAATTAAGATTGACGAAAAAATTATATGTTCATCTACGGGAGCTTTATCTTTTGAAAAAGTTCCTAAAAATTTAGTAATAATTGGAGGAGGATACATAGGTTTAGAAATGGGTTCAGTGTGGAAAAGGTTGGGTTCGAACGTAACAATTATTGAATATTTACCTAAAATTGTACCGGAAATGGATGAAGATATTTCGAATGAGCTTTTAAAAATTCTTCAAAAACAAAAAATAAATTTTAAACTTTCTTCAAAAGTTACAAGTGTAAATATTTTAAAAGATCATGCTATTGTTGATTTTACGAATAATACAAATGACAAAAGAGAAAGAATAGAATGTGATAAAGTTTTATTAGCGGTCGGAAGAAAGCCTAATTTTGGTAATTTAGATCTGACTAAACTAGGTATTAAATTAAACAATGAGAAGAAAATTCATGTAAATAAAAAATTTGAAACATCCGTAGACAATATTTATGCAATAGGCGATGTTATTAATGGCCCAATGTTGGCACATAAGGCCGAAGAAGAGGGAATAGCAGTTGCAGAAATAATTGCCGGGCAGGCTGGACATGTAAATTACAATGTAATTCCTGCTGTAATTTATACTTCACCAGAAGTAGCTTCAGTTGGTAAGACTGAACAACAACTTAAAAAAGAAAATATTAAATATAAAATTGGAAAATTTCCATTTCTGGCTAATTCAAGAGCAAAAGTTAATAATGATTCTGAAGGATTTGTTAAAATTATTGCAGATGAAAAAACTGATAAAGTTTTAGCTGTTCATATGATTGGCCCGCACGTCGGCGAGATGATTGCCGAACTAGCTTTAGCAATGGAATTTGGAGCATCAGCTGAAGACATAGCTCGTACATGTCATGCCCATCCAACGCATACCGAAGCTATTAAAGAAGCAGCAATGGCAGTAGATAAAAGACCAATACATTTTTAATATTTTATAAAATTATGATTAAAGCGATGATACTTTCTGCCGGATATGGCAAAAGATTAAATCCTCTTACACTTAAATGCCCAAAGCCTTTACTAAAAATAGGAAACGAAACATTATTATCTAATACAATAAAGTTTTTAGAACACTCGGGAATAAAGGAGGTTGTTATTAACGTCCATTATTTAGGGCAACAGATTCTCGATTATATTAAAAAAAATAATTTTAAAATAGATATTACAACTATCGAAGAAAAAAATACTATTTTAGATACTGGTGGCGGCGTACAAAATGCCATAGAAAATTTTTCTAACGAACATTTTTTAATAATTAATCCTGATACAATTTGGAATCTTAATTATTTAAAGGAATTAAAATTAATGGAAAAAATTTTTTTATCAAATAAAAAAAATAAATGTTTGTTATTGGTGGTTGATAAGTCAAAAAGTTTTGATAAAAGTTTCAAAGGTGACTTTAATTTAGAAAATAATTTAATAAACAGGAGAGACAAAAATAATTTAAAATATGTATATACAGGCTTACAAATTGTTAAACCCGAAATTTTTTTAAATATAAATGAAAAAATTTTTTCTATAAATAAAATTTGGGATAAATTAATGGAAAATGAAGAATTATGCGGCATGGAAAGTAATATTGATTTTTTTCATGTAAGCAATTTAGAAATTTATAAAAAATTACTTAAAATCAATCTAAATATTAAATAGTATTTTTTTTGATCTTTCATTATCAAGATATTTAAATTTTTCTATAATTAATTTATTTTTAAATTTAATTAATAAAGGATTTCCAGTGGGAATCTCAAAATCTACAATTTTATCAATAGATATATTAAACAATTTTTTACACAAGGCTCTTAACGAATTACCATGTGCTGCAATCAATACATTTTTACCAGCAAATAATAATGGTTCAATATTTTTTTCATAGTAGGGAACAACACGTTCAAATGTATCTTCAAGAGATTCTACATTAGGAATTTTGTCATTTAAAATGGGTTTGTATTCTTGTTCGATTTTAAAGAAATTCGGATTTGTTTTTTCTATTGGTGGAGGCGCTATATTAAATGACCTTCTCCAAATATGAATTTGTTTATCTCCATGTTTTTTCATCATATCATTCTTATTAAGCCCAGTAAGATCGCCATAGTGTCTTTCGTTTAATTTCCATGATTTTTTTAGGTTTGATTTATCTGCACCTAAAATATCTAATATTATTTCAATAGTATTAATGGCTCTCTTTTGAAGTGAAGTAAAATGTGCATCAAATTCAATATTTAAATCTTTAATTAATTTTCCTGCATATTTTGCTTCTGATTTTCCTTTTTCAGTTAAATCGATGTTGGCCCATCCAGTGAAACGTTTTTGGAGGTTCCACAAACTTTGACCATGACGAACTAAAATTAGATTGTTCATAATAAGCAAAATATAATAAAACCATTATATATATTTGTTCATATGGATAAAGCAGTCAGTTTTTTTAAGTTTGTTTTTCACACGTCGGTACTTTTTTTAATTATTATTTCACTGTTTCCTGGAAGTTTGATTGGTTTTTTTCTATATGGAGACCTTGGTAAGCAACCTGATTTAATCCAAAATCCTTTTGGAACGGCTTTAAATCACTTTATTTACTATTTTTATATATCAATTCTTGGCCTATTTATTTATTTAAAAAATCATAATTTTAAGAAATTAGTTTATAGCCTTTTCTTTTTGTCTATTGTTTTAGAATTGTTACAATTCATAATTCCCAATCGTTCTTTTGAATTTTATGATATTTTAGCTAATTTTATTGGTGTATTGTTTGCATATTTATTGGTTGTGATTTATAAATTTTGGAGAAAGCTATGAATAAATTTGACGAAAGAGAAAAAAGTTTTGAAAAGAAATTCGCAAGGGATGAAGAACTTCAATTTAAAATTGCTGCGAGAAGAAATAAATATCTTGGTCAATGGGCTTCAGAAAAACTTGGATATAATTCAGAACAAGAAAAAGAATATATACAATCTGTGATTAAAGCTGATTTTGAGGAGGCAGGCGATGAAGATGTCTTTAGAAAAGTTAAAATGGACCTTAAGAATCAAAATGTCTCAGATGAAGATATCAGAAAAAAAATGAACGAATTTAATGAAAAAGCTAAGTCTGATTTTATTTAGTTTTTTAATTTTTCTCTTACTATCATTACCATCTATTTCTAGTGAAAAAATTATTTCTGGAAAAGCGTCAGTTATTGACGGAGATACAATAAAAATAAATAATAAAAAAATTAGACTCTTTGGCATTGATGCGCCAGAAAAAAAACAGATGTGTAAAAAAAAATATATAAGTTTTTTGATATTTAATTTTCAAAAAGATTACAAATGCGGGGAAGAATCAACCTTAGTATTAATGAAGAAATTAAAAGATAAAAAAATTGAATGTATTCTTCAAAATAACAAGGACCGATATAAAAGATATATCGGAACTTGCTATATTGAAAATCAAGATATTAATGGTTGGCTTGTGAAAAACGGTCATGCGATAGCTTATAAAAAATATTCAAAAAAATATGTATTATATGAAGAATATGCTAAAAAAAATAAATTGGGATTATGGCAAGGTGATTTTGTTGAGCCTGAAAAATGGAGGAGAATTATGAATTAAATTCTTATATAAAACAAGAAGTGATTCATTTATATAAAATAAATAAATTTTTTTTAATTCTATTATTTTTTTTAAGCGCCTGCTCCTCTGTCCCAAAATATCCATCAAATGCTTGTAAGATTTTTGGTGAAAAATATCTTTGGTATAAGCATTCAAAAAAAAGCTCAGAAACATATGGTGCCCCAGTCCATATTATTTTGGCCTTTGTCAATAAAGAGTCAGGTTTTAATCGTTGGGCAAAACCAAAAAGGACTCGAATATTTAAAGTAGTACCTTACAAAAGACCATCAAGTTCTTTTGGATATTCTCAGGCAGTTAAAGGAACGTGGGAATTGTATAAAACAGAAACAGATAATCCTTTAGCTTTGCGAACACGTTTTAAGGACTCAGTGATGTTTATTGGATGGTACATAAATAAAACAAAAAAAATTAATAAAGTTCCAATTAACGATGCATATAGACAATACTTAAATTATTATCTTGGCTGGGGTAATTATGCAAAAAAAGTTTATAAAACAGATAAAAAGGCAGTTATTTTCGCTAAAAGTGTTGAAAAACAATCAAAGATTTACAAAAACCAATTAACAGAGTGTCAAAAAAGTTTGGACAGAAAAAGATATATTATTTTTTAAGTTCCTTGCTTAATTGAAGATCTATTGCATCAATTCTTTTTGTGTTTTTTGTGAGTAGAACGTACATAGTAGGTGTTACGTAAAGTGTAAAAAAAGTTGATATTAACATTCCCCCAAAAATTGTTGCACCTACGGCTAATCTACTGCCCTCACCAGCTCCTGGTCCAATATTACCAACTAACAATGGTACCATTGCTATCATTGTAGAAAGTGATGTCATAATAATTGCACGAAATCTTCTTCTGCATGCTTCTAATGCAGCGCTTTGGATATTTCTTCCAGTTCTTCTTAATTGGTTTGCCCAATCTACAATTAAGATAGAATTCTTAGTTGATATTCCAATTAATATTACCAAAGCAATTTGTGAAAAAATATTTATACTTGAATTAAAAAGCAGTATAAAAATAATTCCTCCAAATACGCTTAATGGAACTGTTAACATAATTACAGCTGGATGAATAAAGCTATTAAAATTTGCTGCCATTACCAAAAATGCAGTTAATAAAGCCAATCCAAATATTATAAACAATTCATTGCTTGTTTCTTTTAGTTCCTCAGATTTTCCTTTCCATTCTATTCTGGCTTCAGGAGCATTTTTATTTACAGTTTTTTCAAGAAAAACCAAAGCTTCTGAAAGTGTATAATCACCAACCAATCTTGCGCTAATGGTAATAGCGCGTTGCCTATCATATCTGGCTAATATTTTTGCTGACCCAACTTCTTCAAACTCAACTAGATTGGAAAGTGATATTAATTTCCCGGTAGTTTCAGAGCGAACAAATATTTTGCTTAGACTTTCACTTTTTTTTCTATTTTCAATGTCAGCTTGTAGAATTATTGGGTATTCTTTTCCAAGCCGATTAAATTTAGTAACAGTTTTACCTGAAAATAATGTACTAACAGTAGAGCCAATAGATTGGATAGAAACTCCCAAATCTTGAGCTTTTTTTCTATTAATAACTAATTTTATTTCAGGTTTATTTCTAGAATAATCAGATTCAACTGCTGCTAAATTTCTATTTTTTCTTAATTCTAGCATTATTAATTTTTGCCATGTTTCAAGTTGTTCATAACTATTTCCTAGCAAAACCATTTGCACAGGTTTGTTATAACTGCTAACACGGATACTTTGAGGAGAAATTGGAAATGCCAAAGCTTGTGGAACGGTAACTATTTTTCCTATAGCTTTTCTCATTATTTTTTTTGCACTTAAATCTCTATCTTTCC
>TARA_B100000686_G_scaffold175328_1_pt1 | contig 10740 bp, 6 predicted proteins | sample TARA_B100000686 | Tara Oceans TARA_B100000686 (sample SAMEA2622733) | marine metagenome | biome: marine biome (ENVO:00000447); feature: marine epipelagic mixed layer (ENVO:xxxxxxxxx); material: "saline water (ENVO:00002010), including plankton (ENVO:xxxxxxxx)" | depth 150 m
AATTGGGAATTGGACGCTGAAGGTTAGGGACACCGACAATAACAATGCTGCAGGGACGCTGAATTCCTGGGAGGTGATTTTCCATGGAGTGGGAAATGTAACCGATTTTGATTCAGACGGCTGGCCTGACTACAATGACGAGGATGACGACAATGACGGTTGGGACGATGTTAGCGAACAGGACTGTGGTACGGAGCAGTTCAACTCCAGTTCTTATCCATCTGACAATGACTTGGACGGAATATGCGACATCATTGACGATGACGATGACAATGACGGGTTCGACGACCTATACGAGGAACCATGCAATTCCGATCCTCTAGATGCGAGCTCCTTCCCTAGTGACTCGGACTCAGACGGAGAGTGCGACTATCTGGACGATGACGATGACAATGACGGTCTTAGCGACTCCAACGAGACCGACATTTACGGAACTGATCCGTTTGACAATGATACCGATGATGATGGACTAAGTGACTTCGAAGAGGTAATCATCTACGGAACCAGAGCCACCCAAGCAGATACCGACATGGATGGCCTCAATGACTACGAGGAGGTTTTCGGGCATGGTACAAACCCCACTTCCTACGACTCGGACATGGATGGCCTCAATGACTCAGAGGAGATATTTGTGTGGGGTTCAGATCCCCTTGTCTTTGATCCGGATGAAGATGCAGACCAGTACTACCACTTCCAAGACTGTGATGACAATGATTCCAGTGCTAATCCTGGAATGCCTGAGTTACTAAACGGAAAAGACGATGATTGCGACGGTCTGGAAGATGAGGGTTTCAATTCAACCGATCTAGACGGTGATGGAATATTCGACTGGAACGAGTTTCATCTCCATGGAACGAACTACGCGGACGCTGATACAGACGGAGATGGTTTGGGAGACGCGGAAGAAATTGCCGTATATGGCACCAATCCGCTAGTTTTTGACGATGATCAAGACGATGACGGGTACTATTGGTTTGAAGACTGCAATGACGGAAACGCGAGTATCTCCCCTGGCGAAACTGAGTTGCTAGATGGAATTGACAACGATTGCGACGAGGAGATGGACGAGGACTTCCAAGAATTGGACACGGACATGGACGGACTGACCGACTTCGACGAGTACCATGTATACTCCACTGATCCACTCGATGGCGATTCCGATGATGACGGGTTACCCGATGGAACGGAGGTCACTGACTTCGACTCAGATCCACTTGCATCTGATCCGGACATAGATCAAGACGGATGGTATGCATTCCAGGACTGTGATGATGAGGACTTTGAGAGGGCCCCTGATAAGCCCGAGGTACTAGATGGGAAGGACAACGATTGCGACGCGGAGATGGACGAGGACTTCTACGAATTGGACTCGGATGGAGACCTGTTATTCGACTTCGATGAATACCATAACCTGAGTACCAACCACGAGATGGCCGATACGGACGGAGACGGGTTGGATGACGGCACAGAAGTACTGGAAAAGATGTCCAATCCCCTTTTGTTTGATTATGACAGGGATTTGGACGGATTCTACGAGTTTGAGGAATGTGACGATCTAGTGGGAAGTACCTACCCCAACGCTTCTGAAATCTGGAACGGTGTTGACGACGATTGTGATGAGGCGGTTGACGAAGGTGTGGACAGGGGGGCAATCATCAGCGGTTTCCCTTCCCTAAGCGGAGCAGTTTGGGATTCAGCAAACGAGTCCCTGCTGATGTACTTAGGAGGCATCCCCACTGGCGTTGATAGTACCATAACTTGGAAGTTTGGAGATTACTCGGTCACCGCGAACGCCACTCTGGGTGGCAAGGAGTTGAGCCTTCCACCAATCGATTGCAGAATGACTGAAGTCGATTTAGAAATACAGCTCTGCGGAGAGGGTTCATCGGTACAAACTGTGAAGGCTACCATAGTTGAGTCTGGAGTGACTACCGAAGTCTCGTGGAACATTTTTGTGTCGATTTGGATAGAGCCAGAGCCGAAGAGCGGGCTAGTTAACACCCTGATCGATTCCGCGGGGTTAATCGGAATCGTAACATTGCTAATCGGAATCGGGGCCCTGTCAATTGTTGCAGGAATTAGGATTGGCCACCACAGAAGACTGCAGGACGCGTTGGATGCATACGGTGTGACCCCAGACCGCCTAGCTGTCAAGCCGGAGGACAGGGGTGTAGACCTTCCTTCCGCTCCAGAAATCCAAGGTTTCTCGGAAGATAATAGGGAATGAAGCCTAATTTTCTTCCTCTGCGTCTACGTCTTCGGAAGGACCCCATTCTGCATCGGGGGACCCGCCGGACCATTCTCCAAATATCGCAATGTCCTCGACATCCTCATCTTCCCTCCAAGGAGGATCGCCATCGGAACCGCTGATAATTAGGCACCCTTCATCATCTAGCCTATTCTTCAGAGTCGTTACCCCCCTCTTTACCGGGAGAAGATGTCCGATTGGAGACCCAGAGTTGACAAACGGATGTGTTGCAGTACTGATCAGTAATCCTTGGACGGGTGAAACGATGTCATGACTTTCTCCGGGAACCTCCGGATCTGTCACCGTGGCGACGATATCAGCCTCCTCCACAAAGCTCCCCGCAGGAGCCAGAACATCCAGCAAACCTCCTTGATCTGAGCGAATCCATATGGAACCGGAAGCTAGCATCCTGAATCTTGGTTTACTGGGATATCCGGGAAGCATCCGAAGTGTGCGAAGAATGTTGATGATTCCATACATCGAAATCTGTACGGACTCTGGGTCTGCCTCATCGGGCCCTCCTCCTTCGAATGTGATACTGGCCATGTTGTTATCATTGGCTGTTCTGCGGAGGGAGCCACGGGGGCCTTCGCTATCGAGAATTGTCTCGATTCCAAAGCCTCGGGCAATCCGATTACTGCTAGGATGGGCCAGGTTTGCTCTTATTTGGGGTACGTTGGTTCGGCCCTTTGCAGCAGTATGTAAGTCGACGATGTAATCACTACCTGAAATTAGATTCTTCCAAACACCACTCGCAACTCTTGATGTTGTATTGCTATCCGGATTTCCTGGGAATGATCTGTTTAGATCCCTACGATCTGGAAAATATCTGGATCTCCTCCTGTAACCGGGCAGATTTACTATTGGAACAATCCGGATTGTGCCGGCTAGGACACTTGGGTCAATCAATCGATCATCTCCCATGAAGTTCGCTCCACACAGGTATGTGAGAGCTAAGGGGCCTACGAGTTCGTCTCCATGAACTGCCCCTAATAGAGTCACTACAGGACCGGGTCGAGACCCATGTACTACACTGACTGGGATGGGCCAAGACTCGCCAATCTCAACATCCAATAAGTCATACTCGAGGTGCCTTATTGTTCCCGGTTTTATGCGCTTTTTCAGGAAATTATGGTTCTTTGTACCACCGTTTCTAGACCATTTTGCTGGAGTCTCTGCGACCTCGCCCAGTGCCTTCTCTATCTCCATTCTCCGCCTCTTCGGAATCTGGTTTGCGATCTTTATCGGGGCGTATCTCCTTCTCTTTGTCCTAGGTGCTGCCTTCGTCCGGACAGCATTTTCCGGCGAGTCTTTGCCTGAGGGAACGTCCGATGCCACCAATCGCGGGAAGGAATGGCGAATTAATACAATGCGGATGTCGATTATTGGGAATATTCAATTCCCTTGGGCACTCAAATTGGACCATGGAAGATGGTTTTGAACAGTCTGTACAAGAAATGCATGCACCAAATAGTATCTGCTTTGGATGCGGGCCAGCGAATTCCGAGGGCCTCAGAATACGGTCATTCAGAATAGAGGGCGGCCTACGAATGGAGTTCGAGCCAAAAGAGGAGCATCAGGCCTTTCCAGGAATGATCAATGGAGGAATAATCGGTACACTACTAGACTGCCATGGGAATTGGGCAGCAGCTATTGCCCTAATGGATCAGTCTGGGGAGGACTCGCCCCCCTGCACAGTTACTGCCTCCTACAAAGTCAAACTTAGGAGGCCGACGCCCTTTGGACAGAAACTTTCCGTAGAGGCTGAAGTAATCAACATCGAGGAAGATAGGGTCGAAGTTAGGATGGTCCTTACCTCAGATGGAAACGTGTGTGCAACGGGAGAGGGTTTGTTCGTATCAGTGAAGGAAGGCCACCCTGCTTTCCACAGATGGAATTGATCCTTCGGCATCCTTTAGAACGGCCGAATTATTGTCACGCCATGGACGACGAGGCCTTAGGTGAAAACGTAAGTCTCGATGAGTTTGATTTCCAGAAAAAATTGAAGAAATTCCTAAAGAAAGAGTGGGGTATTGGATCCCTATTCCCCCCTCAAGCAGAGGCTCTGCCTTTGTCGCTCGGTGGTTCAAACCTGATTCTTGCAATTCCAACTGCTAGCGGCAAGTCACTGGTTGCTCACATCACAATGGCAAGTCGGCTTTCAAACGAATTGAAGGGCAGAAGGGGAGTTTACATCGTTCCACTGAAGGCTCTGGCATCTGAGAAATTCGAGGAGTTGAAGGAGATATGTTCCTGTGTAGGCCTTAGTGTGGGCCTTGCAATAGGTGACAGGAGCAGCGAGACTTCGTCTGTTGAAGATGCAGATATACTTGTTTGCACTAGCGAGAAGCTAGACTCATTGGTCAGGGGGCGACCGTCTCTTCTTGATGACATTGGGATAGTCGTTGCTGACGAGTTCCATCTCCTCAACGAACCCAGCAGGGGGCCAACCCTTGAGATCCTTCTATCCAGAATAAGGCACGGAGACACTGGTGTGCAGTTGCTAGCACTCTCAGCAACGGTTGGGAATGCGGATGAGTTGGCAGATTGGTTGGATGCCGAACTAATTGTTTCTAATTGGAGGCCAGTAGCACTCTACTCAGGAACCCTAACCGGTCTTGACATGCGGTATCACTCAGTCGAGAGCCCTATTGGGAGAGAAGTAAAGTTGCCCGAAGAAAGGCGACTAGCCGGTGGTGTTCAGAAGAACCTCCACGCAGTCCTGGACGACACGGTCTCCCAGGGTAAGCAGTTGCTAGTCTTCGTATCTTCCAGATCATCTGCACAGAAAGAGGCAAGGGAACTGTCCAAGCATGTCAAATCCATGATTAAGAAAGAGGGAACTGAGGTTCCAGCGAGTGCCTTAGATGGTTGGGAGGAAATCTCGAGGGAGATGGTGAAGAGCGAGGGATCTTCAGCCACAGTAAAGGCACTGGGGGAGTCAATCAAAGGAGGGGTTGCTTTCCATCATGCTGGGCTAACTTCCTCACACAGGAAGATGGTAGAAAACGGGTTCAAGAAGGGGGAGATATTCTGTGTAGTTGCTACGCCAACACTTGCCCAAGGTATCAACTTGCCAGCGAGCAGAGTAGTTGTCAGGGACACGCGAAGATGGAGCACAGCAGCTTCGAGAAACATGCCGCTTCCTGTGATGGAGATAAAGCAGATGATGGGTCGGGCCGGGAGGCCAGGATTCGATGACTTCGGGGAGGCTTTCTTGGTCTCAAAAAGTGCTGACGAGGAGCAGTCTCTCATCGACCTGTACCTCAGAGGAGAGCCGGAGGATGTAACGTCAAAATTGGCTAACCCAAATGCAATGAGGGCAGAAGAGGACGGGGCCCTCTTGGCACACATTCTTTCGGTAATTGCCACTGCAGGAATATCTGATAGAGATGCAATCACGAGGTTTCTGGGTAAGACATTCCTTTCTACTCAGATGGATACAGAGAATCTAGAGGAGAGGGTCGATGATGTGTTATGCTGGCTCGCCAACAACGGAATGATAGAAAGGACCGGGGAGTCCGAAGAAGTTAGGAAGAGAATTCTTGCGGAAGAGGCAAATAAGCGAGTAGAGGAAGATTGGGAAGACGAAGTACCTGCATGGGTAGACTCGGCTAAAGAAATACCAGGACTGGACATATTGCCAAGGGAGGAGCAGCGGGGCAGGCGCCTGACTCCAAGGAGGGGGCCTGCAATTTTCGGGTTTCGCAAGGCTAGCCTCTACGAGTCTGCCGAGACGACGATGCCAGAGCCGCCTACGATGACCTATTCCTCGACCAGTTTGGGGTCTAGAATCTCCAGGCTGTACCTAAACCCGATATCTGGGAAGATTATCCATGAAGGACTGAGTAAGGCTATGTCGATTTTAACAGGTGAAGACGATGTTGGTCAACTGTCACCACTAAGCCTGCTACATTTGGCCGCATGTACTCCCGACTTCCTACCACTTTGGCCAAGGAAGGGCGATTTTGACGCAATACAAGAAGCCCTCTATGGACATGAAAGGGAGCTTCTAGCCGATTCAGTAGATCTCGAAGAAGAACGTAGGATGAAAGGCGTACTTGTGGTTCAATCTTGGATGGAAGAGAAGACGTTGGAGTATATCGAAGAGCAGTGGGGCGTTCAACCAGGAGACTTGCGGAGCAGGGTTGAGCTTCTTGAGTGGCTTCTCTTCGCAATGAGGAGGATTCTTGCGGAAGACGACGAGTTCTCCAATCTCAACAAGGGTGCACACAAGACCTTGTATGATTCCATTGACGAGGTTCATCGCAGGGTCAGATACGGATGTAAGTCAGACATCCTGGGTCTAGTCGCGATCAAAGGAGTTGGAAGAGTAAGGGCAAGGGAGATGGCCGATACGCTAGGAGTATCGGACGCATCTGATGTTTCAATGCTGACCGAGAGAGACAAGGGGAGGCTTTCGGATTTGAGGGGATGGAGTCCGAAAATGGTGGAAAATATCGTTAGTTTGGCTAGTAGATCCACCAAAGGTCGGCGCTAATCACATTCTTCAATTAAACAGCATCGCGCAACATGGACCCAGACCACCCGGTGCCATGGTTCCCGGCATGGGGGGTAAAGTTCAGCGAGCCGATAGAGAATATCTTCTCCATAGTATCGGTTTTCAATGAGTGGCGACCGAGCAATCGATGGCTCCTGGCCTCATTTGAATCGATAGCAAGCGAGGTTCACCTCTGGTCTTCCTGGTATAGCATGAGGAAGGCAGAAAACTCTGGAGAGATGATTGCAAAGACTCCTGATACGGAATTCCTGAGAATCGTATCAGGGACACATCAGATCAACAAGGCATTCGAAAGAGCAGGCCTTGCATCCGGTGATGAAAGGGCATGGATTATTTTCCTTCCAGAATTAGAAATAGGGAGAGGTTTTGCTGAGTTTGAAATTCCACGAAGCACATACAATGACAAGAGCGAAAATGCACAAAGACTGATTGAGCAATTGGACTCTACCCTGATAACAAGGAGGCCGGTTCCCTCGCAACTAGGTTTGAACAGGATTGGGGCTGAATTCCAGGATGGGATTTCTCCATCAATGATGGAGGGTGTTTTCATCAGTCACATGGCCCTTTCAAACCTTCGTTGACCATTGTAAGGTAGTCAAATTGATAGGCGAGAACTGAGAGCATGGAATGAGCACAATGGCGAAGTTCCATGGATTCGGTTCGTGCAGCAATTGTGGAGTGCCATGCACCCCTGGAAATTTCCTATCCCATGAAAAGAAAAGATTCTGTACGGCCTGTTGGGTTAGCAAGAACAACCCAGATCATCCTGAAATTTCCCAGATCAGAGAGAAGGTTGACGCTGCCGCTGAAGAATGGAAGTGTGCAAAGTGGAGCAGGGAAGACTATCACCTCCCAAAGGGCCCCAAACCGCATCGAAATTGAGGTCTAGTGATGGTTTCCAGTTTCGTTCCAGATGACCTAGATGCGACCAAATGGGAGAGTCTTGAGCCGTATGTCTCCGAGCTTCTAGAAAGAACTCTGAGTTGCTCTTCTTGTATTGAGTCCCTAATTAGAGATAGTTCAATTCTCGCTGAGCACATTTCTGAGGCTGGTGCACTATTGTACATTGGAATGACCTGTGATACGGAAAGTGAAGAGAAGAGAGAGTCATTCCTACAATTCTCTAGCGAAGTTAGACCCAAGCTATCGGAGTTTTCCGATTCTCTCAATAGGAAGATGGTTGAACATCCCGAGGTAGGAAATCTACCAAAACGGTATGACCTAATGATTAGAGCGATGAAGACAGACATCGAAATATTCCGTAAAGAGAATATCCCTTTGGGGGTAAGGCAGACTGAACTGGTGACCGAGGCCCAGGCGATTAATGGTGCAATGACCGTTGACTTTGATGGCCAAGAGCGTACTATGCCACAGATGAGGGCCTACATGGAGTCCAATGACAGGAGTGAAAGAGAGGCAGCATGGACAGCAGTGGCAGAAAGGCGAATGCAGGACAGCGAGAGGCTCTCAGAGATCTTCGACGAACTTATCGTGATTAGGCACCAAATTGCAACCAACGCTGGATTCGATAGTTTCACAGACTACATGTTTCGAGCAATGCACCGTTTCGACTACTCGGTCGAAGACTGTATTGAGTTTCACGACTCAGTAGAAACAGTATGCATGCCAATCCTTCAAGAGATTAACAAAACCAGAAGCGATGCATTTGGGCTGGACAAACTATGCCCCTGGGATGTTAATGAGAAGACTGGTGCGGGTCCCGACATTCATGGCCGAGAGCCCTTGAAGCCATTCGAAACCGTTGAAGAGATGGTTAGTAAGCTGTCGGAGATGTTCCATGAGATGTCCGATGATCTTGGTGGGATGTTTGACAAACTCGTTGAGATGGACACACTAGATCTCGATACCAGAAAGGGGAAGGCACCCGGAGGGTACCAATACTACCTGGAGAAGAGTAGGGTTCCGTTTATTTTCATGAATGCAGCGGGCCTTCAAGGTGATCTAGAGACGATGATTCACGAGGCTGGGCATGCCTTCCACTCCCTATACTGTGGCCACCTGGAGTTGATTCACGAGAGAGACTACCCAATCGAGTTCGCAGAAGTTGCATCTATGTCCATGGAACTGCTTACTCAGCCGGGTTGGAGCAGGTTCTACGATGATGAGAAGGCTAATCGAGCAAGAAGGACTCACTTGGAGGGCGTGGTATTCCTTTTACCGTGGATTGCCACAATAGATTCGTTCCAACACTGGATATACGCAAATCCAGGACACTCGAGAGAGGAGAGAGCGCAAGTTTGGCTGTCGATAAGAGACAGATTTGGTTCGAACATGGACTGGAATGGTCACAGCGACTTCAGGGAATTATCCTGGCAGCAGCAAGGGCACCTTTACGGCGTCCCATTCTACTACATTGAGTACGGAATAGCGCAACTTGGCTCATTACAGCTATGGAAGACGCACACTTCAGATCCAGAAAAGGCATTGGTGAACTATGCGAAGGCGATGACGCTTGGAAACACCAAGTCACTTCCAGAATTATTCTCAGCGGCTGGACTGAAACTTGGATTCGACGAAGGTCACTTCTACTCCCTCTTGGGAGAAGTCGGCTCAGCACTTGAGAAGTTACCAGCGTAGCCTTCGGACACCGGGGCCCACGCTAGTCGCGCAGGCCCTCGGATGTCACGGTAAAGACTGCCTCACCCTCTGGGAGGTTTGGGCTGTCGATTAGGCGGGCTATTCTCCGACCCCCCTTCGACTTCCTGAGGTAAAGGCGGAATGTGCTTGCGTGGCCGACTATATGTCCACCAATCGGCTTGGTTGGGTCTCCCCACATGGCATCTGGCCTGGAATGGACCTGATTGGTTACAAGGACAAGTGCGTTTTGGACATCGGCGACCTGCTTCAACTCCTTCATGTGCCTGTTTAGCTTCTGCTGCCTGGCGGCAAGCATACCCCTTCCGATATACTCTGCCCGGAAGTGGCTTGTCAGGGAGTCTACGATGATCAGCTTCACATCGATGTTCTTTGCCATTCTCTTGATCTCGTCCACAAGAAGCATCTGGTGGGCAGAGTTGTATGCCCTTGCAACGTGAATTCTGTCTAGGGCGTCCTCGGGAGATATACCGACCGACTCAGACATCTGGGCTATCCTTTCTGGCCTAAAGGTGTCCTCGGTGTCGATGTAGAATACCTCGCCGTTTAGTCCACCCTGATCGAATTGAAGAATCGTGTTTACTGCGAGTTGGTGGCCAATCTGAGTCTTGCCACTCCCAAACTCTCCGAATACCTCTACTATGGATTGCGTCTCGAATCCCCCGCCTAGCAATTCGTCGAGGGACGATGTTCCGGATGTGAGCTTCTCTACTCTGCGCCTCCTGTCCAATAGTGCTGCACCACTAACGAAACCACCAATGTTGGCCAGTTTCTTTGCTCCGGCGATGATTTTTGAAGAGACTGCCTCTCCTAATTCGGCCTGCTCTGAAAGTTCGGCTGGACTCATCACAGCTATTGCCAGCAGGTCTTCAAACCCTGCTTCCCGTAATTTTTCCGCTGTAGCTGGGCCTACTCCCGGTAGTTCCTCTATAGTGGGCTCGGGCTCATCCACATCAATCACTATCTCTTGCTCCTCTACATTTTCACTTGCAGTCTCTTCTGTCATTCTACCACCAATCTGAATGTTCTCCGACATCGGAGGTATATGAACAAGTGAAGGACCCCCAGCGAATCATTGAAAGTATTATTCCACTTGATATCTTAGCAGTATATCGAATTTTCACTTTCATTAATTATTCTTGGTAGCGGATGGTGGATTTGAACCACCGGTCTCCGGGTTATGAGCCCGACGAGATAACCTGACTACTCCAACCCGCTAACATCTCGCTGAGGGATGGCATATTTTACACATACTGATGTGCATCGGGAACCTTTGCATGCGAATAGTATACAATGCTGGCTCCTTGGCCACTGTATTGAGGACATGGACAGGTCACTACTGATTCAGAACGCG
>TARA_B100000686_G_scaffold137450_1_pt1 | contig 10725 bp, 3 predicted proteins | sample TARA_B100000686 | Tara Oceans TARA_B100000686 (sample SAMEA2622733) | marine metagenome | biome: marine biome (ENVO:00000447); feature: marine epipelagic mixed layer (ENVO:xxxxxxxxx); material: "saline water (ENVO:00002010), including plankton (ENVO:xxxxxxxx)" | depth 150 m
ATGCAATGCACGATTATCAGATCCCCTTATATGGATTGATTGGTTACCGGTCTTACTTGAATAGTGCTACTCTACCTGGCGACACATGCCTGAGATTTACCGAGCCTGTGGTGAACGCATGGAACGTCGATACATATTTTGCGGACAAAATACAAAAGCGTGACGGCTGGCAGGCGCACTTCTTGCAATGCCGTGACTCTGGCAGTCCTGGGTTATTCCTGATGGCAGAAGGGAAGGCCTGAAATGATTGAGTTACCTGAAGTGCTAAACTTCATTCAACAAAGACGAGGACAATCCTTTGTATTCACTACGATGGGTAGTGCGAGGGAGTGGAGTAAAGGTGAAGTCGGAGACAGGGATTTTATGTATATTCCGTCGAGCATGGGGCAATTACCGGCATTGGCGTTGGGATTCGCTTTGGCACAACCAACTCAACGCGTGATTGCAATCAATGGGGACGGTTGCATGTTAATGAACTTAGGTTCTCTTGTAACGATATCAGCACAAGCGCCGGAGAACCTTGTATTGTGCGTTGTGAATAACGGTGAGTATGAGGTCACCGGTCATCAGCCCACTGTGGCTCATTCGTCACGTAGAACTTCGAATAGCATAAGCTATTCAGAAATTGCAAAAGGAGCTGGCTGGAGGTCGAGCACTAGCGTCAGCACCATTGCAGAGCTCACGGCTTGTGAGGAACTCGTATTCCATGATAACGGTCCACATTTCATCGAATTGATGGTCAACCCGATGGCCGGCGACGTGGCTCCACGTAGTCCGGGACCAGCGCCGGCACGCGCACATGCGTTCAGGGAGTTAGTTCTGTCGTTGCCGCGATCTTAGCCTCAGTAACGCTGAACAGGTGATCGAGCAAGACATAATATGGCCAGTCATCACTGCGGAAATCGGACATTCTCTGGTCATGATTGTGTAAATAGAGTTTTAGATTCGCTTGCATAAAACGAACGCCTTTGATTGATTGGTGATTCATTGCCCGCAGCACCATTGTCTGTAAGAGTGCTGTAAGAACCGATTTCGGTATCGGCGTAGCCGCGGGTTCACGAATTAGACGTATGTTTTTGGCATGTTGTTCGGTTATATATCCGAATGTTGCCAGTCCAATTAGCCGTGCTGAAGCTGAGGCAGTGGAGTCCTTAATTAATTCTTGAATCGTCATGAGTTCGGGCGGCGATGAAAGTAAAGTGCTGGTCATGAAAGGCAAAAGCAGAAGTTTATCGTTGGTGCTATGCGGCGAATTTATCGTGTGCATTAGTTGTGAATGGAATGCCTTAGGAGATTCGTTGCTGAGGATTCCTAAGGCTGCCAGGTATTTTGCATAAAAGAGTTGTTCTTGTAGTTGTTGCGACTTGGTTGACTGTTGCCAACGAGTAATTGCAAAATCGAAAGCAGCTTTCAGATCTTTCTCGGCGATCAGGCGATATAGTTCCAGGCGATCAAAATAGGAGGTGATCTCGATCGGTGACGGACCGGTGTGAATTAGATATGACTCGGGGATCGGCACTGCTTTTAGGCTAGTGGTATCCGTTAGTGTTTTCACGACGATGTTGACATTATCGGTGGAGCGCGCTGAGTCGGGATCGATCGCCACGGTAAGAGTATCTTTGGGCTCTAGGATGAGAGGTGAGAGCAGTACATTTTTCGAGCTATGGCTAATGTCTACATATGCAGGTCTCTTGCCAGATCGCAATAGAATCGCGTTTGACAGGACAAGCGTTGGTGGGCGGCTGGTATCAATGCTTAGTTCTGGGTCTGGCAAGGTGTCAATATTGTAGCTGCCAAGCAAAGTGTGGTTGGCGTTGTAAAACTCGATAATCGCATGTTTTAAAGAGCTACGAAGTGAAAGATCCGACGTGTTATGTAGTTGTACCCGATTGATAATAGCTGGGTTCTCAGGCGTGAATTCAACCCACGGTCGAAACTCATTTTGTGAAACAAAGGTTGATCGCCCCCGATTGATATCCGCATCTTTGCCGCCATCATAAGCGTTGGTAGATCTTCCAGCGCCTGTGGAACTACTACAAGTGGAGTGCGAAATTGGGATTAGGGATTGGTCGCTATCGTAAAGCTCTATTTCCGTTAGTGCGAGTCGGTGCATATCTGAAAGCGATTGTATGCGCACATGAGCGACATCTTGATTGCTTGAAGAGACAGCATTGAACGAAAGTGAATCGAGTTGTATGGGATCGGCACCAGTATTTGTAATTGCCAGTTTGGACGAGGATGGCATGACGCCGGTAAATTGTTGATCGCCTTGAGGTGTGGGCTGAAATGTGTGTTCTATTGGTTCTTCGATCAAATCGAAAACTCTTGGGTCAACAAAGGGCGCTCGTAATGTTGTTCCCACTTTTGCATCTAATGACGGTGGAGTTGAACGCGGGGACTCTCCTAAAGCAGTCGTTGCCGGTTGACTTTGCAAATGCGGTTTAGTTAACTCGGCGTCGAGGTTAACATCTCGAGAGTTGGAATGAGTATCTAGGTAAACTGCCGCCTTTGACTGGAGCCTAGCTGTGGGCGAATGAAGTGCAATGCTGTTACTGTTGACGATGGCAATCTCGTCATTCAATTTGAAGAATCCAAGAGTGTGTTCAGTTTCTACCGGGAGATAATGCGCGGTGGTAGGCGTGATCTGCAGCTGGGGCGCGTTATTAGTATCTAAGGCATAGGACATAAACGGTAGATTCCCAACAACACTGGTATAAACCGGCTGTGCGACTTGTATGGTGGAGTCGTCGGCGTTGCGAACCAACACAGGGTCGGCTGAGAAGACGTATTGTATTTCGGTTGTTTTGAATGTTGCTTTACTACGCTTCCATTGGTTGGATGAGTCTAGCTCATATACCTCCTCCGGAGGCGCCACAATATGTAGACGGTCATCTTTAATGACTACCCCTGTGATTTGTTCCGGCAGGCGATCTTGAATATAGAGATTGCTTCCTCCAAATAATGCATAACGAGTGTTGGAAAGAGCTAACGTATATGGTGTGAGGTGGGCGATAAATTTCGGAGCGAAACGCAGTTTTACCGACGAGTCTATGGAGAGCCCGTTATTCTGGGCTGTAAACTTGGTTAGAGTGTTCCGGGTGGAAAGCGTGTAGATTTTATTGTCTTTAGGAATCGACCATGCATCCTTGATGGATCTGGGGAACGCGTATTGTGGCAGATTCGGGTTTTGTTCGGACCATTGCCATTGCCGTATTACTCCTTCGCGGTCAAGTGATATCAAATAAGAACTGTCTGCTGCGAATTCAAATTGCAATATCCCATGCCCATGCTTTGTGGGTGGCAAAACAAGATCGCCAGTGTGGCTGTCTGCTATTGCTAGTTCCCCGGTAATACTTCGAAACGCTATATAGCGGCCATTGGGAGTGAAAATGGCATCATGTATTTGAAGCATCGGTAAGACTTCAACAGACGTGTTTGTATCTAGTCGATGGATGGTAGCGCCGGCGTGAGCGTTCACAACGCACAAGTGTCTAAGATGGTCATCCAGACATGTGAATGACTTGTTGCGTGTCGCACCGCGGATCACGACTTTCGGGGTCGCTGTCGGTTCGCGCCAACGATAGAGATAGCCTGTTGCTGTTGTGAAGTAAAGGGAACCATCAACCTGATGTGAAAGGCGTGAAGATACCTGAGGTAATCGATAACGCTTAAGCGATTTAGATTCGAGATCGAGCCAATATACACTGCCATCACTGGTGGAAATGTAAAGGCGGGTCGCAACTGGATTACAGGCTGCGTCCACTACCTCACCACTTAAGGCTAGCTTGATGTTCCGGCGCGTACCCGTTTTCGTGTTAATCAGAACTGCGCCGTTGCTGTGTGCAATAACGATATGCGAATGGTGCTTGTCAATCGTGAGCTTTGCTCCGATCGGCAGTTCAATTCGTGGCGAGAGTGCCTGGGATGAAGTAAGATCCCAATATTGAATGAATCGTTCTTGCTGATCCTGAAACTGTATCACAGCGGTGTTGCCATGGTATGAGTAAACCTTGGATATTGAACTTTCAGGGATAAATGGCAGAGTCGCTATAGAGCCAGTGGTCGTGATGTGGCCAATACGCTGCCCCGGTTTTTTCAATGAGTTATCCGTAAATACTAGGGTGATGCCGTCAGGAGTCGTTGCAAATGAATGAACGGTGCCAGGTATTGCGATCCGTGTCACCTCAGGTAATGTGGCAGCGTATTCGGCTGTGATGTATTGAAACAGAGCATGTGGCGAATCGTTTTCTGAGAGATTATGTATTGTGTTGGCAAGATCTTGCGCTAGTTGCAGCTGTGCAAATACTTCTTCCGTTGGAAAGTATTTGGTAAAAGTCTTAGTGATGCGATGTATTGAATCTGTGAACGCAACATTGTTGTTTCGAATGAATTGCACACGCGCTTTTGAGAGAGAATCTGATTCAATTTCAGCTGACTGCGCGGCATCCGACAAGCTTAGACGTGAGGACGCCTCGTCCTCGCGTGCCTTCTTTGCGAGTGATGAGGCTTGGTTGTTAGCAGCGGTTCTTTCTTGCCGTTTTTCTTTTGCCGCATTGGATAGGTGTCTCGCTTTTGCGGCGTCTCTTTCAGCTTCAATAAGCTGGGATTCAGCGATCAAGCGACTGTTTTCTGCCTGTTTAAGTTGCGTGATTGTCTCGGCGTGTTTCTGGGCAGTGGACGTGGACAGTGAGTTGATTTGCTTGTTGGCTAGCTTTGCTGTGTTGTGGGCATAGCCTTCAAATAGCGTATAACCTAGTGAGCCGCCGGCAAAAATGATTGCGGCAATCAGGATCACCGAGGTGATAAGGCGATGGCGGGCCATTAACCGTTTTGTTCTATCGATAAACGATTCTTGATGCGCGGTGATTGGCAGATAATTTCGAAATGCCATTAGATCATTTCGTAAATCTCTAACCGTTTGATATCGCTGCGCGGCCGATTGTTCCAGTGCCTTGGTGCAAATGGATTCAAGGCGTTTGGGTACGGACGGGCGTAGTTCACGAGCGAGAGGAATGTGCCCGGCTTGTATGTCGTTTAGCACAGTGCGAATTTCTTTGGCTCTGTCGCCTTTATAACGTGGTGGCCGACCGGTTAGAATCTCAAAAAGAATGGCACCAAGGGCATATATGTCCGTCCGTGCATCCATTTCGTCGGTTGCACCGCGGGCTTGTTCGGGTGCCATATAGTTTGGAGTACCCATCACTCTTCCCTGCCTGCTTTGATCGTGCGCTTGGGTGGGCTCCTTGTCTGTGGAGGTAGCCTCATGACCTGAAAGTCGTTTGGCTAGACCCCAGTCAAGCACCAGGACTTCTCCAAATTCACCGATCGCAATGTTTTCGGGTTTTAGGTCGCGATGGATGATGCCCCGTGAGTGAGCATAGGCGACTGCATTACAGATGTGCTGAAAGACATCGAAAAGCTTGTTTAGGTCACTCTCGCGATCACTTCGCTCGTGGTGACGCTGGATCATATCTGCAAAGGTGTCACCACGTACGTATTTCATCGTGTAGTATGGTTGCCCTTCGATATCGGCGTTTAGTCCATACACTGGAACGATATTTGGGTGTTCTAATCCGGCTGTGACCTGTGCCTCATGCAGGAAGCGGTCCTTGGTTGTGTCACCTGCACTTGTATCGCGGAGTTGCTTTAGAACGATCTCCCGTTGTACTGCGTGATCTTTGGCAACCCAAACTTTTCCAAGCCCACCTTCCGCGAGGAATCGCGTGATCGCCAGTGTATCGTCGAAATTTCGATTTGCTAATTCACGTTCAATAACATGGCTATCAGTTCCAAGGTCCTCGTTGGCCTGATCGATGGTGGATACCTTGCTAGAGGACGCTTCAATCAGACTATTAAGAAAGGGCTGCAATTGCTCTTTTTGAGGTTCAGACAACGGGCTATCGTTACTAATCAAGCGGGATAGTTGAATTGCAAAGGTTGGAGATTGTGGAGCGAGCGTGGAGTTGGGATCGAGCGTTGCTCCAAAATCCGGCATGATTGCATTGAGAATCTCCGTAGCTTTTATGAGGCTTAAGTCATCGCCTGCCTCTAAGAGTGCTAGTAACCGGTCAAAGGTAATCATGGTATCGCCTCTGTGGTTTCCAGCGACTTGTAGATTAACTCGAACAACAATAATTCCGGGGAGAGTTGTTTTAAGTTGTGAGTGTGCGTAAACGGTAGCCTGTTTGCCAAACGCGACAGGGTTTCATGGGCAGAGGTAGATTCGAGTTGCCCAACTGAAAGTGCCAACGCATTTAGAGGGGCAAGAACTATTTTGTTTGGAGCGCTTTGCAACTGGCGGTTGAGGGACTCAAAGGCAGTAGTATCAGATAATCGCAAAGAAAGTAATGCTGCTGCACGGACGACCATGACATTGTTCTTTACAGCACTGGGCGAATCCGTATATAGCTTATACGCAGCTTCATGCAGAGTGCGATCGTTTTGCGATAAAGCTACAGCGTTAAGAAATAGTAATTTATCTGCGGGCGAGGCGGTCGCAGCCTGTGCTAATTGCTCTCGAAGGTAAAGGTCCGCTTCTGCCTGCTTGTCATCCATTCGCAAAAAAGCGGACTTGAGAAACACATGGCGAAAACTGAATTTGCGTTGCAGGGACTCGTCGAGCAGCTGGATTGTCCTTGTCCAGTCTTCCGCATTTACTGCGGCTGTAACCAACTGCTCCGTGGAAGCAGACACATTTCCAGAATCTAAAAGTTCAAAACGGGCGATTGCCAGTTTAATTGGCATGTGTTTGGTATTTTGTTTAATCCAATCAAATCGCAACCTATTTTTGGTCGAGTTATCTGTTTGATGGTTCAACACAGCAATGGAAGATTGTCGATCTTCCTTATCGCTGTTGGAAACTCCGATGCTGGAAAGGTAACTAAGTGCGACTTCCATAGATCGGGAACGTAGTGCTGATGGAAAAATGCGTACCGAAGTATCGTCAAATACGATTGGATGTTGTAATCCATCATTTCTCAAAAGTTGTGTAACACCTGAACCGGATGTTGAGATTTCTTCGAAATGTTGTTTATCCAGATTATAAAACGCACTTACGCCGGAATTGTAATAGAGCACCAATAGGCCGTCGGCTTTTGAGTGAGCTAAATCGGTAAGAGGGTGATGGGTGCGCCCAACCAGCTTGATGCTATCCTCCTCAAGTCCGATCCGCAGCATCCGGCCATCTCGTGTGATCACAAACAGGTGTTGGTCAACACACTGTATCGCCGTGATTTCACCTGAAAGCGTATAGGTTTGCTGTAGGATACCGGTTTCTGATTGAAAGCACTGTATATGGGAAGTTGGGATGGACTGATCGTTCGTGACAAAGACGTATGCGGCGAGCGTCGGCGATAGGGGTGAGACGGTTGTGGAGTAGTTCTGGGATTTGGGCAGGTTCAACAGTTTCGTGGTGTTAATGTCATAAATCTGACGTATCACCATTTCCGCATTCGACTTTGCCTGCGATTCAACATAGAGGAGTGACTCGTTTAGAAAGACAGCCTGCTGAACAGGCGCGCCAAACCAATCAAGACGTCGCGCTCTATCGCCAGTGCGTAAATCTATCAGGTGTATGGTCCGGTCCTTGCTCGCGCTCGCTAGATAACGACCATCCGCAGAGATCGAAAACCCTGTGATTGGCCCCGCGTGCTGGGTGATTGGCTCTTTCGGAATTGCATCGGCAGAAAATATATATACCCTATGCTGTGTGTCAGTGAGGATGCTATCGATTCCAGTTCGCAGTACCTGCAAGGGCGGTGATAGATCTAAACTCCCTAACGACAACTGCATCATGGGTGTAATCCTATCGGTTTCTAATGATAGGCGGCCACACTCACCGGCATCTCCAATTACAACTAAATCGTCCGTGAAACCGGAACTGAGGAATGAGGTGGGAGTGAATGGCAGTGATTCAATACGAGGGCTCGTAACGGATAAGTAGAGATCCCAGACCTGTAGCAAATTCCCACAATGTAAGATCAAGCGGTCATTGTTCTTTGAAATTGCGAGTGACGTACCTTTTGAATATGGCGGAGTGGGATGTCGAAGTGACTCGCCGGATTGGGAGTTGATTAGATGAACCTGCCCAAGTTGGTCCGTTAAGATCAGTAGTCGCGAATCAGTACTAAAGCGCACAGATGTTAAGGGATGGGAGAATCGCCGCGGTGGAAATCGTAATTGCCGATCGTTGCGGTATACGTGCAGGTAATTATTTGTCGTGCAAATGGCTAATTCATCTCGTGTATTCGTCCATGCAGCAACATTTACCCTGTTTTTATAACCGACGCTTGGCCCGGTAAAAAATCCGCCAACTGGGTTATAGGTACTAACGTCCCAGCGAAAGGCGGAGCCGTTGGCAGCAATGGTAAGCAGCGTATTGTTACCAGCAAAGGTGCAAGATTCAACAGACGTGGGATGGTTGATCTCATCGGTTAATGGAAGTGCAGAGGATGTTTCCCAAACGCGAGCTGTTTTATCGGCTGATGTTGTGGCTATGCGACTGGAGTCGGTTGAGAAAGCGAACTCAGAAATACGTGATGCGTGCTGAACGGCGGCTGCAAACAACTCACCATCACGTGTCAACAAACTGAGAGTTTCAGGGGAAGTGGTGAATGCGGTGTCACCTGCGTTCGAGATGCGAATTTCGTCGATGGAGTCAGGTGAGTTTATTGTATGGATTAAAGCCTGATCAGCAACGGAATATGTATTGAGGGAGGATTCTGTATCATTCACATGCAAAACACTTACGAATTGTAAGTTTGTAGAAATGGAAGCCCGCGTTGCGCCAGGCTCGATTTTAAACCTGGCAGGGTTGGCGGTGTTATCAGTTCGCAAGGTTTCAATGAAGCCTTCTTTTCCTTTTGATACGACACGAGTGGAGATGTGCGCCTGATTATCAAAGCGTATGGCAAGCGTTTCGCCGTCAATAGGGATCACGAGGCCGGGTACGGGACTTTTACGTAGAATTCCGTTGATGCGAGAAACGATTTGATTGTTTAATGCTATTGTGTGAGGCGTTTGGGGATTGGCCGAGATTAGATCTGCTGCGAAAACAAGGCGCACCAAAGCGCTGGTTGGCTCGTCGTTCGATAACAGACGCGTAGCGTCGGTAATCGCATCTTGTGCTTGCACCTCATTTGATTCGTATTGACGGGTGGTCAGCTCGTTTCGTGCAGTCTTCGCGGCGTTGGCAGCTTCCTGTGCCTTCTCCGCATCTAGCGAGGCTTGCTTGCTGGCGATGGTTGAAATCGCTGTTTGCTTCGACAATTCCAAAGTAGCCAGTCGCAATTCTTCAGCGGCGATGTCATCTGCTTTGGTCTCTTTGATTAACAGGCGCTCTTGTTGATCAGCTGCGTTCGTGGCGGCGGTGGCGCGTTCTTCCTCGGTTGCCGCTTCCTCTATTGCCGTACTCAGCTCGGTAATCTGGTCATCAAGCGCAGTGTGTCGTTGTTCTAAGCGAAAATTGGTTTGGTTAAGTAAGAGTCGCGCATCTCGAACTCCGGAAGCGGCGTACAAAAATGTTGCTCCGGCGACAATGGTGAGCACGAGTGAAGCAATGACAGCTTTGCGATATTTGAGGAGAAATCGCATGCATCTGTAAGAGTATGGTTCGCTTACATGGTGCAGTGGTGTGCGGTGGAGCCAGGCGATTAAATCATTGCGTAACGCCTTTACGGTTTGGAAATGTGATGAATCGCCATTGCTTGGCGTAGAAATAATAAATCGTTCTAGTAGGCGAAGTTCCGCCTTGGGTACATGTGGTGTATTTCTGAAGTGGCCGGTGATGTCGTTTACGATATCAAGGATCCCGCGAATGTCCTCGTGCATTACGTCGGCTGTTGTGTCGGCAGTGGCATCTTCCCATGATTCCAGTTGAATCTCGTGAAAATCGCCAACCACAACATTTTCCGCTTTCACCGATCCATGTGCGATTTGCTTGCTGTGGGCGTAGGCAAGTGCATCACAGAGTGACACAACCATATTCAATGATTGCCGTAACGCTAAAGGTGTGACTGGAGCGGCGGCTATCCACTCCGAGAGAGGTGTCCCTTCATTGAAACGGTAAATTACTCCGGCGTCATCGCCACCTGGGATAATCGAATATACCGGTGCTATGTTAGGATGCTCCAGGCCGCCGACCAATTGCCCTGCAGCAAGAGTGTGATGTCTATCGCTGCCCGCCGGTTGTAAAAGTACATCACGTTGGGCGTTTAAATCCTTCGCCAACCAGTATTCTGCCCCATTTGGCCGAGTAATCGTTTTAACGCGTCTATATCGATGAGCCTCTGGAATTGGACGGAAAGCATCTGTGGGGGCATGGTCCACGTTGGACGGGTCGAGTGTTGTTCCTTGCTGAACGTCTTCTGGGGCGATTGTCACATCGAGAGTGGAGTCCGCAGTGCTAAGTTTCAATATCGCGTTAATCTCTTCAAACTGCTCGGATGAGAGGACGTTTAAGAGTGGTTCTAACAGGCGAGTTTGATCATCGCGAGACAGTGGGACGGACCGAATATCTGAAGCAGCGCGCAAAGATAGCGCCGCTTCTTGAAAGGTTATTTCCCTTTCAATGAGACGTGAAAGGATATCGGAAATACGTTCTCCAGAGTCTGCCACGCGCAATCCAACAAATGCGAATCATTCTGACCGCCGAATTCTAACCAATTCATCAACGTACATGAATATGAATATGTTGGTTGGCTATTTCTTGTTACGCGCCGGCAACCC
>TARA_B100000686_G_scaffold355287_1_pt1 | contig 10723 bp, 9 predicted proteins | sample TARA_B100000686 | Tara Oceans TARA_B100000686 (sample SAMEA2622733) | marine metagenome | biome: marine biome (ENVO:00000447); feature: marine epipelagic mixed layer (ENVO:xxxxxxxxx); material: "saline water (ENVO:00002010), including plankton (ENVO:xxxxxxxx)" | depth 150 m
TTAAACTCCTGCCTATATAATTTGAGGTATAAGATGCACGATGAACCATGGGCTCATCTTCACGATCCTGATGAAGAGCGATTAGCAAAATTAAATGTTGAATTAAACAACCCGGATCACGACTACTACCACTATGAGACTATTGAGCTAAAAACTGTAGGTATCGATATTGGCTCGTCTACGTCTCACCTAATGTTTTCTAATATTACCCTCCAGCGCATACAGGAAATGCACTCCAGTAGATACGTTGTTGTAGATCGGCAGACTCTATACAAGTCGGACATTCTGCTAACTCCGTATACGTCTGATAATTTAATAAATACTGAAGAATTAGAATCATTTGTAAGCTCTGCTTATAGAGAAGCAGAAGTAACACCCTCTGACATTGATAGTGGTGCAATTATTTTGACAGGAGAAGCAATAAAGCGCAGGAACGCACATTCTATAGCAGATTTATTTGCCGACTCTGCTGGTAAATTTGTCTGTGCATCTGCAGGGCATAATCTTGAGTCAATCCTTGCAGCGAACGGCTCGGGTGCAGTGAAATTATCTCGAAACCCTCGACAAATTGTATTAAATGTTGATATTGGCGGAGGCACCACCAAGTTTGCCTTAGTAGAGGCTGGAAGGATTAAGCAAACTGCCGCAATAAATGTGGGTGGAAGGCTTATAGCTACTGATGATCAAGGGAAAATCATCAGGATAGAAGATGCAGCAAGGTTAGCTGCAGAATCAATTTCACTCGATCTTAAACTTGGGGAGTCATTATCTGAAAGTAATCGTAAAGCAATAGCTAATACTCTCGCCTCATGCCTGATTGAACTAATTCATGGTAATCAACGATCACGTTTAACAGAAGCATTATTACTCACTCCGGATCTTCCTCATGATATATTCTTCGACTCCATTGTTTTCTCTGGCGGAGTTTCAGAGTATATATATGAGCTTGAAACAAACGATTTCGGAGATCTTGCAGTTCCATTGGCAGAGCATCTGCGCGGGAAGATTGCAACTTCGGAGATCGTAAAGCCTGTAGCAAGCGCTACAGAACGCATACGTGCAACAGTAATTGGAGCTTCTCAATTTACTGTACAACTCAGCGGGAACACCTTATCTATTTCTGATCCAAACCTTCTGCCTTTCCGGAATATTCCAGTGCTGATATCAAAGTTAAGTGAAGATTATGTCGTTGAACCGGAAGAAGTAGTTGAGTTAGTACAAAGTGCATTCAGTCGACAAGATCTTATTGAAGGCGATCAGCAAGTAGCATTAGCATTCGATTGGGATGGGCTTCCCAGATACAGCCAGTTACGGAAAATAGCTGATGGAATAGTTCAATCCCTTCCCAATACCATCGCTAGTGGATCCCCATTAATGCTTATATTTACGGGAGATTTTGCCAAAATCATCGGAGACACCATTTCAAAAGATATAGGTTTACGGAACCCTGTGATATCCATTGATAATTTGTATTTACAAGAATTTGATTACATTGATGTAGGCGAAATGATTTACCCGGCAAGAGTTGTTCCCGTAGTAGTCAAATCGTTGCTGTTTCCTGAAATTGAAAATCAAACTTCTGAGATAATCAATTAGTCAGTTTCGTTGTCATCCAAAAAGCGCTGGGCAATAGATGAACTCGTAAGGCGGCGGTACCATCTGGATGTAAATACCAGCCAGAGCGCTGCGAATATTGCTAGTGCAATACCACTCCATAAGATCGTAACGGCTGTCAAGCCTCCCGGTGTAGGCCCAAGCCATGTTCGCGAAGGGTTTTCGGAATCGTATGTAACAACGACATCATCGCCGTTTTCAAAGAACAACAAGCATTTATTAGCAGGGCGTGGGCCTCTACGTTTGCACGGGTCTTCTCTGGCAACTACAACATTTCTTCCGTCTTTAGTCTCAAATGTAAGTTTGCCATCCTCATAAGTAGCCATTGAGGATTCAGTCCGCTCTGCAAGATTCCCAACATTATTTAAAAGTAAGGTACCTAGAAGCATGAAGCAAACCGCTACTGTAAGTGCAATAATTGCATGTGTAGGTCGGACTTGAAAACCTTCAACCAGCAGTCTTTTCATGAGAACACTATAAATCTATCTACTACGAAAAATTAAATGCTGCAATAGAAGAGAGAGGACTCTCTGGAGCCCTCTCTCTTTATACATCTATTAACTAGCCACCGAAGAGCTCCATGATACTCTTTAGTCCAAACCAATCCAGTATAAATGCCTTTGGCCAGAAAACGGCAAGCAGGTAGTCAAAGAAGATCATATTCAGCGTAAGTATCAAAACTCCTGCTATTGAACCACCGATCACGCCTGTGCGATTTGAATTAACTATGGACACAATATTCCATTGCGGTGGGCGGTTCCACATCATTGCGGGCGGTCCAATTGTAGCGATGAATAAAGCTCCCCATTTCAAGCCGTCTTGGAAAAGTCCTGCAATGATCAACATCGTCGATAGTAATACGAGGAAAATAATTCCTGCAGAGCGAGCTCCAGCAACTCCTTCGCTTCGTATTCCTATATCCATGATGGCTCCAGTTTTTGCACCAAACCCTTCACGCAAGAACTGCATTGAAGACAAGGCGAGGCCAAGAATTGACAATCCCATCGGGAACCATTTACCCATGAACGAGAAGGATGAAGATTCATAGACCGCATACGCCATCAATAGAACCATTACACCTGAGAAAACTTGATCAGGGTGAAATTTCCATCGTAGTGATTGCAATCTACCCGCAAGACCGCCTGCATTTGCTGCAGGGTCAGCAGGTGCGCCCATATTCATATATCTTGTAAACACTGCCGCTATAGTAATGGCGAGTACAACTAAAACAATAAACAACGGTCGAGTGAAAGTGCCTACCCAGTCATAACGGCCAACTGAATTTGTGATATTTGACTCAATTATCGGGCCAAGTATGAATCCAATCAGTAAAGGCGGTCGCGGCCATCGGTATTTCTTCATAAGCATGCCCAAAGTGGCACCTACAAGCACTATACCAATCGCGCTTACATCCCTGGTGTCCTGGAACGCGGCCAACAATGAAATCGGGATAATCAGGAACCCGAGTACTGGGTAAGGAATCAATGTCAGCCTGGCCATTTGTCGAGTGAAACCTAAGCCAAGCATAGTTACAAACAAGTTACCTAATCCAAGGCTAAGAACGATCATTATCGTAATATCAGCATGGTCTTCAAGCATTCTCTGCCCCGGGGCTATCCCATAGGCAAGCATAGCGACTATGACGAAGGCCCAAGCGCGTCCACCCGGAATACCTAGAGCGAGGGTAGGTATAGCCTGCCCTCCTTCCTTAGCATTCTGGGCAGATTCCGCAAAAAGTACACCGTCAAGGTTTCCTCTACCAAATTGACTTTTATCTTTGGTCCAAAATATACCGAAAGCGTATGACATCCAGTCAACCACACCGCTCCCTATGCCAGGGACCGCACCAAGGAAAACTCCGAACAATGACTGGCGAATCGCCATGGGCCAGCGGCTGAAACCGTACCTAGCCCCTCTGAAAATCTCGTTGTAACTGATCTTTGCATCTTTGGGAGCTAGAGGCTTCCTTGTCATTGTTAAATCTATGATTTCAGGAAGAGCGAAAACACCAATTGTCGTAGCAATAAGCGGCAGTCCATCGAAAAGCCATTGTTGATCATACATAAATCGCAGATCCAAGCTTACTTTCCCCGGACCAACAACACTGACTAACATGCCCAGCACAGCTGCAAAAATACCTTTAATCATCGCACCGCCACTAAGCGCTGCAACCATTGCGACACCAAACATTGCCATTGCAGCAATTTCCGCAAAACCAAAGGCCAATACGAAAGGCGATATGACAGGAATAATGAATGCTAGAGAAACTGCACCTACAACACCACCAATCGCAGAAACTGCATATACTGCACCCAAAGTGTGAGCAGCCTCACCTCTTTGTGCTAATTGGTTACCTTCTAAAAAGGTTACCTGAGTAGCACCTCCGGGCATTCCCAGTAAGATTGAAGGAATTGAATCAAGGGTATTATCAATACCTGTAAGTGTAGCCAGCATTGCTAGACCAATAACTGGGTCTTGAACTGAAATAACAATGAAGGGGATGGTAATCGCCATCACCAAAGTAGCTGAAATACCAGGTATAAGTGCTATAGGCACTGTAATAAATACAGCCGCCATGAAACCAGCCCAGTATCCCCAAGTACCTAAATAAGATAATCCCGCCCAGAAATCAGCAAGCATAGCTGTACTCCCAGTTACAAATTCAAAAGGGGGACGGCCGTAACCGTCCCCCTATTACTGTCAACTAATTCGTCCTATCCACCCAAATACTGTGGGAAGAACTTAGATAGCAATCGGTTCTTCTGCTCTTCAATTATTGCAGCGGAACCTTGAAGCAGTGCTTCATTTTCCTTAGTGGCATCACCAAGGGCTTTACGATCCATCCATCCAGGTTCCTCACCAGCAACACCAGCGTACTTCGAAATAAGGTCTTTATCAGTAGTTAGTGCTTTCTCAAAAGCTGCTGACATTGCATCAGCTATTTCGTCAGAGGTTCCAGGTGGCAACCATAGGGACTTCGAAGCGTAGTTTGTTGGTCCCATCATGGAATTAAACACGTTGTCCTGTTCGTCGTTTAAAGCATCGCGAACGTCAGGGCAGTGAGGCTCTGTCTGAGCATTAGCTCGAAGTGTACCAGGGCCCATTCCTGCATAGGAACGCATTAAGCCTGAAGGAATCCAGTCTGGATGCTCCACAGGGAAGCGGTACCAGAGGCTCGATCGAACTGTACTGTTGATATCACCGCGTGCCCACATAGTCTTAACGGCGTTAGTATCAACGGTGTCAAAGGCAAAGTATTTAAACGGAATGTCCAACTGTTCCGAAGCATAAACGGAAGCTAGGAATGTTGGGTTTCCTTCAGAAATGTCTGAAATTTCGTCAGCAAGCAAGAACTGCCCGTGTTCTCCACCGCCAGTACTGCTCATACCTGAGAAGTCAGCAAGACACTTGGTAGCAGCATCTGCACCAAGGTTACCAGTTGGGTCGTAAGTCATCCAAGAACGAGTTGGGTCAATAGTAGAACCCAACGCCTGGAATGTGCTTCGCTTGATGTACTTAGTGTCTTCCTCAAAACCAAAAGCTAACTGAGGCGTGCTGTTCCAAGAGACGTAGGTTCCATCCGTAGGAGCTTCAGTAGCAGCATAGAGATACTCTAGTGGCTTGTTTGGCTGGTTGGTAAATACGACACGAGGGTTACCAGGTATGTACTTGCTCATGAAAGCAGCCATTACGCGGCCCTGGGTGTCTGTACCACCACCAGGTGATGAGTTAGCGACAATACGAATAGTCTTTCCTTCGAAAGAAATCGCTGGCGCTGCGGGTGCCGCAGCCTCGCTACTTGTAGGTGTAGCTGTTGCAGCAGGTTTTCGCTCTACAGGCCTTGGAGTTGCTGTAGGAGCTGGTTTTGGAGTAGCAGTTGGCGCTGCCGCTGCTGGAGCAGAGGCTGCTGGTGCAGGTGTCGGGTCATCCCCGCCACATGCAACAAGTGCCATCATCATTGTGGCACCGAGAGCTACACCTGTTAACCATTTACTAGGTTGGATTTTCATATCCCCTCCCGTGGTATTTGTTCTTGGTGCTTACGCACCAAGTTATTAGCGAACTGGCGAGGTTCTGTGACCACACCTAGATTCCGCGAATATTTATCATGATAGTCGCAATTATATTGCCAAATTATATTACAAAACAGTATCCTAATAATTGTAATTTCATTTATATTAATAGAGGAAAAATGCTAGGTAAATTACTAAAAGAACACCATATATCGCGATCCAGTTTGGCGTACAAGCTGAATGTAACACTGCAGACTGTTCATAACTGGTGCAGTGGAAGAATAGTAATACCAAGTCAAAAAATAGCCGGAGTATGTGACGCTTTAGAGAGTTTCGGGGTCCCTAAAGAGCAGCTCACCAACTTAACTTTAGATCATCTTCATTTACAAGGACTTCCATCTGATCGGATTATAAAGAATCCTAATGACACAGTTCCTACAATCATGCTAATTACGTGGGATCTCATGAACCCTAGCCTATTTGGACCGATTGCAAAGGTCGCAAGATCGACTCTCGAAGGGTTAGGTTACCGGTGTTTAATATTGGACTGCAGCGCAGAACATAGAATACGAAGATTTTATATTAACGAAGCAATTCGAACTGGCATATCCGGACTGCTTTTCTGCGGTGTTCCAGGCGAAGTACCTGACCCTGACAGTGATTTATTGGATTCTCTTGAGCCAGCTATTTCAGCGCAGATACCGTGCGTCCTGCTCAAGCCCTGGACAGGGCCTATTAATCTACCTCCAGGAGTCGCCAGTATCGGCTGGGATTCGATAGCTGCGGTCCAATTGGCTCTAAAGATATTGGTCAATGAGGGACATTCCAAGATTCGTGCGCTACTTGCAGGGACAGGAGCAGGATTTGGGGGTCGATTTCGAGGAATCGATCAAGCATGGAAAAATTTGAACCTGGAATTTGACGAAGAGGAATCTATCATTTGGTCTCCATCAGGACAGGATACGACAGAGGTAAAAGATATTTTGACTCAATGCAGTGCAATTTTTACGACTCCGTCCCACCTACCGCTTTTAGCAAGAGCGTGCTTTGAAAGCAGCACACGTTGGCCTAGGGACTTAAGCATCACTTCACTAGGCAACAGAGATTTTATTCCTCAGCTAGATAGAAATCCTTTTACGTTTGTAAATCTTCCAATTGGTCGCGTAAGTAGAGGAGCCGCGCAATTGCTTACTAGCATGATTCAGGGTGAGCGTTTTCAAACAGGGCAGGAATATATTATTTACGGGGCTAGCACAATGGTTGTAGAAAACCTGATAGGAGGGTCTATTGCGGAGCCTCATAAGAGATTGGCTACTTCTTCACTTTAGTAAGTGTTTCTCGTAAAAGAAACCCTACAAGTGAAGAGGAACTCAATGCGCAAACTGCCATTATCAGAAAAGCAGATCCAAATCCAACGCCCCCAGCAATCGTTGCAGTAGCTATAATAAATACACCCGGGTTGCTCATGGATCCTGCTTCTGCGATGAGCCTGTTGACTCCAAAAAATTTACCGCGTGCTTCTGCAGGGGCAATGTCCGAGCCAAGCGTTTGCATCGATCCAGCCATGAATGAAACAGCTAAATTAATAAAAACAAATGCACCAATAAACAATGCGAGCGGTTGCTCATACGCAGCGACAATGGCCATGAAAAAAAGGCCTATGCCGAGAGTCGCGCTAGCAGGGACTATCGTCCTTTTACGCCCAAACCTATCCATTATCTGGCCTGCAGTGAGGGTCACAGGAATGCTCACAAACCCCATTGCCGTAATCAACCCTCCAAGCTCGACTGAACCTAAGCCATATGCGTAAGCTGCAAATATTACGTATATACCCGATTGCCCCTGAACGCCTCCACGACCTACATTAGCCAAAAATTGCGCCGCAAAAAGAACGATTACTGAGCGAGTAAGTAATTTACTCCATGAAGTAGCACTGCTCGATATATCCTCGCCTCGCCTTCGAGCTAATACTGTAGGCGCAGTTTCCTTGATAAGAAGATAGGAAGGTACAGTAGCAAGTAATGATGCAAATCCAAACATTAAGAAAGGAGTTCGTAATCCGTAGAACTCACCAATAATTCCGCCAAGAATTGGGCCAACCATGATTCCAGTACGATTAACTCCCGCCATCCCAGTAATCATTCGACCACGGCTCTGCGGAGCACCGGAGTCCGCAATAGCAGCTAATCGACTCATTTGCCAAATTTGTTGCGCAATTCCGCCTATTGAAAGGTATAAAAGAAGCTCAAGGTAAGATGTCGCTATAAATGATAAAAATGCAGACACGGCAGTAATTAACGGCCCTGCAATCAACATTTTCCTACGACCTATTCGATCTATCAGATAACCAGTTGGCAACGTAGCAAATACGCCACCAAGCATAGGCGCAAAAACAGTTAAGCCTGCTCCAGCAGCATTAGCTCCGAAATCCAGTGCAATTAACGGTAAAATTGGAGCAGTAAATCCACGTCCTAAGCCAAGTAAAAACGCTGGGCCAAAAAGTGAAAAAAGTGCATCATTCTTAGAAATCCACTGTCGGATTCGTCCATTTTTTGTATTTTGAGTGTCTATATAGTCACCTAATATCTGAGCTAAGAAATAGCGTCAGCAAGTCTATCAATTTGCTCAGGGTTAGCAGTGACAGGCCTCAGAATTATCTCATCTGTACCAAGGCTTTCATGCATCGAAATTGCATCTCTAATTATTGATTTGGAGGTAGGTTGCGCTCGCCCTTGGCGAGTCGCCCCAGCTGCAGCCCCTCCATAATAATCGCCTAGTGCATTGGCTACCGCATCTTCTGCTCCTTCGCCTAACGCGCAAGGCAATGTAACTATGATTCTAGGTTCTCCTGATCTATCTGCATCAGCCCATGATTTCTTTACTTGGTCGATAACATCTTTCGCCCATTCCTCTTCAAGTGCTCGACCTCCCATTACATAGCCATTTGCAAATTTACCTACACGCGCCATTGCACGCGGATGTGTACCACCGATAAGTATTTCGGGCCCTCCTTTTTGTACAGGAGCAGGCCCAACAGGTCGCTGCGCACCTTCTATGATTTCACCAGCCCAAATACGACGCATAAAAACCAATTGCTCTTCAAATCTTTTCCCTCTATCGTGGAATTCAACAGGAGCAACGATAGCGTCATCTTCTCGGCCACCTACAGCAAGGCCTAAAGTCAGTCGTCCATTAGAAATTGCATCGATGGTTGCGGCTTCTTTAGCAAGAACTCCTGCATTTCGAACCGGAGCAAGTAGTATCGCAGTAACTAATCGAATTCTTTTTGTAATTGCAGCCACAGCGGCAAGCTCAATCATTGCTTCAAAATTATCGTATGCCAAGCGATCAAGAGCAGAAAAAGAGGAGAAGGGCCCTTCATCAGCTTTTCGGGCAACAGTAGAAATATAATCCCAACTGTCTGTAGGCATTTTAAATGGTAGCCCTATTCCAATTTTCATGCTTATTTACCTCTAAATATCGGTTTACGTTTTTCTAAGAAAGCTTTAACAGCTTCTTTATGGTCATCTGATCGCCTAGCAAGTTCTTGAGCAGTTTGTGCCAATGACAAGCTATCTGCAAGCGACATTTGAAATGACTGCTGCACCAGATATTTAGTCAGCGACATAGAGTAAGTGGCACCTTCAGCAAGCCTCTTAGCAAATTCAACTACCGATGCCATCAATTCATCATGGGGGTGGACTTTACTAACTAAGTTCATACGGTAAGCCTGATGTGCATCAAGCCGGTCTCCAGTGTATTGCATATAGTAAGTATTGCTCAAGCCAATTAAATGCGGTAATTGCCAGCAGGATCCATCTCCTGGAACAAGGCCCATTCTCACAAAAGCTTCAGCAAACTGGGCGTTCTCAGAAGCAATCCTTATGTCGCATGACAATGCAATTCCCAGCCCAACTCCAATCGCATGGCCGTTAACTGCTGCTATTGTAGGTTTTTGTATTTCATTAATTCTTAAAGGCACGTTTGAAACAGAGCCAAACCCTGCATGCTTACGATCGATTTGATGGTGCCCTAAGCGAGCTTCCATCCCTCCCCAGGGTAAAGAATTCGCGCTATCCGTACTTAAATTATCTATAGCCTGATCGAATTTTTTTATATTAGCCCCAGAGCAAAAAGAGGGGTCTAATCCAGTCAATATTAAGACTTTCTCATCCGAACTAGATTCAAAAATTTCAAAGGCATCATAAAGCTCCAATGCCATTTCAGGACTAAGCGCATTACGCGTCTGAGGGTCACTTAATGTAATTACCGTAACACCTTCTGAGCGATTTATATCTATAAAATTATTAGTCATTTTCACACCGGAACACATTTTAAGGATGTACTCGTTCTATGCCAACTGCTACTCTGATCTCTGCAATGGATTGACCTTGGTAATAATCGAATTTAGTCTCCATGTACAAAACCATGAGGTGTATCAATGGGTGTAGGAACAATATCAAACGCAGTATACGACCGTATAGGTGGCGTATTGGAGCGTGCATTAACAGGGCTTACCTTAGAGCAATTGACTACTCAGCCTGCCGGACCTGAAAGCAATCCAATAGGATGGGTTGCTTGGCATCTCGCACGTACACAGGATCATAATTATTCCATACTTTTAAATAAACCTTCACTATGGGTAGAAAAAAAATGGCATGAACAATTCAATTTGCCTGAAAATACAGGTACTGGAAATGGTGATTCTTTAGAAAAAGTACGTGCTTTTGACCCTATAAATTCAGACACGCTTCTTTCCTATTTTAAAGCTGCGCGTGAAAGATCCAGGGAATTTTTAGACAATTTAACAGAGGAAGATCTTGATAGTCCTAGCCCTGAGCCAATGAGGGAGCGCGATCAAGTATTAAAGGTTACTATTGCCAGAGTAACAGGCGATTTAATGCAACACATTGGTCAGATAGCGTATATCCGTGGCCTGGTTGACGAACATGGATGGTACGGCGCCTAAATCAAACGTGGAATTGAGGTATTTCAAATGCTTACAGCTGAACAAAATCATAAATTGACAAGCATCATGCCCGGCACACCAATGGGTGAACTCATGCGTCGTTACTGGCATCCCATTGCTGCGGCAG
>TARA_B100000686_G_scaffold43820_1_pt1 | contig 10720 bp, 5 predicted proteins | sample TARA_B100000686 | Tara Oceans TARA_B100000686 (sample SAMEA2622733) | marine metagenome | biome: marine biome (ENVO:00000447); feature: marine epipelagic mixed layer (ENVO:xxxxxxxxx); material: "saline water (ENVO:00002010), including plankton (ENVO:xxxxxxxx)" | depth 150 m
ACATATTAAATCTTCTTTGTGCACTTTCTTCATCTAAATCTTTATTATTGTCTATAATTAAAAAGTTTCCACCACCGAATATTCCTTGAAAACCACCAATATTCTTTATAACTGCTCTATGTGAATCTCTAACTATTTTTTCAGGTAAAACTCTATCTCTGTTTTCATTTCTTTTTAGTGCTACTTCTAAAGAAGTATTAATAAAAATCATATAAGTATCATATCCTTCTTTCTCTACTTCTTTTTTTTGTCGTCTTATGTCTGAAAAGTCATCACCAGTTCCGTCAATAATCATACCTAAACGACCTTCCATATATTGTTTTTTTCTAACACCAGTTAATTCTTTTGCGAAAGTTCTTAACCCACTATAATCTTTATAACTCGGGTCTGTTAATTGTCTAAATAGTTCATCTGGTAGTATATCTAACTCTGTTCCAAAACCATATTTGTTTAATAAGAACTTTAACTCTTTGTCTGTGTTGACCATTTTCATACCTGTTTGAGATACATTTACTTTTTCTGGTATTCCGAATAATCCTCTTGCTATCCAAGTTTTACCACTACCAGGCCCACCTGCTAAAAATACTGCTTTTAGAATTCCAGGGTCATTAACTCCTTCTACAACTACATCTGCGTCTTTAATAGCACTTTTTTTAGGTTTCTCATCCGTTGTCACAAATGTATCATATTTGTCGTGCGGTGAGTGTTCATATTGACGAACTTTCAATTTTATTTTTGATTCGTGGTTTTTTGGTAATCTATTTTCTACACCAACAAACTTTACTGCTCCAGGTATTAGATACAAAGTCATTTCGTTCTTATTTAAATTCATTAAAATTTGACTTGAAGTCCATAGTTTGTTTTGAGCTCTAACTAAATCATATTTAGGCCCCATATCTTGTGTATGATTGTAAAATTGTGGAAATATTTCTTTATATTTATTTGTTTTATTTAATAAATTTAATGCGTTTTTCATTCGTAATTCAGATGAAACTCTGTCTTCACCTCTTGTATATCCTTGTTCTGGGTGTTCAATCCCGTGATTAGAACGAACTAATGGTGATTTACTAATATCGTGAATTTTTATTTTTGGTTTAGTTCTACTTGTGTTTTCAATGGCAACTAATTTTTCTCCATCACTTACAAGTGTGTGTCCTTTAACACCACTATCAAAGTGAACTAATGATTCTACAACTTCTTTCAATGTTTCTTTTGATAATGCGTGTCTGATACGAATTCCGTCTTTTGAAGGTGCTTTTTCTTTTTTTGATTTATCAAAGTCTTTTTCATCTCTTTTTACGAATAGTGCTGAATTAACCAATCCAATACCATTTGAGTTCATACCTTCAGACCAATCTGTATCTTGGTCAACCATATAACAAAGTTCTACACCATTACCACTCATCTCTCTAACGACTTTTAGTTCTGGTGTATAGTTTCTATCACGATTTTTTCCTAATACAATATCATTACCACATTTTTTTGAGAATGCTACACATTCACTTACTTGTTTTTTTGGTAATCTAAACTTTAAAGCTGGTCTACCATTGAATAGTAAATCTCCTTTTTCATTCCATTTTATAGTTTTTATTTTTACTTTTTTATTTTTGAACCTACCCATTTTCACCGTATCACCGACTTTTATTGGAATTTTAATGTCTTCTTTTAGAACACCTTCCATTGTCATTAATTCATCATAAGCATCGTCTTTCATTTTAGAAATCATTGCGATAAATGGTGACCTACGAAGTGCTTTGAACGCGAGATTTTCAACTGAAAACTCACCACCTCTTTCTAATCCTGATTGTCTCATTCTTTTTAATTTAGTTTTTATAGACTCAATCATTTGGATTACTTTTTTATATCTACCAAGACTCATTAGTTCTTTTAGAGTATCAATAGAACCTACATATCCTTCAGCCTTTGAACGAATATCGTCAAAGTCTATTTTTAATTCTTTCTTTTTTGGAATAACTAACCATTTGTTGTGTAATATTGAATATAACCCAGAAGCTATGTGAGTATCACCTATATCTTCTACATATACTTCTACTGGAAAATCATAAATTGTAATATCGTGTTTATCGTTCCATATAGTTTTTTTAGCTAACATATAATTTTTTACAAAATCTTTATCATCATCTATTTCACTAAAATCTAATCGTAGATGTAAATCTACATCTGAAAATTTTGACCAATTGTAATTTGAAATACTACCTGTTAAAGTTATATCGTGTAGTTTTACATTTGGTTCTAATTCTAATTCTTTAAAAAAGTCTTTACCTATCGTTCTTAATTTTTTTAGGATTTCTACTTTTAATTTTCCATTTTCCCATATTTCAGAATTTAGGTTGTCTTGGATAGCAAAACTTTTAATGACATCTGGTTTAATGTTATCCATTAATATCTCCTTTGTCCAAATCCCATTTGATTAGGATTTATTCCTTGTTCTCGTAGTTTTGCTTTATATTTTCTAACTTGATTGGCAGTTCTACCTTGGCGAGCATACAATGCATTTAATTTTCTTTTTTTTTCTTTTCTATCTTTTGCAGCTCTGTTTGGCATATCTGTATCTCCTCACTTTATAAATATGTAGAATTTATTTTATTATACATCAAATCTTACAACAAAACTAATATCAAGTTCTTTTTCGTTTTTAATTGGTTTCGCTAACTTACCAATCGCTAATAAATCATTGTGGTCATCAAATAAACCAATAGTAGTTACATAAGGCGAAAATTCAGAACCTGTTGCTATATCAAGTAATGAACCTGTTCCTTTATAACCTTCGTCATTATATGATGAACTCGCTGGCCATACTGGATTTAAATTTAAATGTCTTGTTGACCAACTACCAGACATAAAGTTTGCTGGAAGTGGATAACTACCACTATTACCTGGTGTCAATGTAATATTTCTACTTTTTACAAATTCACCTTTTTCAACGGTACATTGTATTTCTCTTTCGTGAATAGTTTGTGTTGCTTTTAAGGTTATCTCCCAACCATTCTGAGCACCACTACTATTACCAACATCTTTATAAGAACCAGTATCGGTTATTACGATTAATCCGTGACTATACATAATATTACCTACAATACTACCAGTTACTTGTCCACCACCACCAGATTTATATGATTCTGATGCTTTTGTATAAGATGATGAATAGTTATTATCATAAATATTTCCTAACCCATCGTCTTTTAATGTATATGTAATGTTTGTGCTATTATCTGTAATTGTAACTGATTTTGGTTTTATTCCTTCACCATAAAATTTTCTTGGTATAGTAATGATTGATGCTGATTCGTGTAGTATTCTTGATGAAAAATTGTGTGTAAGTCTATTACTAAAATCTGATTGTGATGATGATACAATAGCTTTTCTTGGTGAGTCTGATTGTTCCCAATGTGATAAATCTACTTCAGAACTATCTACAACATTCGTATCACGATAAAACATATTGTTTATTGTAAAATACATTGGAAGCTCATAATAGGTTGCATCATAAGGTTTTTTATTCATTGATGCTGAAAGAGAATTATATTCTCCAAAACTTTGTGAATTTGCTGTTGAATGTTGAAAATTGTGGACACTACCACTTATCGCACGAATTCCATAAACACCACTCCCACTACTATTGTTTGAGAATGTGAACTCTTTATGGACTTGAAATGACCTAAGTGCGACATCTTCGGGGTTTAGATTTTTGTAGATACCCATAGATGATACCCCTTATTAAAAGTCTAACTTAACTTTAATAAGTGCTTCTCTTGCTTTTGATTTTAAAATTGGTTGACTTAATTTTGCAATTGCTAATGGTTCTACTGATTCATCACCATATAATGCAACTGTTGTGATATAAGTTTTCGGGTCTGTTTTAAAAGATTCTATTTTAAATTCTCCAGATGAAGAAACATAAGTTGGATTATTACTATGATTAAATTCATTGTTTCTTACTCTACAAAAATAGTGAGTTGAACTTACTGCTTCTTCTCTACGAGCTTGGAATAATGAACCTGAACTTAATGCACTATAAAATCTTGATAGTGAACTTGAACCAACAGGATATAAAGTATTAGAAGCTGTTGCAAAGTTTAATACAGGACCTGATACTCCATAAGCATCTGCATTATTTGTTGTTCCACCATAAACCGTTCCAAGTTGTGATAATTGTAAAGCGTGAGCATTTAAAATAATTAATCCAAAATCTGGATAGAATTTACCATAAGAACCAGTTGCATCAGCCATATCAGAAGCTGAGAACTTAATAGTTGTTGAACCACCTTGTATTGAACCTGAAACAACATTGAATTCTGTTACACCTGCTGAATTTATAGGTGCTGTGTTTGTAGAACTATCATCAATTAAATGAACAAAGTGTCCTGCTCCACTACCAGAATTACCAAGTTTTATTTCCCAATTTCCAGGGTCAACTTTTTCTCTCATACGACTTCTATCAACTGCTAATGCAAAAATATGTTGATTGGTTGCTGTATCTGAACTATCAAAATCAAATAATTCTGTTTCTGCTGGTTGAGTTAAATTTAACATTTGTCCGTATACAGTTGCTGTTTCTCTATTTCCATCAACACCAGGTTTTCCTAATGAACCACTACCACCTTTGTGTCCATATAAAACCGAAAATTGTTTTGCTGATGATGCATCTGATACATCTTTGTTATATACTTGCATATAATATGCACCATTTGAACTTGATTGAACTGATGATGTGAAGTAAGAAGTCAAGGATGATGCTCCCTCTGACCAAATACCTGATGATATAGTTTGACTTACTTCTCTTACAATATCATTATTATCTTCTAATCTAACTTTATAGTCTGCCATTTTTTAACTCCTTAATCTCTTACCAAATTGATTGTTACATTAGCTGGTTTACCACTTGTTACACCTCTGGCTGTAAGGACAACTTGTCTATCTTGTCCACCAAGAACTCCTTTAGATTTACATCTAACTGTTACTGATGTTCCAATAGCACTTGATGTTGATGCTCCACCAGCACCATTTCCAGCGTATCCTTGAGCTACACCCAATTCTTCATCTTTTGCTGTTTGAGCAGCTGTTCTACCACCTGCAGTTACAAGTGATGCATATGTGGTATCTTCTAATACCCATTCATATAACTCATTTGCGTAATTATCAGTTGTTGCTGTAAATACACCTGTTTGTAATGCTTTAATAGATGTAGTTCCTGTAATGTTTACGATTGGTGCTGTTGTTCCATCACCTACTTCATTGGTTAAAAAGTATTTAACTGCTAAAGTTTGATTTGGAATAGCTTCTAATAGATTCATATTCTCTATTGCTGCTCCATAAAAATTTGAACCATTAGGATGCGTGATATCATACAATCCGTAATCAATCTCGTCATCTGCTAATGCAAATTGTGTGATTTTAAATTTTCCTTCTCCTTGTGCTAATAACTCACGACCTTTTTTTGTCAATATAGCATCTACTGTTATGGTTGTGTTATCTAAAACTCCCATTTTTACTCCTATTTATGATTAAATTTTGATTTCATTTTGAAACTACTTCGGTGTCAATTATAAATATATGAAAACAAAATTTTTGATTAAATTATTTCTTTCTTACTACTTCAAGTTTTTTTCCATCACCAGATTTTTTTGCTACCACAGCAGTTGGTGATGATACTTGAACAATTATTGGTAATTCTCCATCAGAAGTAGTATCTATTGTATTTTTTACTCCCTCATATCTACTTCTTCTATATCCAGTCAAATAATCTGAAGGTGGTTGGTATTCCGCTTTCTTAAATGATGATGAATAAGCGTGTGCTAAAGAACTTGATAGTGAAGCGTGATTAATTGGTATCGAAGTTGTTCCTGCTTCTCCAACTGCGGTTGAACTTGTATAAAATATTTCTCTTACTTCATCAAAATGACTTTCTCTTGATGATGAAATAAATGGTGAAAGTGTTTCATTAAATAATACATCTGGTAATTTTACTCCCTCTAATAAAGAACCAGTTTTTTCAACTCTGACAAATGAGTCTTTATATCTATTATCATTTAGTGATGATGATAATGATGCACTTCCAATCAGATAAAATGAAGGTTCGTGGAATAAACTTTCTGATACAACTCCAAAATAATCATCTCTTGATGAAGTTATTGTTGTTACTGGTCTTCTATATGATTGTGTTGCTTCTAATAAACCAACATTTATTTCACCCTCTACTATTACATTTTCTATATTTGGTGACTTACTAATTACCTCTTTTGGTCTTTCTAAAATATTTGGTTCTACTAATAAACCATAGTTAAATTTAGTTCTTGCTGGTATTACTTTTTTAATTTGTTGATATATTGCTTGGTCATAATATTTTACCAATCTCATATAATCCCAAAAATCATTTGTTCCTTTATATTTTTTAAAATATGATTCTGCTAATTTATTTAACCCTCTATAAAAGAATTCTTGTTCATCTCGTGGGTCTCCTATCTCTTGGTCAAAATCCAAATCTGCTAATGATTCAATTATATCTCTATTAACAACATCTGTTGGTGAAAAGAATACTCCAACCTTATTAGAATCTAATGGTGCAGTATCATATGAACTTTCTTCTGTTCTATAATCTACTGATAATCCAGAACCACTTGGTATCCAATTTCTTTCTACACGAACTTTGGAATTTGATAATCCATACCCAACATTTGGCGTTAGTGCTTTCTCTTCTTGTTCAACATTAGTAAATGTATTTGCGGTAAATCCTATTCCACTACCAGATTCAAATTCAACTGCTTTAAATGATTGATTTGGTGATATATTATTTAATCCAGGTGATGATGATAAATTTTTGTTATCATCTAATCGTAATCTAAATATTAAATCTGTATATGATGCTGACGCGTGATTACCATTAATTGCTTTTGGAGCGGCTGTATGATTGTTAAATGCTGATTCTGTAAGTGGAGCATTCCAAAGTCTTAATTCTTGTAATGAACCACTAAACTCCACACCCATATCTGTAAATGAACCTGTTGAACCCCAATATAAATCACCACTTGATGTCCATTGTCCAATTAATAATGATGAAGTTAGTCCTGTTCCTGCGGTAGAACCACTCAATGTCATTGATGTTGCTGAATCGTAAAGTATTTTACTTCTACCCGATTCATATTGTTTTACATATAAATTATATTTTATACTTGCTGTTGTATCAAATTCTGCTGTTACTTCTTGGTCATATCCACTACCTGTTTCTCTTGTAATACCAACTGACCAAAATTCATTATTGTAAATAGGAAATTCAGATGAACTTACACTACCACTTCCCAAAGAACTTGATATAAGGAATTCAACACTACCTTTGTTATCACTTATTGAACTTGTTTCTTTTAATCTTACAACAAATTCATTATCTTTAGCTAATAAAACTTGATTAGAACCCGTTGGTGTTTTAAATCTAAACTCAATACTATCTGGTGTTCTCGAACTACCTTCTGAACTTGTAAACCAACTACTTAAAATATATTGACTTCCTTTAAAATCTAACGCTTTAGTAAATCTCTGTTGAATGTCAAAGTTTGGTTGATATTCTTTTACATCTGGTCCACCATATTCTTTTATCTTTAATATTGTTGGTGGGATACCATATGCATTAACAAGAGCTTGAATTGACTCTTTTGTTCCTTTTCTTTTTAGAATATAAGGCATACTTGTAAGAACTCTACCCCATATTTCTCTTTCAATATCTTTTTCTGTTTCTGTGGAATATTGAGTATATGTTGATGAAGTTGCTGAACCACTTAATTGGTATCCTTTCACATATCTATGTAAATCTAATAACTCTTTACCTGATGGTTGTTTCCAACCAAATGCATTAGAAACTGCCCATACTAAATCTTTTGATAATCCTTCTGTTAGTTTCTCTCTTCTGTCATAGATGTCTTCAAATGCTTTAATATAAATCCACATATTATCATAATAATGTCCAATCATATCCAAGAAATCTAAAAATGGTTTATTTTCAGAATCTCTTTTTACATATTCAGGAACTAAATTTATTAAACGATTTGGATTGTTTTGGTCATATATAGAAGCCGATTCAACATTAGTATTATACCAAGTAGTTGCGGCTGACGCTGTAATACTTAATGGATTATGTGGTTTTGATGAATTTTCTTTTGGCCAAGAAGTATCAAACTCTAATCCAAATGAACTTGTGTTCGCTGATGAACTTTCGTAATATAAATATTTTTCATAATGGTCAAAGTTATTAGTGATATTATTTTTTAATTCTTCATTCTTTACAATTTCAGATTCATATACCGAAGCGGTTGAAGCAGCTTTTACGGCTAATGAACCACTCTCACTTGAATAATATTCATATCGTTCTAATTTTCTTCTAAAATGTTGAAGTCTTTTTTCTACTGAACCAAATATAGAATAATTTCCATAATCATTATAATCAACATTAACATCTACTGAATTACTTCCACTTAAAATTTCGTTGAAAATAGAACTTGATAAAAAATTATCATTTGTATATAAGTCCTCTAAACTTTTTTCTTGTGTTTTAGCATTATTAATAAAATCTATTGATTGTTCTGTTGGTTGTCTTAATATAGGGTCTCCCAACTCTGCGTCATTAAAAGGATATAATCTAATTCTTTCCCTTATTGGTTCAGACATTTCTTTAACAATAGAAACATTTTGTTTAATCTGAATATTGTCTGGGATATTATTGTATGTTTTTAAGATAACTGAATGTGGTGCTATTTTTATACTTTCTGCATCTACTTGTGAATTAACAATAATTGATTTTTGATTATTACCGAAATCAATTAAAGTATTTAAATCTCTATAATCTGTTTGGTTATATTCAATACCCCAATTTAAACTTTGTTCAGAAGTTTCTGGTGAAAGGTCTGACTTTAAATCATCTGATAATGCTTTTTTAGTTATAATCGTATTTTGTTCTGGAATAACATTTTCAATAATAGAACGAAATCTTGTGTATACTTTGTTTGGAATATCTGTTGATACTTGTGTTTGTGAATCACCATTTGTAGTATTATCAATAACTTTCCAACTTCCTGGAATTTTATATTGTTGTTGTGTAGTATCATCAAAATCTTGTTCTATAACATCTACCAAAACTTCAACATTCCAATTACCTTTTTTATTTTTAAAATCTATTTCTAATTTTGGATTTTTATTTTTTTCTGATGGATTAAGTGGTGTTCCATTATGAGTCAATAAAAACTGATAACCACTAATAAAAATTCCGTCAGCTTCACCATTTGCTACAATTTCAATAACACCTTTACTTTTAGTATCAGTAATAGTAAAAGTTTGGTTTCCATCAGAAACCGAAAAATTAGGGCCGTATTTTAATTTAAATTGCATTAGTAATTAAATCCTTGTCTTATAAATTGTTTTGCTGGTTCACTTTCTTCATTTGTGATTTTGTAATCTGGTATAACTGCAAATAAATTTGGTCGGTATATCTTAATTCCTCTTCGTGTTCCATTTATATCAAATGTTAAGTTAAATTCTGCACTATATAGTCCACCAAATCTTTTGTGATTTTGTGGTATTGGAATAGTTCCTTTTGTTCCATTACCATAAAATTTTGGACTGAATGTTGATTCAAATTCTTCTCCAGAAACTAAATCAATACCTTTTATTTTTATTGTTAATTTTGGGACTAACTTTTCTATTTTAGCTAAATCAGAAATTGTTGTGTCAATTCTGAAAGGGAAACCATAATTTTTTGATGTCTTATATCCCATAAGATATGCTCCACCTAATAAAGGCCTTCCAGAAGATGCATCTCCCAAATCTGATTTAAGTTCTACAACTATGTCAGATAAAGTTCCTGCTTTACCTCCACCATCTCCATCGTCTATTCCTAAATCTTGGAAACAATAATTTATAAAATCTTGTTTGGTTGATAAATTATTTTTATCTCCAAAGTTAATATTGTCTTTTCCTGCTTGATAGTTACCATAGACATTTTGTTTTCCACCTTTATCTTGTAAAAATATACCAAAACCATCATTGTCTTGATTTAAATCTGACAAATCCATTATCTCAAATGCATCATTAATAACAAGTTCACCACCAATTAAATCTTTGGTTAATTGAATATTACTATTGTTATTTAATACAAATTCATTAGAATTATTACTTGAAGGATTGTCAAAATTTAAAACATCTTGTCCTATTGTTTTTGGATAGATGACTGATTCTTGTTCTCCTAAACCTTCAAATTCTCTTTTATAAACTTCGTTATTTATAGGTAAAGTTGCTAATCTAATTTCTTTTTTATCATTAGATATTTGATGAACAAAATACTTATACTCCAATTCTTCTAATTCTTTTTCTGTTCCTTGTTGAACAATACGACCATCAATTAAAACATCATATTCACCAGTATAAATTTCTTTATTACTATCAACTAAAACATTTTGATTACTTCCTGCTATTTCTCTGAAAAAGGCAAATTCAATATCATAGTCTCCAGAAAAATAACCATTTCTTCTTAAAATAATACCAGGATTAATTTCAAATTCTCCTTTAACATTTATATATTGTTTTGGTTCGTCAAGGCGTATAGAATCTAAAAAAGTTCCTGTTGATGTGAAAATATTCATTTCAATATAATCTTTTGATGATAAACCAAATGTATTACCTTCGGCTCCAATCATCTTTTTCATACCTTGTGAAAGAA
>TARA_B100000686_G_scaffold353429_1_pt1 | contig 10715 bp, 12 predicted proteins | sample TARA_B100000686 | Tara Oceans TARA_B100000686 (sample SAMEA2622733) | marine metagenome | biome: marine biome (ENVO:00000447); feature: marine epipelagic mixed layer (ENVO:xxxxxxxxx); material: "saline water (ENVO:00002010), including plankton (ENVO:xxxxxxxx)" | depth 150 m
AAATGGTGAAGATTTAAAGATGGCCGCAGCCATTCAGGAAAATGCGCGCCAGAACCGCCCATCAGTTTTAAAAAACATCCGTTTGAGCGACAGGATGCTAAGCGCGATCAACAAACCGCGTGAAAAGGTAAACGGCCTATGGCCGCAAGAGGCCCAAGCCATCCAATACGTCAATACGGTTTTCCGCGATATTCAGGCGGCACCGGCGGCTGAAAAACGACAAAAGGTCATGGCTGCGCGTGAGCAGATCAATGCGATGATTGATACCAATCTGGTCACATTGGCCGCGCCGGATACCGTATCCACAAATATGGGGGTTGCCCCCGAAGTTGTCGCCCAGCGTAAGCAGGCGGCGGCCGCCACGAACGAGAAATTAAAAGTTGCCCTTCAAAAACTGCGATAATGCTGTTCTTTGCTGAGGGTAAAAAGGAGGAAGCTATGAAAACATTAATGATGACAGCGGCAGTCGGGGCCATGGTTCTGGTCGCAGGTGCCGGACATGTTCAGGCGCAAAATAACGATGGTTATAACGGATTGTTTGCCCCCAACATGGTGGTTGAGGACAAAGCCCTGCCGGAGCGTGTGCAAATGCCGGGTGCGGATGGAACGACACGCCCTGTCGCGCAACCGGACATAAATGTTGCCGGCCCTGACCGTGGGCAACGCACAATTTCTGCGGAAGAGGCGCGCCGTATGCGCGCCGAGGCCCAAAAACGCAATGTTCAGCGCCCGACAATGGCCGAAGACACCCCCTACCGTCCGCTGGGCGTTGAAGATATTGCCCCGCGCGAACGGGTGGAGTTACCCACACAGGTGATGCCCCGCCCCGATGGGACGGCCTATGACAATGGCAAGGTAGCAACCACTGTTGAAGAGCGCCGCTTGCAAAGCACCGCCGAACGCCAGGCCAGGATTGAACGTTTAAATCAACTGCAACAACAAAGCCGCGAAGAGCGTGCGGCCTATGCCCGCGACCAGTTTTCAAACGGGGCCACAGCATCCGGACAAGAGATGCCGGTTGCCCAGCGTTTCAATTACAATAATCCACAGCGCGAAAACCTGTTGAAAGCTTACAAAGCCCGCCGTGTTCAGGATATGGAGAAAGCGCAAGACCGCTATCAAACTCTTTTACAAAATACACGGCGTTAGATTTTCTTTCACGCCATAGTGTGCTATAAAGTCCCGTATACTTACGGGGCTTTTTTTTTATGTCGTTTGAAACGCCGGTTATTATCGGATTGAGTGCGGTTTTGGTGACGGTTCACCAGGACGCGCCGCGCGTATTTGTTGTCCATGGCGCGGATCACGGCGTTTTTGATGCCAACCCCGGTAAAGCTGACACAGCCGATTACGCCCTGCCGTTCGGTGCTTTTGACCCGGACCAACATGACACGTTGGAATTGGGCTTGCGTGCATGGGTTGACGAACAAACGCCATTGAATCCCGGGTATGTCGAACAGCTTTATACCTTTGGGAACAAGGGGCGCTATCTGTATTCCCGTATGGGTGAGAAAGCCAGTGGCCCGCGCGTGATTTCTGTCGGCTATCTGGCGTTGACGCATTATGATGACAGCGATGATCAGGCAGGGCCGGATCATGTCTGGTCAGATTGGTATGATTATTTCCCGTGGGAAGATTGGCGTCAGGGCCGGCCGGTTATGCTTGACCGTTTTATTCTGCCACGTTTGAAGGCCTGGGCCGATGACGCACAGGATCAGGAGGAACGACAGGTTCGCCATCAACGCATATCTATTTGTTTTGGTGATGCTGATCTGGCCTGGGACAATGAAAAAGTATTGGAGCGGTACGAGCTGTTATACTCTGCCCGCCTGGTTTTTGAGGCCTGCCGCGATAAACAATTGCCCGCAGATGATGTTGCACAATCCGTGCCCATGCAGTTTGACCACAGACGTATTCTGGCAACAGCCATCGGGCGTGTCCGCGGCAAATTAAAATACCGTCCGGTTGTTTTTGAGATGATGGGGGATGACTTTACCCTGCTGGAATTGCAGCGTACGGTCGAGGCCCTGTCCGGTCATAACCTGCACAAACAGAACTTCAGACGTTTTGTTGAAAATTCGGGCATGGTTGAGGAAACCGGCGAAACCACTAAACGCGGGGGCGGCCGACCGGCGAACCTGTTCCGTTTTCGTGCCGGTGTAGTCATGGAGCGTGCCGCGTCCGGTGTGAAATTATCACCGGCCGGATAGGTCAGTTGACATAATGCAAATTGTTGGGTATATTCGGTGCCTCAATTCATGACAGGTGCTTCATTGTGGCGAAATCCGATTCCTTAAAATACGCATGGGCCAAAACCAAATACAAAGGTGCCAAAGCCGGGTCCAACAACCTTTTTCAAATTATATCGTCGTTCACATTGATTTTGGGCGGCCCTATGATTGCGGACAATGTTGCGCGCGATCAGATTACGGAATTGCCTGAAACAGTTATGGAGGTTTCGAACACGCCCCTGGTTGACCTTGCCTATAAAAACCTGCAGTCAGATGTTGATGAATTGCTGCGTGACAATGCATCCTTAAAAAAGCAAAAGGTTGCGCGTGCCGAGGCGGATGTTCTGGGGCGGCATTTGAAACCCTACGATCAAAAAATCACCTATTCAGAATACCTTCTTGAACAGGAAAAGCGCCACGTTTTGGTAAAACTGTTAAGCGATCAAAACATTGGCGAAGACCAGTTTAAAACGCTTCAGCAAAAATTGGTGCACCAGAACCTGACCTCTGTCAGTTACCGGATGGGGGATCGCACAAGAACGATTGATATTCAAAACCTGCGCCCAGAAGCCTTCAAAGATGCCCAACGTGAAGTGAGTAGAGGCCCTGAGGGTGGAAACGACATGATGTATGCGGCTGCTGTTAATTATGAAATGAAAGCTTTGAGTGACCTGTCCGCATATCAACATTATCCGGCTATGGCCGCGTTTATGGGTGGTGTGCTACCGGGTGTATTCTTGGCATTGATGTTTGCCAGCCCGTGGTGGCGTCGTCGTATGAGTGCTGCCGCAAACACTCCGCCGCGCAAGGCAGAATTTGTTAAGATCAAACCCAATCATTAAAAAATGCTACAAAGCGCTGTGCGGATTGGCACGGATTTGCAGGGCATCGCCTAACATATTGAATGCCACAACCGTAATAAAGATCGCAATCCCCGGATAGACGGCCAAGGCCGGCTGATCCCAAATCAGGTCTTGCGCATTCGTCAACATATTTCCCCAACTGGGCATCGGCGGTTGAATGCCCAACCCCAAAAAGCTTAAAACAGACTCCAGCAAAATGACCGTTCCAATCGAAAGTGTTGTGGCCACGATCAAAGGAGCCGCCACATTGGGCAGGACGTGCCGGCGTAAAATTGTCAGGGGTTTAACCCCCAGTGCATGGGCGGCGGTGATATAGGTGTTTTCCAAAACGCTCAATGCGGATGCCCGGACCAGCCGCGCTACGGTCGTCCATCCGAACAGGGCCAAAATCGCGACGATACGGATCAGGCTGATATATTCGGATTGCACAAGATAGGCTGGCAGGCCCAGTTTTGAAAGGTCAATTGCCGCCAGAATAATCAAAAGCGGCAAAAGAGGAAGGGCGATTACGCTGTCGGTCAGACGCATCAAAATAATATCGGTCCAGCCGCGTCGCATGGCGGCAATCAGGCCGATAGTGGTGCTAATCAGGGCTGCACTGACGGCGGTCAGCAATCCGACACTCATTGAAATTTGACCGCCATACAAAAGGCGTGTCCAGACATCACGCCCCAATTCATCCGTGCCCAGCCAGTTCTGCCATGACGGCGCACCAAAACGGCTGTAGATATCGACCTCTGTCGCCGATACGTTGAGCCAGCTTTCAAACAGTGGCGCGCAAAATGACAGTGCCGCCATAAGGACAAGGATGATCGCGCATATCCATGCAGTGCGGTTCATGATCGATCCTCCGCAGATGTGCTGAGCTGAATGCGGGGGTCTAACCAGACATAGGCCAGATCTGCCAGCAGGTTTCCGACCAAAACCATAAAGGTTACAATCAATAAACCGATCAGGGCCAAATTGTAATCATTGCCCAAAATCGCATCATAAATCAGCTTGCCCATGCCGGGACGGGCAAAAACGGTCTCAATAATCAGTGCGCCGCCAAATAAACGGCCAAAATCCAGCGACAGGACTGTGACCACCGGGGCCAATGCAGGCCGCAGGGCATGATTTAAAACAACACGCCGTTCCGAACAACCCTTGGCGCGCGCGGTGCGGATGTAATCCCCCTCCAGCGTCTCGATCATCGCCGCCCGTAAATAGCGCGTATATCCGGCCACAGTCGCCAAGGCCAAGACAATGACAGGCAAGGCCAGAAACTGTATTTCCGTCCACAGATCAGCGCCCTCCAGTGCAAATCCGCCTGCAGGCAGCCACATCAGGGTTACGGCGAAAAAACTGATAAAAAGCAATGCAAGCCAAAAGGAAGGCAGCGAAATTCCTGCAAAACACAGGAAATTGATCACGCGGTCACTCAACGTATTTTTGCGGTATGCCGCATACATGCCGGCGGGGAGGGCAATTAAAACGGCCAGCGTCAGGGCGGAGAACATCAAAATCAATGTTTGGATCAAACGTGGGCCGATCAGGTCCGTTACGGGTTGCGAAAACAGGCGGCTATAACCGAAATCGCCATGTAATGCGCGGGACAGCCAATGTCCATAGCGGCTGAGAAGGGGTTGATCCAGACCATAAATTGCACGCAGGCGTGCAGCATCCTCGGCCGTTGCCTCAGGGTTTGCGGCTATCAAAATATCAATCGGGTCGCCGGGCATCAGACCAATGAGGGCATAGACGACAAAGGACATACCCAACATGATCAAAACAGATTGAATGAGGCGTCCGGCTAGGAAGGCAGGCATATTACCGGGCCTCCTGGTTTTCCGAACTGTCGTCGTTTATATCACTGCCCGCGCCTGACTGGTCACTAGCTGCATCGGTGGTATCACCTGTGGTGGGCATATCCGCAACTGGGGGTGTAAGTCCCGTAGGGGTTTCGGCATTGATATACCGCAAAGCGGAATCGCGCATAATTTCGTGTACGATTGGCCAATCCTTAGGCTCGACAACGTCAATTGGCGGGGTTCGATCAGCCTCTTGAATAAACTGGCAAAAATAGGAAGGGTCATTTTCAGCAGGGTATTTCTCTACCCAATTCAAAACATCTTGCAAAACCTCTTTGCGCGCATTTTCGCTTAATTCCCGCATTGGCGTGCGAACGTAGGGCTGTAAATAGGCTTCAGCATAAAGGTTGGACACCCTGTCAGATGCCAGATAGTCGCAGCGCAAAGCATCAAATCGCAATCGGTAACGCCCCAACATACCCCAGAACATGGCCTCATCCATCTGGCCAACTGCACCATAACGGTTCGCAATGGCAAAAAAAACATGGGCATGAAGGCCGGGCGTCATGGGCGTTAATTCTTCAATCATTTGATCGTATCGTTCTCCAGGAAAACGGCTGATATATTCAATGAGCAACAATTGATTGTCCTGCGTTTTTAAAGATTCAATAGCCGCAGGCAGGTGTTCAAGCGAGTAATCGCCCCCGTAATAGCGCAATTGCGACCATTTCCACACGCTCTGCGCACCTGCAACGCTGTAAATCAAAAGCATTAAATAAACAAAAAACATGATCACAAAACGGATCAGCTTGTATTCCCACATAGCCTTGACATCAACTTTGCCATTTTCTTTACGGGGCAAAAAACTCATCGTGTATCCTTCCAATTTTCAACCCAATAGGTTGTCGGATATTGATGCCCGGTCGGGACGACATTGTCCAACCAATTAGGTAGAACATGAACTTCGGACCTGAAAAACAGCGGCAATGCCGGAAGTTCGCGCGCATAAATATCCTGAATCTCATGCCATAATGCCGTATTTTCCGGATCTTCACAAACCGTTTCCAGATCATCCAAAACCGCGTCCATGCGCGCATTTTTAAATCCGGGATAATTCTGTCCGGCAAAATTGTTTTCAGCGTTCGGGATCATGCTGGAATGCAACGTTGTGCGCGGGATGTTTTGCGGTGCAGAAAGCCAGGCATACATGGCGCTGTCGGGATATTGCCGTTCGCGTGTGGTCTGACCGAAAAAAACGCGCGGCGCCTGATTGATGATGTTTGAATAAACACCGATTTTGGCCCAATCGGATTGTACGGCCTGCTGGACCAGTTCGCGTGCTTTGTTTCCGGCGGTGGTCATTTGCTGAACCTCCAACCGGTCACCTTTGGCATTATATCGCCACCCGTCATCGCGCATCGTCCATCCTGCATCAGACAAAAGAGCTGCTGCCGCGTCCGGGTCGTAGGCGGTTTTGTACACGTCCGGGTCGAAAACACGGTCCAGCGGATTGACCGAACTGTGGGCCACGGGCTGTTTTCCGTCAAACAGGAATTCACTGATCCCCGCGCGGTTTATCCCCATTAATAAGGCATGGCGGACATTTGGATCGGACAGGTGCGGATTGCCCTGATTGATGTCGATATGCTCATACACCAACCCCGGTTTGTACAGGATTTGATAAGTTCCGGGACGGGCGCGTTTGACCCGGCGTTCAAATGACAAGGCCTGATCCAGCGTTAAGCCCAGTTCGCCGGCGATCATATCAATCTGTCCGGCCAAAAGCTGTGCCGTCAAAGCGCCTGAATTTTCAATAACCACCACACGGATACGGTCAAATGAGGGCGGCTGCCCCCACCAGCGGGGGTTTCGTTTTAATACAAACCCCTGACCGGGTGTGACCTGGGCCAAAACATAGGGACCATAGAACAGGCCCGTTGTTGTGGGCGCGCTGTCGAAACTGTTGGTGTTTTTATATTCAGTAGGGTCTTTTTCAAAGATATCCTGTTCGATATGGCGGGGGAGGATATTAAAATCGCTGATCAGGGCAAAATCGCATTTTTCCTTTTCAAAGGTCACGACAAAGTTTTTTTCATCTATTTTTTCAACATTGATAATGTCTTTTGAATAAAGCTCAAAGTTGGAGGTGCCGACCATTTCGTTCCGGCCGACATTCCAGGAAAACACCACATCATCCGCCGTGACAGGAACGCCGTCTGCCCAAACTGCCTGCGGATCAATCGTATATCGCGCCTGTACCGTTTCATCCCCATCAGGCAAAATCACGCGTTCGGCGCGGCCGTTTTCAAAGCTGGGGATTTCCGTACACAGCATGCATACAGGCTGCCAGTCGGCATTGTGGATGGTCAGCGGGCGCCGCACCATCGCATTCACATAGGTTTTAGCCAGCATGGCATCAATCATCGGATGCAGGGTGGACGGGTATTGCGTGATCCCGATGCGAAGCTCAGTCTCTTCTGCCGCAGCCTGACGCGGCGCAAACGCTATTAAGAAAATTAATATTATCCACAATGTGTTTTTCATCCTAATATTCTGGCAGAGAACACGTGCCGATAAAAGGAAAGAAAGACTGTGAAGCAGCTGAAGGCCGAAGATTTTATTACAATCAATGAAAATATGACGCCGATACCCTTGCGTGTTGATCTGGTTTACACATGTGCAGACCATCCGCGGAATGTTTTTCAGACGGCGATTTATAAGCCGGATGCAAAATTGTGGATGCACAAGGATTTGGCGGCTGTCACCTTACGTGCGGCGGAAATCTGCTATCAGGAAAGCGGCTATATTTTTGAAATTAAGGATTCCTTGCGTCCGGTTGAGGCGCAGACCGCCATGATTGAAACCCCAATCGTTCAAAAAAACCCACATTGGATCGGACCGCTTTTGGCGCGCCCTGGGGTGGGTGGCCATCCGCGGGGCATGGCGGTGGATATTGTGCTGCGTACAGCCAGTGGCAATTTGGTGGATATGGGTACGGAATTTGATCATTTTGATGAGGACCCTGCCAAAAATCCGGCTGACCGCAGTTTTACGGACTTGGCCGAAACAGTTCTTGAGAACCGCCGCCTATTGCAGGAAAGCATGTGCCGCGCGGGGGATGAATTGGGGCATGAAATCTGGCCACTGCCCACCGAATGGTGGGATTTTCGTTTTCCACGTCATACCACTGACGCTTATGCACCCTTGTCCGACCGTGATTTACCTGCTGAGATGCGGCTGGTTTTTTAAGGTGTTAAAACTATATTAACTCTTATGCGATGATCAGTTTTCTTTGAAAATCATTTTTCAAATTTACAAAGATTCAACTTTTTGTCGTTAGAATAAAATGTATAAACACCAAATCGCGAAAGGATCATATAATGACAGCTGACCCACGTTTACAATCGCTGGAGAGCAAGCACAAGCAACTTGAAGACGAACTGCATAACGAGGAAAAAAGCCCTGCCGCAGATGAAAATAAAATTCGTATTTTAAAACGTGAAAAATTGAAACTTAAAGATGAAATGACCGCTTTGAAAGAGCGCGTCGCTTAAGTCCTTTTTTAGAATCCCAGTCTAAGTAAATAAGAAAAGCCCGGCAGTTTGCCGGGCTTTTTGATTGATTGAACAGATGGGCCTTAGCCGTTGTTCTGTGCGTCTTTGTCTTTGCGGCTTGAGAAGTTAGCCGCCTCGGCTGCCAATGCTTCCATACCTGTGTCAACCGGGCTTTCGCTGGCTTCGGGTTTGGAGGCCAGAACGCTGTCCTGGGCCATCGGTTCGTTACCGGAATTGGTTGGTGTTTCTTCTGGAACGATACCGGCTTTTTTGTTGGCTTTGGCAACAGCGGCATTCAATTCCGTTTGTGAACATAGACCTAATGTTACGGGGTCTTTCGCCTTGATATTGGCGGTGTTTGCATGTGTGCGGTCCCGCACGGCATTGATTGTATTTTTGGTTGTTCCCACCAGTTTTACGATTTGTGCATCAGACAAAACGCTGTGGTTTTTCAACAGGAATGCAATGGCATCCGGCTTGTCACCACGTTTGGAAACAGGTGTATATTTCGGGCCTTTTGAACGTTTTTTCGGTTGCGGCAGGTTGCTGGTTTTGGCAACCAAACGCAGTTTTGTGTCGCCTTCGCAACGTTTGATTTCTTCTTCGCTCAGCTCATTTTGGGCAATGGGGTTGGAACCGTGGATGCGGCTTCCGACATCACCATCGGCCAGGGCTTGAACCTCCAAAGAATGCAGGCCGCAAAAATCTGCGATCTGGTCAAATGTCAAAACGGTATTGTCAATCAGCCAAACAGCTGTGGCTTTGGGCATAAGGGGTTGGGCCATAATCAGTCTCCATCAAGTGTATTAAAATTAGAATAGGCTTCATCATGCGGCCGCCAGTCTCTCAGGCAGCCCCGGATCAGTGTGTACTCACAAGTATGACCGGAAAATTACCCGCACTATCGCACATAATTATTCCAGTGACAAGACGATTTTTCCGATGTGGCCGCCGTCTATCATGCGCTGATGCGCGGCTTCGGCCTCTGAAAACGGATAGGTGCTGTCGATGACAGGGGCGATCTGACCGCGGTTCAGCGCCGGCCAGATGTTTTCAGACAGGGCATGGGCAATTTGGGTTTTCTCCTCCACTGAACGGGCCCGCAAGGTTGACCCGGTTAAAGTGAGGCGTTTGCGCATAATGGTCGGAATATCAACCTCGCCTTTTTTACCATTTAACATGGCGATGCTGACCAAACGACCAAATGGCGCCATACAGGCAATGTTGCGGGCGTAATAATCACCGCCGACCATGTCCAGAATAACGTCAACCCCGTCTGAGGCACGGGACAGGACCTCTTCAACAAAATCTTTTTCCTTATAATTGATGGCAAAATCAGCGCCCGCCTTTTCACAGGCTTTGCACTTTTCGGCACTGCCGGCCGTTGTATAAACCGTGCAATCAAAAAGTTTTGCGATTTGGATTGCAGCTGTTCCGATACCCGAAGACCCGCCGTGGATCAAAACCCGCTCGCCGCGCTTCAATTGTCCGCTGTCAAATAAATTGGTCCAAACGGTAAAAAAGGTTTCGGGCAGGGCAGCCCCCTGAACAAAATCAAACCCATTGGGCAGGGGTAGAATTTGCCCCAAGGGTACGGCTGCATATTCGGAATAACCGCCGCCTGCGATCAGGGCCACAACCTTGTCCCCCGGTTTGACGGATGACCCGTTCGGGGCCGCTTCAATCACGCCTGCAATTTCCAATCCGGGGATGTCGGTCACCCCCTCTGGTGGCGGATAATGCCCCATACGTTGAAAAATATCAGGGCGGTTGATCCCCGCTGCGTGGATGCGGATCAGGGCCTCACCCTCGGCAGGGACGGGTTTGTCACGTTCTGTCATCGACAAGGCTTTATTTACAATTTCAAAGGCTTTCATTACACTGACTTTCTAAGGATTAAACGGCAGACCATTAGGATTACCACATGTTTCTAGATGATGAAATGGACCGCAAGACCGGCAAAGGCAAGCCCCGGGACCTGACAAATATGTCCGTTGACGAGCTTTCGGAATATAAATCGGACCTAAAGGCCGAAATTGAACGTGTGGATGCAAATATTGCATCCAAGAGCGCGCACAAGGATGCAATCGACAATCTGTTTAAGAAAAAGGAATAATTATGCGTTTGGGATTGGATGTCGGGGGAACGAAAATCGAAATTATTGCCCTGTCAGATCAGGGCGAGGAGCTTTACCGCGAGCGGTTGCCAACCCCCAAGCATGATTATCAAAAGCTGTTACAGACGATCGTAACCCTTGTTGAAAATGCAGAACGTAAA
>TARA_B100000686_G_scaffold39110_1_pt1 | contig 10692 bp, 5 predicted proteins | sample TARA_B100000686 | Tara Oceans TARA_B100000686 (sample SAMEA2622733) | marine metagenome | biome: marine biome (ENVO:00000447); feature: marine epipelagic mixed layer (ENVO:xxxxxxxxx); material: "saline water (ENVO:00002010), including plankton (ENVO:xxxxxxxx)" | depth 150 m
GCATCTAAAAGCTCTTGAGCAAGCCTTAGAGTCATGGTCTTTTCATTTCGAGCTCTTGCGCTATTCACCAACCATCTCATAGCTAATGCCTGTCTTCTTGCAGGTCTGACTTCTAAAGGTACTTGATAAGTAGCACCACCTACTCTTCTAGCTTTCACCTCTACCATTGGACCAACAGACTCTAGGGCTTTCTCAAAAACTTCTACTGGTTCCTTTTTTGTCTTTTCTGTAATCTCTTTGAATGCTCCATACACTATTGATTCTGCTAAAGATTTTTTACCATTTTTCATGATCTGATTCATGAACTTAGCTACTCTCAGATTTCCATATTTTGGATCTGGTAATATTTTTCTTTTAGGAGCTGCTTTTCTTCTAGACATTCTTATTTAGGTTTTTTTGATCCATACTTGGATCTTCTTTGTTTTCTATCTTCTACACCTGCAGTATCCAGTGTGCCTCTCACGGTGTGATAGCGAACTCCTGGTAAATCTTTTACTCTTCCGCCTCTAATTAAAACAACTGAGTGTTCCTGAAGATTATGTCCTTCTCCGCCTATATAAGATATTACTTCGAAGCCTGAAGTAAGTCTTACTTTGCAAACCTTTCTTAATGCTGAATTAGGTTTTTTTGGAGTAGTTGTGTAAACACGAGTACAGACTCCTCTTCTTTGAGGAGAGCCTTTTAAGGCAGGGACATCGGTCTTAGCCTTTTTTCGTTTTCTAGGTTTTCTTACTAATTGATTTACAGTTGACATATGTCTTCTTTGTTAAGGTCGCGCATTGTAAATTCAGCCATCACTCACGTCAATTAGTTGTTACTCTTCTTCTTCCTTTAGAGCTTCACTAAGAGCTTCCTCTAAATCTACCGCTTCAAAGGTTTGCTCTTCCTCTTCAACCGTATCTTCTTTCATTTGTGCTAATCCTGTTCCAGCTGGAATTAACCTACCTACAACAACATTTTCTTTAAGGCCTCTCAATTTATCTACTCTTCCAGTAGTGGCTGCCTCAGTTAGTACTCTAGTAGTCTCTTGGAAAGAAGCAGCAGATACAAATGAATCAGTAGCTAAAGAAGCTTTAGTTATTCCTAAAAGAGTCCTGTTAAATTTAACCAGTTCTTTTTTCTCATTTTTGAGCTTTATGTTAGTTTCTCTAACTTTAGAAAACTCAGCTTGCTCTCCTAAAATGAAATCTGAGTCACCTGGATCAGTTATTTCAACTTTTCTCAGCATCTGCTTGAGTATCACTTCAATATGTTTCTCATTGATAGTAACACCTTGCAATCTATAAACCTCTTGAATACCACTTACGACATATTCAGTAAGCTCTTCAAGACTTCTAAGCTCTAATATGTCATGTGGACTTAGAGGTCCATCAGAAACTATATCACCCTTTTCTATTCTCTCTCCTTCAAAGACATTGATGTGCCTTGTCTTAGGAATTAGAGTGGCAAATTCGTTTCCTTCTTCATCAGTTATGATTAATCTTTCTTTACCTTTGGTGGGTTTACCCCAAGAAACCATACCTGTTGCTTGAGCTAAGATTGCAGCTTCTTTAGGTTTCCTAGCTTCAAATAGATCAGCTACTCTAGGTAATCCTCCAGTAATATCCTTAGTTTTTGCAGATTCCTGTGAGATCCTAGCTATTACTTGACCAAGCTCAATGTCTTGACCTTCTGTAAGTTGAAGAAATGCATTTCCAGGAAGACTGTAAATAGCTGGAAGATCCGTATCTGGCATTGTCTTTTCCTTACCTCTTCCATCAACTATGTGTATTGAAGGTCTCTTTTCCTGAGCTTCTCCTTTTGCTCTCTCTGTAACATCTATAATTTCTATATTAGAAAGACCAGTTAAATCATCTTGCTTCAATCTAGCAGTTATTCCATCTTCAATATCAACAAATTTAGCTTTTCCGCTTATTTCAGAAATTATTGGCCTTGTTAAAGGATCCCATTTTGCTAAAACGTCGCCTTGCTTAACTTTGCTTCCATTTGAGAAATTAACAACTGTGCCGTAAGGTATTTTGTGTACCTCAATAGCCCTTCCATTCTCATCTTCAACAGAGATCTCTGAAGATTGGGACAAGATAACAAAAGTTCCATCTTTTCTTTTAATTGCCCTAGAGTCATAAACTATTTTTCCATCGATTCCTGACTCAACACTATCTTCTGCAGAAGTACCTGAGGCCGCTCCTCCTATGTGAAAAGTTCTCATAGTTAACTGAGTTCCTGGCTCACCTATAGACTGAGCAGCAACAATTCCTACAGACTCACCAACATCAGTTTGCTGACCTCTACCTAGATCTCTTCCATAACACTTAGAACAAAGACCATAAAGCGTTTCGCAGTGTATAGCAGATCTAACTTTTATCTCAAAAACGCCCATATCATCTAGTTTGTCGACTATATCTTCATCTAGATAAGTACCCGCCTTTAAGAGAATATCTTTCTCATCAGAAGACATTACATTCTCTGCTACAACTCTTCCCAAAACTCTATCTGCTAATGGAACAATAACTTCTCCACCTTCAATAATAGGTCTCATAACAATTCCTTCTGTTGTTCCGCAATCTTCTTCGCTTACAACTAAGTCCTGAGCTACATCTACTAATCTACGAGTTAAATAACCTGAATTTGCTGTCTTAAGAGCAGTATCAGCTAATCCCTTTCTGGCTCCATGGGTAGATATGAAATATTGTTGTGCTGTTAAACCTTCTCTAAAGTTAGCAGTTATTGGAGTTTCAATGATAGAACCGTCAGGCTTAGCCATTAACCCTCTCATTCCAGCTAATTGTCTTATTTGAGCTGGCGAACCTCTGGCACCAGAATCTGCAAACATATATACAGAGTTGAAAGAGTCACTTGATATTAAATTTCCTTCTGAATCTTCAAATTCTTCCATCGATATGTTGTCCATCATTGACTTAGCAATTACATCATTAGCTCTAGTCCAAATATCAATTACTTTATTGTATTTCTCTCCTTGAGTTACTAAACCTGAAGCAAACTGGCTTTCTATATCTTTAACTTCACCTTCGGCTTCTTCTATAATCTTTGGTTTTTCTCCTGGTATAACAAAATCATCTACGCAAAGAGATGAGCCTGATTTTGTTGAGAATTCATAACCCATATACATTAGCCTATCTGCAAAGATAACGGTTTTCTTTAAACCAGATCTTCTATAACTTGCATCTATTAGCTCTGAAATAGATTTGCTGTCTAATGTTTTATTAATCAATTCAAAAGGCATTCCTTCAGGTAAAAGTTCATAAAGTAAGGTTCTACCTAAAGTAGTTTCAACTATTTCAGTTTTTTCTTCTGGAAGTTTATTAGGTCTTAATCTAACTTTGATTTTTGCATGGACATCTATAGCACCTAACTGAAAAGATCTATTTGCTTCTTCAGGAGAAGAGAGAATACTGCCCTCTCCTTTTGCATTTATTTTCTCTCTCGTCATGTAGTAAATGCCTAAAACAACATCCTGAGAAGGATCTATAATAGGCTTACCATTGGCTGGTGAAAGAATATTATTTGTTGCCATCATCAAAGCTCTACACTCCAACTGTGCTTCAATAGTTAAAGGGACATGAACAGCCATCTGATCTCCATCAAAGTCAGCGTTATAGGCTTTACAAACTAAAGGATGTAATTGAATAGCCTTTCCTTCAACTAGAACTGGCTCGAAAGCTTGAATTCCTAATCTATGAAGGGTTGGAGCCCTATTAAGAAGAACAGGATGTTCTCTTATGACTTCAGCTAAAATATCCCAAACTTCTGGATCTTCTCTTTCCACCATTTTCTTGGCTAGTTTAATAGTACTGGCCATTTCTAATTGCTGCAGTTTTCCAAACACAAAAGGTTTAAATAATTCCAAAGCCATTTTTTTAGGAAGACCACACTGATGGAGCTTCAAAGTTGGCCCTACAACAATTACAGACCTACCTGAATAATCTACTCTTTTTCCAAGAAGGTTTTGTCTGAATCTACCTTGTTTTCCTTTAATCATGTCAGCAAGAGATTTAAGAGGCCTTTTATTTGATCCAGTTACAGCCCTTCCTCTTCTTCCATTATCTAATAAGGCATCAACAGATTCCTGGAGCATTCTTTTTTCATTCCTAGTAATGATGTCAGGAGCATTAAGATCTAAAAGTCTTTTTAAACGATTATTTCTATTTATTACTCTTCTGTATAAATCATTTAAATCAGAAGTTGCGAACCTTCCGCCTTCTAAAGGAACTAAAGGCCTTAAGTCTGGTGGTAAAACTGGTAAGACTTCCAAAACCATCCATTCAGGTTTATTTCCTGAATCTTTAAAAGATTTAAGGAGCTTTAATCTCTTTGTAAATTTCTTTATTTTTGCTTCAGATCTTGTTTGAGGAATCTCATCTTCGATAAACTTAATTTCTGAATCTAGATCTAATTCGTTTAAAAGAAGTTGAATTGCTTCAGCTCCCATTCCAGCTTCGAACTCGTCTCCCCAAGTTTCTAAAGCTTCGTAATATTCTTCATCGGTTAAGAGCTGACAGGTTTCTAAATCAGTCATACCAGGATCTGTAACAATATACGATTCAAAATAAAGAACTCTTTCTAAATCCCTTAGCGTCAAATCCAAAGAAAGAGCTATTCTGGAAGGTAGTGACTTCAGGAACCATATATGAGCCACAGGTGCAGCTAGCTCAATATGCCCCATTCTATCCCTTCTAACCTTTGAAAGAGTTACTTCAACTCCACATTTCTCACAAACTACACCCCTGTGCTTCATTCTTTTGTATTTTCCACAGATACACTCATAATCCTTTATAGGACCAAATATTTTGGCGCAAAAGAGACCATCTCTTTCTGGCTTAAAAGTCCTATAGTTGATAGTTTCTGGTTTTTTTACTTCTCCATATGACCAAGATCTAATTTGCTGTGGTGAAGCCAATCCAGCTCTAATACTGTTGTATTCAACACCATGACCTTGATCTCTTAAAATATTTAGTAAATCTTTCAAAGTAATCTCCTTAATTATCAATAGACTCTAGGTCTATATCTATACCTAGGGAACGAATTTCTTTAGTTAACACATTAAATGATTCAGGTATGCCCGCTTCCATTTCAAAGTTTCCATCTACTAGGTTCTTGTAAACTCTAGTTCTACCTGAAACATCATCAGATTTAACTGTGAGCATTTCTTGTAGAGTATGAGCAGCTCCGTAAGCTTCAAGAGCCCAAACTTCCATTTCACCGAACCTTTGACCTCCAAACTGAGCTTTTCCTCCAAGAGGTTGTTGAGTTACAAGACTGTAACTACCAGTAGATCTAGCATGCATCTTGTCTTCAACTAAATGATTCAGCTTAAGAATATACATATATCCTACAGTGACAGGTCTATCAAATTTTTCTCCTGTTCTTCCGTCATATAAGGTGGTCTGACCTGATGAAGGAAGTCCAGCTAGACTTAGCATATCCTTTACTTCTGATTCTTTAGCTCCATCAAAGACTGGGGTAGCCATTGGTACTCCTTCTCTTAGATTGTTAGATAGAACCATTACTTCTTTATCATTAAGAGAAGATATATCTTGCGTTTTCTTATCATATATCTTTGATAGAAAATCCCTCATGTCAGAAGCTTTTTTTCCTTCCTCTAACATTGCATTTATTTTATTTCCTAACTCTTTTGCTGCCCAACCTAGATGAGTTTCTAAAACTTGGCCTACATTCATTCTTGAAGGAACTCCAAGAGGATTTAGTACGATATCTACAGGGACACCATTTTCATCATGAGGCATATCTTCTTCAGGCATGATTACGGAGATCACACCTTTATTTCCATGCCTTCCTGCTAATTTATCGCCTGGTTGTATTCTTCTTTTTATAGCAAGATAAACCTTTACTATCTTTAGAACTCCAGGTGCAAGATCATCTCCAGCTTTAACTTTATCTTCCCTCTGCTTATACGTATCAGAAAGGTTTTTCTGATATTCTTTTAGGCCTTTGGCGATCTCTGCTAATTGCTCATTAACTTTCTCATTCTGAAGTTTGATTTTGAGCCAATCTTTCTTTTCGACATTGTCTAAATCTTCAGCTTTTATAGACGAACCTTTCTTTAAGCCCTTCCCTGAAGCGACTTTCTTACCAACAACTAATTCTTTTATTCTAGAGTAAGTTGCATCTTCTATTATTCTCAATTCGTCATCTATATCTTTCTGAATATCTTCTAGCTGAGTTTCTTCTATATCGATAGCTCTGCCATCTTTTTCTACTCCATCTCTAGTGAATACATGTACTCCGATTATTGTTCCATCTCCACCTGAAGGAACTCTTAGAGAACTATCCTTTACATCAGATGCCTTTTCACCAAAAATTGCTCTTAGTAGCTTTTCTTCTGGACTAAGTTGAGTTTCACCTTTAGGTGTAACCTTACCAACTAAAATATCTCCTGCTCTTACTTCAGCTCCTATATGAACAATGCCATGTTCATCTAATTTAGATAAAGCAGATTCACCTACATTAGGTATATCTGCAGAAATTTCTTCTGGTCCTAATTTTGTATCTCTAGCTACACAAGTTAATTCTTGAATATGAACACTTGTAAACTTATCTTCACTTACTAACTTATCTGAAATTAGAATAGAATCTTCAAAGTTGTAACCATGCCAAGGCATGAAAGCTATTCTTACGTTTTGCCCTAATGAAAGCTCGCCCAGGTCAACTGAAGGACCATCTGCTAGTACATCATTCTTGCTGATTCTGTCTCCTTTGGAAACGATAGGTCTTTGATTAATACAAGTGTTCTGATTTGATCTCGTGTATTTAATTAAGTTGTAGATATCGACTCCAGAATCGCCTGGTTTTATTTCTTTCTCATTTACTCTAACTACAATCCTACTGGCATCAATACTCTCAACTAATCCGCCTCTTAGCGCTGTTAAGCAAGATCCTGAGTCTCTCGCAACAAGCCTTTCCATTCCTGTTCCAACTAAAGGAGTTGAGGTTTGTAAAGTTGGGACTGCCTGTCTAGACATATTTGAACCCATCAATGCCCTGTTTGCATCATCATGCTCTAAGAAAGGTATTAAGGAAGCAGCAACTGACACAACCTGCTGAGGAGATACATCCATGAATTCAACTCTATCTCTAGACATTAAAGAAAATTCATTCTTGTACCTAACAGGTACCAATTCCTCAACAAATTTATTGTTGGCATCAAGCAAAGCACTCGCTTGTGCAATAACGTAATCTCCTTCTTGAATTGCAGAAAGATATTCAATATCTTCTGTAACTTTTGAGCTACTTACTTTTCTGAAAGGACTTTCTAAGAATCCATATTCATTGGTTCTAGCAAAAGCTGCTAAAGAATTAATTAATCCAATATTTGGGCCTTCTGGTGTCTCAATAGGACACACCCTTCCATAATGAGTCGGGTGAACATCTCTCACTTCGAAACCTGCTCTTTCTCTTGTAAGACCTCCTGGTCCTAATGCTGAAACTCTACGTTTATGTGTAACTTCTGCTAGAGGGTTATTTTGATCCATAAACTGAGATAATTGACTTGAACCAAAGAATTCTTTTACTGCAGCTGAGACAGGCTTAGCATTAATTAAATCTTGAGGACCCAAATCATCTGTTTCAGCTGTAGCAAGCCTTTCTCTCACAGCTCTTTCCACTCTAGCCAAACCAATTCTATATTGGTTAGAAATCATTTCTCCTACTGATCTAACTCTTCTATTTCCTAAATGATCAATATCATCAACTTGATCTTTACCATTCCTAATTGATACAAGTGTTCTTAATGCATCTAGAATGTCTTCCTTTTCAAGAATGCTACTTCCTTCTATTGCGTCTCTAGATAACCTCTTGTTGAACTTCATTCTTCCAACAGGAGAAAGATCATATCTTTCAGGATTAAAGAATAGGCCTGTGAATAGTGTTGTGGCTGCTTCTTTAGTTGGAGGCTCTCCTGGTCTCATCATTCTATAAATCTCTACAAGAGCTTCTATATCATTCGTAGTTGAATCACTTCGCAAAGTGTCAGCCATATATGGACCGGACTCTAGATCATTTATATACAGGGTTTTTAGTTCTTTTAAACCAAGCTCTTTAATAGCAGCAAGAACTTCCTCATCTATAACGGTGTTACATGGTAGGACTACCTCACCAGTTGTTTTGCTAAATATATCTCTAGCAGTTACTAAACCGTGTAGTGCCTCATCAGAGTAACTAAGAGTCTTTATTTTAGAACTCTCAATTTTTCTAATGTGTCTAGCGGTAATCCTATCGCCTTTTTTTATGATTAATTCAGAACCTGTTTTTATATCAATTGGTGTAATTTTCCCCATTAATTTTTTTGGATCCAATTGAAGTTCAAAAACATCACCTTTGATCTTGAAGGTTTCTGTATCATAAAAACTTTCTAGAATTGTTTGGTCTGTATACTCTAAGGCTTTTAAAAGAATGGTAGCTAGAAGCTTTCTTCTTCTATCTATTCGAACATAAACTAAATCTTTAGCATCGAACTCAAAATCTAACCATGAGCCCCTAGCAGGAATAATTCTTGCACCATATAAAACCTTTCCTGATGGATGGCTCTTACCTTTGTCATGATCAAAAAATAATCCTGGTGATCTATGTAATTGAGATACAACAACTCTCTCTGTGCCGTTGATAATAAAAGTACCGTTATCAGTCATCAAAGGGATTGTCCCCATATAGACTCTCTCAGATTTTCCTTCCTTTAACTTTTCTGTTTCCTTGTCTATAAAGAAAAGATTGCAATAAATATGCAAAGAGACTTCATAGGTTATCCCTTTTAATTTGCACTCTCTTTCATTAAATACTGGCTGACCTAGTTCATATCCAGAGTATTCCATTCTGGCATTTCCATTATGACTCTCAATAGGAAAAATAGATTGTAAAACTTGCTCTAGACCTTGTTCAGCTCTAGAACTAGGATCAATCTCTTTTTGAAGAAACCCGTGATAAGACTCCAATTGGGTAGCTAATAAATTAGGTAACTCCATTGCGCTTGAAATCTTCTCAAAACTTCTTCTTATTCTTTTCTTTTCTGTATACGAAAATGCCATATAACCCTCGATAATTAATTTAATTTAGTGTGAATATTTAAAACTATTTAAGTTCTGCTTTTGCTCCAGCTTCCTCTAGTTGTTTTACATATTCTTCAGCTTCTGCCTTATCCACACCTTCTTTCAAAGATGAAGGAGCACCGTCCACTAAGCCTTTAGCATCCTTAAGGCCTAGCCCAGTTATTGCACGTACTGCTTTGATTACATCAACTTTTTTGTCTCCTACTTCAGTTAACATAAGTTCTACTGGCCCAGCTTCTTCCTCAGCAGCTCCACCGCCGTCAGCGGCAGGTGCAGCGGCTGCAGCGGCTACAGGTGCAGCAGCAGTAACACCAAATTTTTCTTCCATAGCGGAAATAAGATCCACTATATCCATAACACTCATTTCAGAAATTGCATCTAAAATTTCTTCTTTACTTAACGCCATTATTTTCTCCAATTATAAAAATTAAAAATTAAGATTCTGCCTGTAACTTCTGTTCTCTAACAGCATCTAAAGTCCTAACTAATTTACTAGGAACTTGATTCATTAGAGAGGCAAGTTTGCTAACTGGTGCATTTAGAACACCAAGTAATTGCGCAATAGCTTGCTCTTTGGTCGGCAAATTAGCTATATCAGATAACCTAGAAAGATCTAAAAGATCATCCCCAAAAGATAATCCTTTAACTTCAAAACTTGAGTTTGATTTCTTAAAATCATTTAAGAGCTTTGCTGCACTAGCAGGATCTTCTAAAGAAAAGGCTAACATAGTTGGACCTACCAACAGATCGTCAAAACAAGAAAACTTTGTATCCTCTAATGCTCTTTTAGCAAGAGTATTTCTAATAACTTTGAGATGAACTGAATTAGTTCTAGCTTCTTCTCTTAGTTTAGTTAAAGCAGATACTGAAGTTCCATGATAATTAGCAGCTATAGCTGAAGTTGCTTTATTGGCTATTTCATTTAGCTCATCTACAGCAACCTTTTTCTTATCAATGTTCATTGACATCTTCTTATCCTCCGCTTGTTTTTACACAAGCATTAAAGTGGTAAAGCTTTAGGCTTTTTCCACCCATCTACGTAGGTTAAAAATATTAAGTGAAAAAAAATTTTCACACCTACGGTCTCCGATAGGTACGACTTAGGCGCACCACTCAGAAGAAAATTAATCAAAACCTCATTAATATTTTAATGACGATAGATCAATTTCTATTCCAGCTCCCATAGTGGAAGACAGGAATAATCTTTTTATAAAAACTCCTTTTGAAGAAGCAGGTTTATTTTTCTTCAAATCTTCTAAAAGAGCCTCTACATTGTTCTTTACCTGTTCAGGTGAATAAGACAAATCCCCTATTCGACCATGAACTATTCCTGATTTATCAGACCTGTATCTGATTTGTCCTGCTTTAGCATTGGAAACAGCAGCTGCAACATCTTTAGTTACAGTTCCTGTTTTAGGATTTGGCATTAGACCTTTGGGTCCAAGTACTTTTCCTAAAGGACTAACAATTTTCATCGTTTCAGGAGTTGCGATGACAACATCATATTCATCTGCATCTTTTTTAAATTCTTCAGCTAAGTCATCCATGCCCACAGCATCTGCACCTGCATCCTTGGCTGCTTTCCCTTCATCCCCTTCTGCAAAAACTGCAA
>TARA_B100000686_G_scaffold283514_1_pt1 | contig 10690 bp, 15 predicted proteins | sample TARA_B100000686 | Tara Oceans TARA_B100000686 (sample SAMEA2622733) | marine metagenome | biome: marine biome (ENVO:00000447); feature: marine epipelagic mixed layer (ENVO:xxxxxxxxx); material: "saline water (ENVO:00002010), including plankton (ENVO:xxxxxxxx)" | depth 150 m
GAAAATCCACGAATTGCACTTGAAGATGTGGAAGAAGCAATAACTTTACTTCCATTTTCAAGTTCTAAAGAACCTTTATTCCATTCTCGTAAACCTTGTTGAAGAAATTTGGGGAGATGTTGATAGGATGTTTGAACTCGACTAAGAATTTCTCTTGCAGTTATTGCTTTGTTTGCAAGAATACCAACTGTTTTTTCACTATTAAAAAGAACATAATGCAATAACCAACCGATAGTTGTAGTTGTTTTACCAACCTGCCTACCAGTTTTTACGATAACATTTCTGTTATCAGTTATAGCGTTAACTAGTTTTTTCTGAAAATCATACATCTTGAAAGATACAAGTCCTTCATCAACGTGTACAATTTTAACATAGTTTTCCAAAAAGTAAATCGGATCATTACTACATTTAATGTATTCCTCGATTTCTTTTTTTGTAAACTTGTGTTTAACACCTAAACCTTTAAGAAGGTTATTTCCTAAATAAGACTCTGGCATATCATTTTTTCTTTTTCATTTCAAGAAGTTTTTGAAGTTCGGAAGTACTTCCAATAAACAAATTGTTTTCATTTTTCGTTGGTTTATTTGTTCCTTCTACTTCTTTTCTTGTTTTTTGCAATATCAAAAGTTCTTTTGTTGCTGCTGATAAAGAATTTATAAGTTGTGTGGCAACCTCAAAAGCTCTTGGTTGCTCACCTTCTTTTGCTATTGCTAACAATTCATCAAGAGCAGTATTGCCTTTTGCAATTAAAGTATGGTATTGATCTCTTGAAAAATCATAATCACTAGTTAAATCAGTTGTAGTAGATTCTACTGCTGGTGCTTGTTCTAAAGTTTGTTGTGGTTCATCAACATCTATAATGTCATCAGCAATATCTAATATATCATTTAATTTTTTTACAGTTTCTTTTTTCATATATTGCATTTTATAAATTTGTAGTTGTTACAGTAAATCCCGGATTATCATCTGGGTCAGCAGTTGTCGGATCTGGTTTAACATCAACATTAACTAATTTTTCATCTATGTCATTAAAAGATGTTCCTGCATTAACATCAACCTCTCTAATAATACCTTGATCGGAAGTGGGACCATATAAATATCCTTTTACAGTAAAAGATAAAGTATGAATTAATGCCCTTCTTACAAGAAAATCACCCTCATATGAATCTTCAGTTGCCATAGAATTAAATATTACTGGTATATCTCTTTTAATACCAAGTGTACTCATCTCATTTAATGTTACATGAAATTCTGGTGTAAAATATGGAAGTATTTGTTCAAGTATTTGTGCTCCATCATCACTATTCTTAACCATAATAGATAAATCCATATCAAAATTATATGGTACTGGTGAATATCCAGTTAATAAAGTAGTAGTATTAGCATCTAAATTTGCAACAGCAGTTGCCTTTGTTCCACCACCACCACTTATAGTAACATTAGGTCGTACTTTATATCCTGCACCAGCATTAGTAAGCGTAATAGCAGTAACTACACCATTAGTAATAGTTGCTGTAGCTGTTGCATTTGTACCACCACTAGGTGCCGCAGTAATCGTAACAGTAGGTGCTGAAGTATAACCTGAACCACCAGTTGCAATAGTAATATTATCTAAATTTCCAAGAGGTTTAACTTCTCTAATCTTTCTCATTGTTTGAAGTTTTCTTGTCGGATCATAATTCATTGTTGTTATTTCAAATGACATTCTTGGTAAAGTAATACCGACAATTTCCTTATCATCAAGAATAGGACCTTGTTCCAATCTTGTTAAATACTTTTCTGCAGGACCGTATCCTATCGGAACTTTAAATTGGCTTTGTATTACACCAGTAGATGTTAATCTCTTTACAGTAATATCGTTAAATAGTGTTCCAAACAATATAACAATATTTCTAATATTTTTATTATAAAAATATGTTCCAAACATTAAACTTCTCCGTTAATCATATATTATCACTCCAAGGATCTAACTCACTAAAGTCTAAAATAGAATCACCTTCTGTTTCAAAAACTTTATTATCATCATATGTTGTTGAAGGACTATCTTGATGGTCTATTTTTGAAATACTCATTGAAGTTCCACTTGTTGCACCAATTAAATTTGTTCCAGTTGCAAGATCACCAGAAACACGATACAAACTTAGAGCTGTTCCATTTTGTGTTGCTACTTTTGCTTTTGCCGTTGCATTTGCAAGACTTGAACCTTGATAAACATCCTCACTAATAGTATAACCAGTATTACTTGCCATTGTTACTAAAATAGTTGTTGCATTTTCTCTTTCAATCTTGTCAAAAACTTCTTTATTTTCTGCTGCAGAAAGATCAAATGTTTCATTGCTATATTGAAATAATTCACAAGTTAATTCAAAAACAGTATTTTTTCCTAATGAATAAAATGGTCTTTCATGTTCAACAAATTTTATATCAAAGAGACCTTTATTTAAACCTTTAATATAAACTAAATCACCTTCTCTTGGAACTGCAAAACCAACTGTATCATTAAATCTTTCTTTATTGACAATTAAAATTAATTCATCTTGAACATCTAAGCCAAATTTAGAAATAATATCACCAGCACCACCAAAGCCTTCTGGTGTATTAATATACATTTCTACCTCTTGTGCAGATGTAAATTTTCTCGAAGCATCTTCACCGAGTATATTATCTTTATTAACTGCAACACTTGGTAAATATAAACAATCTATACCACTCATTTGAATTACTTCTTTAGTTAAACTATTAAGTAATTCTTGTTGTGGCCAAGAATTAAAATTTTTAAAATAATTATTAGTAGTCATATCAACCTACATTAAAGTCTATAGGTAATTCGTATTTAAGACTCATTTCTTCTTCTATCTGTCTAATTTCTTCTACGGCCTCATCATATATAGTCTTTCCATCAAGTGTAATTCCACCGGGTAGTACAACACCTACAAATTTCTTTAAATTTTCTCCCCATTGTCTTTTGATTAAAGCAGTAGTATATTTTTTAAGAAACATATCATTCCAAACTTCTGTATATGTAGAAGGATCTAAAATTCTATATGCTTCAACAATTAAAACATCATCTGCATTAAATTTTTCTGACCAATTTGTTTCCAAGTATAATCTATTTTGTTTTCTATTAAAAAGTACCGTTGGTGCAATATTGAATAAATTAGAAACTAATGAAAAATTAGTTTGTGTCATGGCCCATTGAATTAAAGAAGAACCCTGAAATGTATTTAAATCATTTAAACGTGCCTGATATTCTTCATTGAAGAAACCACCTTGAAATGAATCAAAACTTGGAATAGGTAATACTCTCACTACACTAATAACAGGTGCAGCTATTGCAATATATTCATTTGTAATATCAGTTGCAGTAATAGTATGCTTTAAAAAAACTTTTTCAACACCATCAAAATGATATTCTTGGAAATATTCTAAGGCATCATCAACTCTTTCTTCTAGTTGATCTTCGTCAACATTTATTTCAACAACAGGCTGACCTAATCTTCTCAAACAATAATCTATCAATCCTTGTCTTGATGTTACACTAGCCATACTCTTTTCCTTTTATAATTGTGATATTTTTTCAACTTCATCAACTTGTTTTAACATATTTTCTTTTGCTTCAGTTGCTATTATAAGTTGTGCTTCCAACTGAACTGCTCTTCCATTAAGTTCATTGACTTTAGTTTGAAGTATGTTAATTACTTTTTGTGCATAATTTAATTGATGGTTTAACTCATCTGTATTACTAGTTACTGTTGCTTCTTGTTTAACTTTTTTTGTCATTTCAAATACTCCTTAATAAAAAAATAATATTATTTTTTTGATCTTGTCTTTCTTGCAGGTTCATCAGCTCTTGAAATTCTTTCTTCATCTGCCTCTAAACCATAACGTGTTCTTACCATTGTATCTAATTTTAAAATATCAGTCTGTAAAACTCGTATCCTATCTATTAATTGTACTAGTATATCCATTTGAACATTAAGTTTTCCTATCAATGAATCTTTTAACCATCCAATTACTTTCCAAAAACAAAATCCGATCAATAAAAATCCCACTACAGGTAAACCTAATCTCTCAATAAGATTTGCTGTTTCAGTTAATTCCATTTTTATTAATCCTTAAGAAAAAAAAATAGGATAGGGAAAGTCCCTATCCCTAAAGTAGTTAATCTTTATATTATAAAAATGAAATTAAAAAGTTCCACCATCAATAGAGTCAGACCATTCTGGTGCTCCACCAGATGAAACTTTTAAAAATTGTCCTGCTGAGCCTATAGTCAAGACAGTCAAATCACTTGTTCCGGCACCGACTAAAATTCCATTAGAAGCAACTGAACCTATACCAGTACCACCTAAAGTTACTGGTGTTTGTGCTTGAATACTCCATGTTCCAGAAGATACTGAAGGTACGCCTGTTGAACTAGATGTATTAATACCAGTTCCACCCTTTGTTGCACTAATTGCTGTTGCGTTCCATGCACCAGTTGAAATTGTACCAACACCTGTAATATTAGTTTGTGATGCAGTTGTTAATGTTCCATCTATATTACCAAATGCAACATTACCTAGTGTACCAGAAAAAATTTCTGAATTATTAGTTGCACTAACAAGATATTTAAATTTTGCATCTGTATCATCATAACCAAAAAATCCAATTCTTGCAACTCCATCATTATATTTAAATTCAATACCACGGTCTTTATTATCATCTGAGGCATTTTGTCCTACAACAAAAACAGGATCTGCAATAGAAACTGTTGTAGAATTAACAGTTGTAGTTGTCCCTGATACTGTTAAATTACCTGCAATCGTTACATCATTTGGTAAACCAATAGTTACTTGTGCTGTTTCTGAACCACTACCAGAAACTTCAACTTCATTTGCAGTACCTACGATTGTTGAAACATATGCTCCTGTTGTACCCGTTCCAAGTGCTACTGAATTATTTTGTACACTATTGACTGAAACTACACCACCAGCAGTCATAGATACATCACCAGAAAGAAATTTATTATCCCAAGAATCTGTACCATCATGGACTAATACATGACCTGCACCAGTAGAAGCAATGTTTGTATCACTTGCTTCTGCAATAGTATCAACATGAGAAGTTACTTGATTATCAACATATGCTGTTGTTGCGAGTCTTGTTGAATTATTATTTGCAGCTTGTGTCGGTGCAGTAGGATTTCCAGTTAAACTTGTGTTGTTTAATATATCACTTACATATGTTGAGTTAAGTGTTCCACCAATTTTACGAACAATAGCACCGGCAGGTGTCATATCACCAATATACAAGTTACCAGCAGCACCCCCACTCCCATGGTCTGCCCAGGCTAATTCACCTTTATCTAATGATGATGGTGCGGATGTTCCTGTTGATCTTTTTATTTGTATTGTACTAGCCATTTTTTATTCCTTTTATTATGTTAGGGTTATACTCTATAAAAGAATATCAAAATTCACCGCCATCATTGTCATTCACTACACCAATATCCATCGGAACCCATTTACTTTGTGCTTCGGACCAAACTAAAACATCATTATTATTTAACCCTGCCTTATTTACATCTGTCAAATCCACCAAAGGTGGATGGTCTGTATTGGTACCTTGAAACCCTGCAACTATACCACTAGAAACAGCTGGTGAAAAAGTTGAATTACCATTGTTTGAATTAACTTGAATTGGCATTAGGTTGTTACCTCCGGACGAATTATTAAAATACCTTCTATGACTCTTTCTTTCTCACCAGTAGATGTTTTTGTCATCTCAACATCATAAAGCCATTTACCATCTTTTAAATTACTTGTTTGTGTATTTGTTAATGTTAAACGTAAATTGCCTTGTGTTGCATTAATAACTGCCGCACCAATAGTTTCTTTTGCGGCAACTGATTTATAATGTCGTTTAATGCTTGCGGCAAACGTATGACCAGTAACATCCCTTGCAGTACCATCAGTATTTAACAAGTTAATGTCGGCCATCCAATCTTGTCCTGCGTTCGTATCTAAATTCCATTTTACAGCAGCCATATTTTTATCCTAATGCTATTGACATTGCTATAGAAGTTGCTTCTGCATCTGATGCTGATACACCAGCAGAAATTGTTGTAAAACTAAGAGTACCACTTCCATTTGTTTTTAATACTTGACCATTACTACCATCACTTACATTTAATTCTGTAATACCAACTGAATTAGCAACTATCTGTGCATTACTAACAGTACCAGATAAATCACCACCAACTGATGTAGCACCAACAGATGAATGACTTGCAACAGTTATAATTGAATCATCAGATTTTCTCGTATATAACTTTTGGTCTGCAAGATTCATGCAGACTTCACCAACTGCTATATCACTTGTCGTTGGTACAGATGATGCTGTTTCACTTCTTTTTAATTTGATTACAGCCATGTCTTACCCTGTTATTAGTTACTATGTTTATTTATAATAAAATTATTTCTTAACTAGACTCACAAAATCGGGATCCACATTTAATGGATCACTAGTAAAATAATGTTGTACCAAATTCACATCGGTTTCTGTAGTGTAGTTTTCGTCATCTTTATTTTTCATGGTTAATATATGGGGTGTAGCATGGTAAAGTTTGATTGCATCCAAGTTGCTCAAGGCTTTAATTTCTATTTCCTTGTCATTACTTTCTTTTCTGATTGCAGTTCGATAGGTCTTAACATCATCAGGAATTGCAGTTCCACCTTCACCCTCCCTCCATGCCATCCAATCAGTACTTTCTAAAAGCCTAGATGCTTGTCGCTTAACTTGCTCAATCATTCTATTTTTAATATCATCATTGTCTAAAGCTGTTTGTGCATAAGTACCAATCACTTCATCAGATTTAACTTCATAACTTAATTCACCTCGATGATAAAATCGACTATCAACCGTATTTTCTAAATAAGGCAACAGGTCTATGGCTTTCAACTCTGCGTTGCTCCATTTTTGAAAAATCTGTTTAGGATATTGAATATCATTTATTGTAATAGGTACTGGTCGTGGAATAACCTGAACGACTTCCCCATCTTTTACTTGACAAAACATAAGTTACTCCTCTGGATATGGTGCAGTAGGGGGAGTGAAGTTAGCGTCCCACCTTGCAACTCTACTAATTCTTATTTCTTCCCACCATGCCGCAATATGGGAAGAACTATTATTTCCACCACCAAATTCCCAATTTGCGGAAACATTTTGAACAGTTTCATCACCAACAGTAATTGAACCTTCTAAGGTTCCATTTATAAATAATTTTTGATGACCATTCGATCTCACAAGTGCAACATGAGCCCATTGATTAGCAATATTAACACCCGGATTTATAAATCGTTGAGTTGACCCATTAGATGTTCCAAAAATAAAATTACCACCACCTTCACTACGACACATAAATGCAAAATTGCTAGCAGAATTTCCACCTTGTCCACAAATATGAGCATTGTTTGCAGGAGCACCATTAAAATAGACCCAAAAATCAATAGTAAACTGATCTGTAAAAGCAAAGTCTGCTGAATCAGCTATTTCAATAGCATCACCTGAACCGTCTGTATAGATTGCAGTGCTACCAAACTTGGCTTGTCCAGAATCAAAATGAGCTCCGGCGATAGCACTTACAGTTCGACTATACGGACTTGAATCTGTGAAATTACTATTTCCATTTGTTCCATCACCCCTTACTAGAGCCAAAGTATCCCAATCTGGTGTTGGTTCTGAGGTTGTTTCAATTTTTATTTCGCATTTCCAAACCCGACTAGAAGATATATTTGTATTTTCTGCCATACTTGTAATAGTGTCATGCCTTGAAGATCCCCAATTAGGTTTAGTAATATCTTCGTGTAGGTTTAAATTAATAGAACCATTTGACCCCTCATCAACAAGTACAAGCCAATAGTAAGTTCCCCTATTAACTGTTGGTTTTGATGACCATGTTATTGTTTTATTCCCCGTGGAAGAAATATTGCTAGTATCAGAATCGTTCCCTATTTGACTGCCGGGGTTAGTTCCATTGTGGCTCCACAATTCCCAATGAGCATTATAAGAAGTGCTTATGCTAGCAACATTAACAGTAACAGAGGATATTTCACCTGTTCTGGTTGGACTCCAAAGTATGCCAGCTTTTCCATAACCGGTGCCTTTACCGCAACTCTGATTAGCTACAGTTGAAAAGTTTAAATACCCATCACGCTGAATACCTTCGTAGTCTATGTACTGCATATTGTCTATATCTGGTTGACTCCCCCCAGAACTACCAATCCATAATCTTACTGGATTAGTTGAGGTAGTTGAAAATGTTCTTCTCAAGGTTGATCCTGTATAATATTTAAAAGCTCCGCTTACTCTTTCAAGTTTAATTACATCACCATCAGAAGGAGTATGGGATGAGCCTTCGCTGGTATTGTTGTGAACAAAATTACCTATGCCATGCCCTGACCATCCTCCACCCGTAACCCACGCCCAATAGTTAGTCATGTTTCTGATTGTGGTATTACCATCACCAGGCGAAGAATCACTCGCATCCTCTGAAATTTCATAAAGGCAGAAAACAAGATTTGTAAAAGTTGCCCCCGTAAAGGTAATTTCAAAATTACCGTCAAATGTAAAGAGAGAACGAATACAAGAATCACCACCAGTATTATCTACATAACCACCATTACCAGTTTCGTGGTCGCCCAACGCATTGCCAGCAAAGGGCCATTCATGTTGAGCATGTGTATAGTTCCAATCACCTGAAGATGGTTGATAAACTTCTTGTTTTTCCTCACCGCTTGGTATTGCACTTGTTGGAAATAATGCCATTATTTATTCCTTATTTAAATCTTGATTCCATTTTGTTGAAGCCATTATATATTCCTGTTTTTTATGGTTTTGTTGGCCAAGTTACGTCTGCATAAACCGTATTACTAGCAGGGATGTCTCTTAGAGCCTGTCGATATGTTTTCATAGCATCTGTTAAAGCTACATCACTTAATCCAAAGTGATCTGTTTCTCTTAGTAAAGCATCTCTGTGTTGCCTGATCTGTGCCATCTCTCTAGCTGGTGCTTCATCATTCCAAGCCTTTTCTTCTGCATCTCTTTGTTCTTCTTCTTCTGCTGTCAGAGGCATATCTACTCCATCAACATTCTTCATTCTACCCATAACTTATTACTCCTTTTGTTATTGTTAAGCTAATTCTAATACTGAATAACTTCCACTAAAAGTTCCTGATGACGGATACACTTGAAACGCATTAACAGCTTCTTTTACATTTCTATGCCCCAAAGCCCAACCTTTATACCAAGCAGTTTGTTGTTCACCTAATGCACCATAATGCGTTTGCACCATTGTTTTTAACCCTGAGGTAGAAGCACCAAAAATAGTGATTTCTGCAAAAGCTGTGTTTTCATCATTACTTCCGCTATTGTCATTACGCACATAGTAAGTAAGTTGCATCATATTGTCATTACCACCGCTAGTGTTGTTGTACTCAGTATAAGTAGTATTGTCGTTGTAACGTGCGGTACGGAGATGCTTATAGTTATAATCAGTAGACCAACTAGAACCATTATTAGTGCTTGTTCTACCTCTAAGAGTTGTATTACCAGTATTGCTAATCGTTATATCGTCAATATAAATTTTTACAATCTTACTTAACCCAGTAATGTTGATACTGCTTGCATTAGTAAAAGCTGTTTCTGAAACTTTAGTAGTCCAAGCACCACCTCCAGCCCCATCAATCTGTGTCTGCACATTTGATGTTACAGAATTTAAATAAGCATGTTCAGTATTGGAAACATCACCAGCACCAATCATATTTGAGTTTACTCTTGATAATGCCATTTCCTATATCCTTATTTTTTGTTGATAATTTACTCATTTTTAATTAATATAATTATTCCTTTAAGTATTATCTTTAATAGATTTATCCATGTTTTCCCATGTCCAATCGCCTTCAAGTTCAGAAAAACTAACTGTCCACCATTGAGCTGGATGATTTGTAGTAAATGTTTCACCATTAACTTCAAAAGAAGAATCCCATGCCTCTCTCCAAAACACTAAACTAGGTAATTCACCAACTACAACATTGTTTAATTCGACTATTTTATTATTTCGTGCAGTTTCAGTTTCTTCATCCCAGCCCCACGGAATAGCTTCAACATCCGATGGTAAAGTATCTAAAAGTGATTGTGCATCACCATATATGTTATGAAATAAATATCTCATTTTATAATCCACTAAGTTTTCTTGCTGTTCCATTACCACCCAAACCACCATTAGAATTATTCCAAGCACCTCCTCTTTGTCCCGGCGCTCTTGGTGTAATAGAACTTGAATCTGTATTATAGAATACTGTTATTGAGCCACCACCTGAACCTCCACCACCATCAACACCACCATCCAAACCAGAAGAATCAATCCAACCAGAACCACTCAATGTTCCAGTAACATAAACTATTAAAGTTCCGGCAGTACCATTAGCATAACCTTCAAAAGCAGCTTCACGACCCCTCATATTAGTAGACCCTGAGTTCCATGCACTATCATGTGGAAAACCATAAGATGTATGACCAGAGGTAGTTCCACTATCACCACTTTGACGATAAGAAGGCCAAGAGTTAGATTGATATAAAGCATTTCCCCAAGGACCAGTACCTCCGTATACACCAGCTGGATTACCAGCACCAGGTCCACCAAAACCAT
>TARA_B100000686_G_scaffold69190_1_pt1 | contig 10690 bp, 11 predicted proteins | sample TARA_B100000686 | Tara Oceans TARA_B100000686 (sample SAMEA2622733) | marine metagenome | biome: marine biome (ENVO:00000447); feature: marine epipelagic mixed layer (ENVO:xxxxxxxxx); material: "saline water (ENVO:00002010), including plankton (ENVO:xxxxxxxx)" | depth 150 m
AAAAATTTATTAAATATTTTCAAGAAACCTGTAAACATCTTAAGTACTGTAAACATCCTGTAATTTCTGCACCATCAGGTTTAACTCTAGGAGGTGGATTTGAAGTTGTTGTGCAAAGCAATTTTGTTGTTTCCCATGTAAATATTGTTATCGGTTTGGTAGAAACAATAGTTGGTTTGGTTCCAGCAGGAGGAGGTTGTAAAGAAATGCTATGGAGATGGTCACAAACCAAAGATGGAAGAAAAGATCCCGATTATGCACCTCTTAAACTTTTCGAAATTATAGGTTTTGCAAAAACAGCGACTTCTCCAATAGAAGCAGAACCATTAATGCTTCTTAACTCTCATGATAAAAAAGTTATGAATAGAAACAATCTTTTAAAAGAATCAAAACTTTTATTAGAAAAAAACAAAGATTTTACAGCTCCAAATAAATGCAAATTCAAATTGTCAGGAAAACTGGTAAGAGAAAAAATGCATAAATCTCTCGAAAAATTATACAATGATAAAAAAATATTAGAACATGGTCTAGAAGTAGGTAAAGAATTAGCATATGTTTTAAGCGGAGGAGATACAGATTTAAATAAAGAATTAACTGAGGATAATCTTTTTTCTTTAGAATTGAATGCCTTTATGAAATTAATTGAAACAGAAAAAACTCAAGAGCGTATTAAACATACGTTGGCAACTGGAAAACCATTGGTAAACTAATAATGACAACATATACAGCACCAGTAGAAGAAATGATGTTTTTGTTTAATAATTTAAGAGACAATAAGAATTATAATGAACTAGATATGTACAAAGAAATTAACTCTGATTTAGTTAAAGACATATTAGAACAGGCTGCAAAAATTAATCAAGAAATTATTTTACCTCTAGCAAAAGCTGGAGATGAAAATCCTTGTATTTATGAAAATGGAATAGTCAGGTCACCTCCTGGATACAAGGAAGCTTACAAAAAATTTATAGATGATGGATGGACATCTTTATCTTGTGACCCTAAATATGGAGGCCAAGGAATTCCAAAAACAGTGAGTACTTTTTTTGAAGAGATGCTATCCTCATCTAGCTTAGCTTTTAAATTGTATAGTGAACTGAGCATAGGTGCTTACAATTGTATTTTAAGTCACGGAGATAAAAAAATAAAAGAAAAATTTCTTCCTAAAATTGTTGAAGGAAAATGGAGTGGAACTATGTGTCTAACTGAATCTCAATGTGGTACTGATCTTGGCTTACTAAAAACCAAAGCGGTTAAACAAAAAGATGGTTCTTATAAGATATCTGGTCAAAAAATATTTATTACATCAGGTGATCACGATTTGACTGAAAACATAATCCACTTGGTTTTAGCAAGAACACCTGATGCTCCTCCTGGAACTAAAGGAATTAGTTTATTTTTAGTACCAAAATTAATTGTTAATGAAGATGGTTCAGTGGGCTCTAGAAACGGAGTAAATACTGGCTCAATAGAATCAAAGATGGGAATTAAAGGATCTCCAACTTGTGTTTTAAATTTTGATAATTCTATAGGATATATGATAGGTGCAGAGAATAGAGGGCTAAACTCTATGTTTACTATGATGAATCTGGAAAGAATAGTTGTTGGAATTCAAGGTCTTGGGATTTCAGAAACAGCTTATCAAAATGCTTTGGCTTATGCAAAAGAAAGAAAACAAGGAAAAGCAAATAATAACAAAAATAATGAAACAGATTTTATTATAAAACATGCGGACATAAGAAGAAGCTTGATGAATATGAGGTCTATCATTGAGGGTGAAAGAGGTCTTGCTTTTTGGCTATCACAACAAGTAGATGTTAGTTTAAACCATTCAGATGAAAAAATTAAAAAGTCAGCAGCAGATATAGTTTCTTTAATGACTCCTGTAATTAAATCTTTTTTTACTGATATGGGAATGGAAATAACAAACGATACAATTCAAATATTTGGAGGATATGGTTATACAAAAGACCAAGGAATAGAGCAATTATTTAGAGACAATAGAATAACCCCAATTTATGAGGGAACAAATTCTGTTCAAGCAATAGACTTAGTATATAGAAAAATTTTAAACAACAATGTTTTAGACGAATATATTTTACAAATTGACGAAGAAATCAAAAACTGCAAAAACAATAAAGATTTAGATTTGTTTTTAGAAAGAGTTAAAAAATACAAAGAACTTCTTATAAATTTTACATCTTGGTTAAAAACAAAACAAACAATATCCAAAGATGATGTCAGTTCTGCTTGTAATGATTATTTAAAAGTTCTTGGATATGTTTCACTATCATATTCATGGTTAAGAATCTTAAGAGTTAGTTATGAAAAAATGAACACTAATAAATCTTTTTTTGAAGAGAAAATTAATACAGGAAAATATTATTTTGACAAAATTTTACCTAGAGCTGAAAGTCATTATATTGCTGGCATAACTGGAAGTGAATCTACAATGAAGGCAAACTTTAATTAAATGAGCAATTATAATAAAAATCTTGAAAAAAATAATGCAAATTATGTGGCTCTTACACCCTTGTCTTTTTTAGAAAGAACTAAAGATATATATCCAAATTACGAAGCAATAATATACGAAAGCAGAAAGTATACTTGGAAAGATGTGTATAACAGGTGTGTTAAATTTGCTAGCGCTTTAGATAAGATTGGAGTTAAAACTGGTGACACTGTTTCTGTAATGGCATTTAATACTCCAGAAATATTTGAAGCTCATTATTCTATTCCAATGGTTGGAGCCGTAATAAATGCAATAAACACAAGATTAGATTCCAATACGATAAGCTATATTTTAAACCATAGTGATGCAAAAGTTTTAATTGCAGACAGACAATTTCATGAAATTATTAATAAAGCTTTAAAAAATGTAAAAAACAAAATTACAATAATAGATATAAACGATAAAGACGCTGATACTTCAAAATTCAAACAAATAGGCAAACTTGAATATGAAAGCTTTCTAAATACTGGAGATATTAATTATAAGTGGAAAAAACCAATTGATGAATGGCAAGCTATTTCATTGGGTTATACATCAGGAACCACTGGAAACCCAAAAGGAGTAGTTTATCATCACAGAGGCTCTTATTTAATGGCTACAGGAAGTGTAACAGCATGGAACATGCCTAATAAATTAAATTTTCTATATACTGTACCAATGTTCCATTGCAACGGCTGGTGTTATCCTTGGACATTAGCAATGTTACATGCTCGTATAATTTGTCTTAGAACTATAGATGTTAAAAAAATTTTTCAACTAATAGACAAATATGAAGTAACTCATTTTGGCGGAGCTCCAATTGTTTTAAATATGCTTGCAAATGCCCCTAAAGAAGATCAGAAAAAATTAAAAAGAAAAGTAAATGTTTTAACTGCAGGAGCTCCCCCACCAAGTATTATCTTTGAAAAAATGGATTCTTTAGGCTTCGATGTTATGCACGTATATGGTTTAACAGAAACTTATGGTCATATACTTCAATGCGCTTGGAATGAAGAGTGGAATAATTTAGAAAAAAATGAAAAAAATGAAATTAAAGCTAGGCAGGGTGTTAGGTATCCTAATACAGAAGAAACTGTTGTAATGGATCCTAAGACAATGAAGCCCGTACCAAAAGATGGGAAAACAATGGGTGAAATTATGATTAGAGGAAATGTAGTAATGAAAGGTTATTACAAAGATAAAGAGGCAACTGAAAAAGCTATGGCCAATGGCTGGTTTCACTCTGGAGATTTAGCTGTAACTCATCCCAATGGGTATATAAAGATCCAAGATAGATCTAAAGATATAATAATTTCAGGCGGTGAAAACATTTCTTCAATAGAAATAGAAAATACAATCACAAAACACCCTTCAGTATCCTTAGCGGCCGTAGTTTCTAAACCCGATGAAAAATGGGGAGAAACACCTTGCGCATTTGTTGAATTAATTAAAAACAAAACAGCAACTGAGAAGGAAATAATAGATTTTTGCAGAAAAACTTTAGCAGGTTTTAAATTACCTAAAAAAGTAATTTTTTCTAATTTACCAAAAACCTCAACTGGAAAAATTCAGAAATTTGAACTTCGGAAAAAAGCTAAAGATCTAAATTAATTTTTTAAAATGTCTAAAATATCAATTGATTTAATTTGGAAACTTGATGATGGAAAAATGACTCCAGGAAAATATTCCAATCAGCATGAAATAGTTTTTACTCCAAATATAAAAATTATAGGAGACTCAGCTCCTGAATGGAGAGGGAATGTGCTAAATACTAATCCTGAACAAACATTGGCTGCTTCTTTAAGCAGCTGTCACATGATGACTTTTTTAGCTTTAGCCGCAAAAATGAGTTGGCCAGTAACTTCTTATAAGGATAATGCGGTAGCTACACTTGGAAAAAATTCAAAAGGTTTAATGTCAGTAATTAAACTAGAATTAAATCCAAAAGTAGAATTTTCTAAAGGATTTTTTGTTAAACCTGATGAAATGAAAAAAGTTCAAGACAGAGCTCATAGATATTGTTTTATTGCTAATTCACTTTCTAATGAGGTAAAAGTTTCAATAAATTAAAATTATATGAGTTTTAAAAGGAATAATACCATACTAAAAAGCACACTTAGCCAAGAAGGAGTTCTACGTTTAACTTTAAACAATCCAAATAATCATAATGTTTTATCCGAAGAAATGATGGAAAATATTCAGTTAAGCTTAGATCAAGCAACAAAAGATAAGAAAACTAGAGTAATTATTATTTCAGCAGAAGGTTCTACTTTTTCAGCCGGACACGATTTAAAGGAATTAAAATCTGCTCGAAAAAATTCTGATAAAGGAAAAGATTATTTTAATAACATTATGCTTAAATGCTCAAAAATGATGCAATCTATAGTTAAAAACCCCAAACCTGTGATTGCAGAAGTCTCTGGTATTGCAACAGCTGCAGGATGCCAACTAGTAGCAAGCTGTGACTTAGCCTACGCAGGACCACTAGCTAAATTTGCTACACCTGGTGTTAATATTGGTCTTTTCTGCTCAACTCCAATGGTAGCCTTGTCTAGAAATATATCAAATAAACATTCTATGGAAATGTTATTAACTGGTGATTTAATTTCATCTGATAAAGCGGCTAAAATTGGATTAATTAACGAAATGATTAGTGACGATGAACTTCAAAATTTTGTTTTAAATAAAGCACTTAAAATATCTAAAAAATCAGCTATGACTTTGAAAATCGGGAAAGAAGCATTTTACAATCAAAAAGATATGACGCTGTCAGAAGCTTACGATTATGCCTCTAATGTTATGGTTAAAAATATGCTTAAAATAGACGCAGAAGAAGGAATAGATGCTTTTTTAAATAAGCGAAAACCTAATTGGTTAGACAAATAATAATTTATCTAATGTATATAATTTAAGGAAATTAATTGATTATAGAAATTGACAATAATGAAGTTTTTGCCTCAGATGCAGGCAAAATATTTGATAAAAAAAAGCATACTGTTGTACTGATTCATGGCAGTGGTCTTTCGCATATAGTTTGGTCTTTAACTGAACAATATCTTTCAAATCAAGGTTACAATGTATTAGCTTTGGATTTACCGGGACACGGTAATTCCAAAGGTGAATGTTTAAATTCAATAGAAAAAATTGCAGAGTGGCTAGAAAAAGTAATCAATAAGATTGAAATTAAAGAATTTTCAATCTTGGGACATTCACAAGGTTGCCTAGTAGCTTTGGAGTATGCTTTTAAATATACAAAAAAAATAAAAAATTTAATTTTTGTAGGTGGATCTTATGCAATACCTGTTAATCAAGATCTTATTGATCTCGCAAAGTCTGGAAGTACAAAAGCACTTAACTTAATGATGAAGTGGGGATACGGTGATTCGAAAAGATTTATAGGAGGCAATCCTGTTCAGAAAATAATAAATTCATCTAGGGAGGTTAGTGACATATTAGCTATTGATTTAATTGCATGTAACAATTACAAAAATGGAAGCAAGGCAGCTAGAACAATTAATCATCCAAGTTTATTTATATTTGGCGAAATAGATAAAATGATAACACTTGCAAAAGGTAAAGAATTTTCAGATATGGTTTCTAATTCTAAGACACATGTGATTAAAAACTGCGGCCACATGATAATGTTTGAGAATGCTTTTGAAATGAGAGAGAGGGTTGTTGAATTTCTAAAAAAATGAAAAAATTTTTTATTACAAAAAATAGACGTTTAAGAAGCACTCCTTTTACCTCTAGAATAGAAAAACAGGGGTTAAAAAGTTACTCAGTTTATAACCATATGTTTCTACCTACAGTTTTTAAATCTTTGGAAGAAGATTATCTCCACCTTAAAGAGCATGTTCAAATATGGGATGTTTCTGTCCAGAGAGAAATTGAATTTTCAGGCGAAGATTCTTCTAAGCTTGTTCAATTAATGACTTGTAGAGATTTATCTAAATCAAAGGCAGGGAGTTGTTATTATTCGCCTATCGTAGATTCCAACGGAAATTTAATCAATGACCCTCTCATTTATAAACTTGATGAAAAAACATGGAGAGCATGTATTGCTGATTCAGATGTTATTTTATTTGCAAAAGGCATATCTTCTTCACTAAATTTAAATGTAGAAATAAATGAAGCAAAAATAGATACTTTAGCTGTTCAAGGACCAAAGTCACATAACTTAATGGAAAAAGTTTTCGGAAAAAAAATTAATGAACTTAAATTTTTTAAATTTGATTTTTATGAATTTAATGGTGCTAAATATTTAATATCAAAATCTGGCTACTCAAAGCAAGGTGGTTATGAGATTCATATAGAAGATGTTAAGCAAGGTTTGAGTTTATATGATTATTTTTTTAAAATAGGTGAAGAATTCAACTTAAGACCCGGGTCTCCAAATTTAATAGAGAGAATAGAAGGTGGCTTGCTGTCTTATGGCAATGATATGGACATAGGGGATAATCCTTTTGAGTGCGGATTTGATAAGTATGTAAATTTAGAATCAGATATAGTCTTCTTGGGAAAAGAAAAATTAAAAAAAATTAAGAAAGAAGGAATTAAAAGAAAATTAATGGGTGTAAAAATTGAAGGCAAATCAATAGATCTCGCTGAGGAAATAACAATGTTTAATAGCGAAAGCAAAGAGATAGGAAGACTTAGATCTGCAGGATTTTCTCCAAAATTTGATAAAATAGTTGGAATTGCTATGGTAGAAAAAGGTTTTTGGGAAATATCTCAAAAATTTAAAATAAATATTAATGGAAATTATACTCATGGAGAAGTCTGCAGTTTACCTATTTTGTAATTTATGAAAAAAGCTAAAATTTACATACCTACAAAAACAGCAATGCAATCAGGTAGAGGTAAGCTTAAGAAATGGATTTTGGAGTTTGAAACTAAAGATCCAACAATAAATCCTATGATGGGCTGGGAGTCTTCAGACGATACTATGGGTGAAGTTAAATTGGAATTCTCTAGTAAAGAAAAAGCTATTGATTATGCCAAAGATAATAATATTGATTTTACTCTTATTGAACCTAAACCTAGAAAATTTGTAATTAAATCTTATGCAGATAATTTTACTGAAAATTAATCATGTGGCGTAGTTTTTTTACTGAAAAAAAATGGTTATTATGGTCGTGGGGTGGGGCACTTTTTATTTTTTTATCATTACTCTCACAAACCTGGATCGATGTTAAAATTAATGAGTGGTACAAAGGTTTTTATGATCTACTACAAAAAGCAACAGAAAGAGATATATCAGAGTTTTATGATGGGCTAATTCTCTTTATGAAATTAGCTATTCCATACGTCATTATTTACACAATAACTAACTATTTTACTCGACTCTGGGCTTTTAGATGGAGAGAGGCAATGACTTTTTCTTATATGCCATATTGGAGAGCTGTTGATGCCAAAGTTGAGGGTGCTTCACAAAGAATACAAGAAGACTGTATGAATTTTGCAAAAATTGTTGAAAGTTTAGGCTTACAAGTTGTTAGAGCAATAATGTTATTGATTGCTTTTATACCCATTTTATGGGGCTTATCTTCTAATGTAGTAATTCCTTTTTTTAAGGATATTAGCGGATCATTGGTTTGGGTTTCTTTGACTGCTAGTTTGGGAGGATTAGTAATTAGCTGGTTGGTTGGAATAAAATTACCAGGTTTAGAATATAATAATCAAAAAGTTGAAGCTGCTTTTCGTAAAGAATTAGTCTACGGAGAAGATGATAGGGATAATTACGTAAGACCGCCTACAATTCTTCAATTATTTACAGGAATAAAATTTAATTACCATAGATTATTTTTACATTATGGTTACTTTGATCTCTGGTTAATAATGTATAACCAGTCAATGATAATTGTTCCATATGTATTAATGGGTCCTGGATTATTTACTGGAGCTATGACTTTAGGTGTTCTAATTCAAACTTCTAGCGCTTTTAGAGAAGTACAAGGCAGTTTTTCATTATTCCTTCAAAATTGGACCAGAATTACAGAATTGAGATCTATCTATAAACGTCTAATGGAATTTGAAAGCGCCATTAACTTTCAAAATAAAAAACGAAAAAAGTTAGCAAAAGCTAAATCTTAATGGAACTATATATAAAGCTTTTTGAAGTACTCTTTCCTGTATTCTTTATTGTGGGTATTGGTTATTTTCTTGGTAAAAAAAGTCCAAAAATAGATACAAAATTCATTACTAATTATTCGGCAAATTTTGGTACTCCAGCATTGATTATTTTTGGAGTTATGTCTTCAGGTGTTACGTACTCCATGTTTGCAAATTATTTTATCTACTGGTTAATAGCTATGTTTGTTTTTGGAGTGGTTGGAATTATATTCTTAATTTTAATGAAAAAAGATTATTTCATGGAATTACCTCCATTTATTCTACCAAATACAGGAAATATGGGAATTCCAATTTGTCTTTTTGCTTATGGAGTATCTGGTATGGGTATTGCAGCTGCTATCTCAGCTGTAATTGTCCTTTTGCACTTTACCCTAAATATATTTTTGGCTAGCAAAAAATTTGATGTTATGATTATTGCAAAAAGTCCTTCGTTTTATGCAATCTTAATTACAGTTATTTTTTTATATTTTGATATAGAGGCACCTACATTTGTCTTAAATACAGTTATGCTTTTAGGTTATGCTATGATTGTACTTATACTGATGTCTTTAGGTATAGCCCTTACTCAATTAAAGGTTTTCTCATTAAAACATTCGATAATCTCTTCAATTGGAAGAGTAATTATTGGTCCTATTATAGGCTTTATTGTTATAAAGCTATTTAATCTAACCGGATATGCTGCTGGCGTTTTACTAATCCAATCATCTATGCCTAGTGCTATTTTGACTTATTTAATAGCTTCAATGTATTCACCAAAGAAGGTTATAGATAGTATTGCTAGCACTGTTGTAGTTTCTACTCTCATGTCTATAATAACAGTTCCTATAACTGTTTTTATTGCCCTCAAGTACTTTGCTTAAATAGAAGAGAATAGGGCTGAGTAATAGTTAATAATAAACTTTAATAATAAACTCTATATTATTGTTTTTATTAGATTATTTTCATTATCTAATGAATTTTTTCACACATAAAACATGTATTAGCAAATTATTGCTAGAAACTAATAGTATCAATGAAAATAGATCAAAAAAAAGCAATAAAATCAATAAAACTAGACCAATCTATAACCCTTTAATGACAATACTTTTAGAGCATTGCAGTATAGGAATATAGCGTTTAAACGGCCGTAGATAGGGTTCTTTTAAGCGAGTACGCTAAGTAGGCACAACTAGAAGGGGAATGAGTGAATAAAGCACAACATATTGTTAACATAAGCTATAATCGTTAGTATTATTGGTTTTTTTGACTATTTTTGTTGTATTTTCCATGACTTTTAGCGCCTTTGTTGGGGCCTACAAAAATCAATGTCCAAGCAGGTTTTTCATCATTTAGTTTGAGGCTATGCCTGTCTTCTGCTTTTTTAAAGCCTATATAACCTGGTTTTCTTGAATAAGAGCCCTTTTTAGTAGTTTCGACATAACCTCCAGCTAGAATTACTGTTATATATGACCAATAATGGTCATGGAGGTCTCCTAAATCACTTTTTAATATTTTATGTATAAAAATATTAAATGGAAACCATTTAGGCCTTTTTCTAAACAACGGATAGTATCTAATCATGAAAGGTTCTGCTTTATCGTAGTCAGGCCAACTAGGTCCTCGGTCCATAATAACTCTTTTACGATCTTTAAAAAACATTTTCATAATTTATTGTTTAAATTCTAAAACTCAAATTATTTATTTTTCAATTTCTATTTGTGGTTGACAAACTTTTTATCATATTGTATATTTCCGATAATTAATGGTTATCGGAAAATAACATGAATAATCTAGTTACAGATATAAAAAGCTTAGAACTTGAAACATTAAAGAATCTTAAACAATCAAAATCTTCAAACACTCTAAGAGCCTACCAATCAGATTACAAAGATTTTTCCGCTTTTTGTGTAAAGAATGGATTTAGCTCTATGCCAACGGAGCCTAAAATATTAGCTTTATATTTAACCCATCTTTCTTCGGGTTGTAAATATAGTACATTAAAAAGAAGAATAGCCTCTATAAGCGTGGTCCATAAGTTAAAAGGGCATTACATAGACACTAAACATCCTTTAATTATGGAAAACT